>Ga0302238_1001330_pt1 | contig 20449 bp, 19 predicted proteins | sample AAG_UR_Asn_MG_FD_193527 | JGI IMG/M metagenome (GOLD analysis project Ga0302238, IMG submission 193527) | Enriched activated sludge microbial communities from anaerobic digester in WTTP, New Holstein, Wisconsin, United States - AAG_UR_Asn | ecosystem: Engineered > Bioreactor > Anaerobic >...
GGTCTTGCCATAACCGACAAGGCCCAGGGCTGGAACACCTGGAATGTTGCGGATTTCGCAAATGAACTTCCGAGGGAGAACAGGGACAGGCATGTCATCTATCTCAGCGGAAGAAACAGTACTGTAAAGGATGTCGGCGACACCATCGCCCGTTGCAAGTCCTCGGGATTCAGGAACATCGTGCCTGTAACCGGTGATGGATATTTCCCTGAGGGCTACAGGAGAAGGCACAGGCTGAATTTCGTAGACAGCGTCTGCATACTCAACATGCTGAAGTCGGGAGACGATGGAGATTCCTTTTTTGCCGGCTGCACAATGAATCCGTTCAAATACACGCCTTCGGACATCTATCCCCAATACTACAAGATATTCAAGAAGATCAAGCAGGGGGCGGAATTCATAGTGACCCAGAGCGGCTGGGACATGATGAAGCTCCAGGAGCTCCGTTGGTACCTTGAGATGAGGGAGATGCATTTCCCGTCGATAGCCAGGTTCACTCTTCTCACCATCGAATTGTTCGAAGATATCTATGCCGGCAAAAAACCGGGGCTGATCATATCGGCCGAACTCAGGAAGATCCTGATGAACGAAGCCAAGTTCGGGTATGCACAGTTCGCGTCAGCCCAATGGAGGAGGCTGCAGATATATGCGGCAGGAGCCAAGTTTCTCGGATATACCGGCATCCAGATCTCAGGCATTGAAAGACATGAGCACATCACTACGGCCTGCAGCAAGGTTGCCGAGGCAATGAAGGAATTCAAGTCGTTCGAGGAATGGCGCGACGGATATCTGAGCTATCTCTCCCGTGCCGACATGACACCGTATCCGTACCGTTTCTTCATGTTCAACAACCTTTTCACCCGTGCCTATCCAGAAGTGGCGACAATGAAGAGCGCCGATCTTCCCGTATGCGGAAGCTTCGAGAAGCTCCACTACCGCATCTGTGAACTTCTTTTCTCCAAGGCACATAGGCATGCCGCTAACGAACATCTTCTCTCGAAGAAGATCTTCACCGGATGCAGGAGGTGCACCTCCTGCAGGCTTCCGTTCACCCAGTTCGTATGTCCTGAGACATGCCCGAAAGGACTTGCTAACGGGCCATGCGGTGGAACGAAGATCGATGGTACATGCGAGTTCGGCGGGAAACAGTGCATACATGCGAAGATCTTCCGTCTTTCGGCCTGGCAGAAGGACCTGCATTCCCTTGAGGAGCGTTACATCAAGCCGGTGGAAAAAATCTGATTCATGACTCTAATCAGATTTTTAACTATGGACCGGAAATGACTGTCACGAAGGCGTCGGTGTCGAAGTATTTCCTTACTGCTGCGTCTAGATCCTTGAGAGTAATATCGGAGAACCTCTTCTCGTTCGTCCAGGGCGACATAAAGCCGTTGCCGTAGTATTCGTCGAGTGAGCTGGAGAAGATCAGGCTGTGCTTGTCGAGTTTCTGTTCAGCTATGTCTTCGCGGATCCTGGCCTTTGCAGATTCGAATTCGTCGGTCGTAACGGATTTCTTCTTCAGGAGCAACTTACGCTCCTTGTCAAGGAGAGAGACCACCTTTTCAGCCGCGTCGGGTCGTGTTCCTGCGTAGAACGACATGAATCCCTCGTGGATTCCGAGGAATGTCGAGAGGCCTGTATAATATGCGAGGCCGGATTCCTCACGGACCTTCTTGAAGAGCCTTGATGACTGTCCGTTCAGCACCTTGGAAAGGATATTGAGCACAAATCTGTCTTCATGGGTATTATCGCAGATCGGAAAGCTCAGGAGCACCACCGCCTGTTCCCTGGGAACCTTGACCGAATCGCGGAGTCCCTTGTCTGGAAATACTGGTTTTGCAGGAATTTCATCCTTGCCGGAGGAGTTCCATCTGATGCTGTCGATGACTGTGTTCAGCTCCTTGAGGATCTCATCCTTGTCAAAATCTCCGGCGACTCCAAAGACAGCCTTTGCAGGAAGCAGGCATTTATTGAAATAATAATTCCTCAGTTGGTCAGCAGTAATCTTTTTTACGCTATCCTCGAGACCTGCGGCATTGTGGGAGTACGGATGTTTTCCATACAGGAGCTCACATGTCCTGTCTTCAGCGGCATTCTGCGGTGCCAGCTTCCGGCTTGCCAGCAGCTTGATAGTGTTCCCTCTTTCCCTCTCAAACTGTTTTTCCGGGAATGTTGGCTCGGAAAGAACCGATTTCATGGCCTTCAGTGCTGCTCCCAGGCTTTTCCTGTGGCAGTTGATGGACATTGCAATTGAATTGTTTCCGCCGCTTATGCTGAACTCTATCGCGTTGTCGTCGATTAACCGAGCCAGTTCCTTCTCGGAATATGAACTTGTGCCGGTTGTCATCATCGTGGAAGTAAGTCGTGTTATTCCTGCGTTCTCATTGGTCTCGCGGATCGTTCCGCCGGGGATTATCATGCAGATATCGACAAGAGGAAGCTTGGTGTCCTTGAACGTGATGATCTTTTGGCCGTTTTTAAGCTTGAGCAGTTCAGGAGACCCGCTGTTGGATGAGTTCTGTTGTCTTCCTCTCTCAGTTTCTTTCTTTGTCATAGGCAGGAGTTCGACCTGGGTGCAGTTCTTCTCAATGAGATATTTTTCAGCCACCCTGATCAGGTCATCAGGAGTAAGCGCGAGGATGTCGTCTATATACCTGTTGATGTAATCCGTAGAACCATATGTCAGTACCGCATTGCCGATCATTCTTGATATGTTGGTGTTGGAACGCATGCTCCTGCAGTAGGAGGTGCTTATCTGGTTTACGACACGGTCAAGTTCGTCACTCGAGATCCTGTCGGAGGTCGAAAGCGCTTTCAGTTCTGCGAATATCGCAGGTTTCAGTTCCTCAATCTTGTCAGGAGAGGTAGTGGCGCTTATGCCGAATATCCCAGAGAAGTACGGGGTATACGAGAAGGCGTCGATATTGATCGCGAAATGCTTTTCGTCCTGTATCCTGCTTATCAGGCGGGAGCTCTTGTCGTAGCCGAGTATCCCGGCGAGGACATCGAGTGCCGGCACGTCGGCATGGGACGCGTCCGGAATGTGGAATCCCAGGGCGATCCTTGCAAGCGGATCCTCGAAATGGTAAGTGGATCTGCGGATGCATATCTGTTCCGGTTCGGGTTGCAGCGGCGGCTCGGAGAGCTGACCGCGCTGCCAGCTTGAAAGGCGCTCCTTTATCAGAAGGAAAGCCTTTTCCGCGTCTATATCGCCTGAAATGACGAAGAAGCTCCTTTCCGGGGAATAGCGTTTCCTGTAATAATCCATCATCATAGCCCTGTCCACGGACTTGATCTTGTCTTCATATCCAATTATAGGATGTCTCATTGGGTGACGCAGGAACATGTCGAGCCAGAGCCTTTCGCTCAGGCGACGGTCCGGATTGTCTGAACTCATGGCGCGTTCGCGGAGTATGACCTCCTTCTCGTTGGCGAATGCGTCCTCCGGGAATTTCGGGGTGCTGACGACGTCGCACAGGATATCGATCGCCTTTTCGGAAGCCTCGGACAGTATGTCAATGTAGTAGACGGTGTTGCCGAGAGATGTGTAGGCGTTCATGTCGCCACCGTTCCGGTTCACGGTCTCGACAATTGAATCGTGAGGATATTTTGCCGATCCCTGGAATATCATGTGCTCAAGGAAATGCGACATTCCGCATCCGAGGTATTCGCCCTCGTGGATGCTTCCGGTCCTGACCCAGAACTGCAGATTGACGATCGGAGCCTCATGGTTTTCATACACAATTATCTTGAGTCCGTTGTCAAGACAGTCCGATCTTATGCCCGTGATCTCAGGTTTTTCAATGATGCTTGAGGATGTTGGGTTTGCCATGTTCCCTTCAGACAATGACGGGAGGGGTTATTTTTTTTATTGTGTCTGTCTTAAATGGATCAGAGAAGGCCTTTTCGAAGTCAAATCCGTTCTTGAAGTCCATCATGGTGTCATTTTCACTCTTTCCAAGAAGTTTCCTGTCGACAAGCTTGAAGACGACATTGCCGACCGCCATGCTGTCGGTGAGCCCCCAGTTCTTCAGGATATCCCAGGCCATCGGGCCGAACTCCTGTATTGCATACTGCCTCAGCCCCTCGAGCAGCTCCTTGCCGGAGATGTGATGGTTGGACGCCTTGTCCCTGCCGAGATTGAGCATCGTATAAACGACTACCTTGCTTATGAATTCATAAGCCTCAGGGGAGTACCTGGGGTCTTCCCTGACGATCTCTTCGACGGTTTCCCTGAATTTTAGGTCGTTCATAGATTGTTGGAATTTTGCAGTTGACGTACTATATATTCCATATAATATAATATCTGGAAATAAAAATCAATATGGGATGATAAAATGAGGATGCATAATATTTTCAATTTCTTTGCAGTAGCAGGACTTGCACTGATCCTATGTGGCTGTGAGGAACTCAGCGGGGGCAGGGGATCTCAATACCAGAGGCAGCAATATGATGCGACCAGGGCAAGGACCGACCAACTTTCGGCAACCATGACAAATCTCCAGAACACCGATGCCGAGATCATCAGGGTGGTCAACGATCTCAACCAGAAGATTGCCGCCCTCGAACAGAAGAATGCAAACCTCGAGAAGAACATAGCTGCCCTCCAGCAGCAGCTGGCAAACCAGCGCCAGGAGTACCAGACCGCGATCAACAAGATGATTGAACAGGTATCAAAGGAGATAAGCAGGGCCTCCGCTTCAGCTGGTTCTTCCTCAGGTGGCGGTCCGGTTGGAACCGGGGAGTTCTACGAGCACAAGGTGGAATCCGGACAGACCCTTGGAGCTATCTCCAAGGCCTATGGCGTATCCGTCCAGGACATAATGTCCGCGAACAGGATGAAGGACACTAATCTCAGGATAGGTCAGACGCTCTACGTTCCGAAGAAGAAATAAAATTTCGTCCCGAAATTTTATAACATCGCACAGAGCGATGTGGCAAGCCAGGATGCGCAGAACGCCGCGACGACCGCAGCAAAGACGTCCATCGTGTAATGCGCCCGAAGGATCAATACAGTTGTCATTTCAAAGATTGCCACAAGCACTGCTATTATCCCGATCCACAGTGGGCATATCCTGAAGACTTCTATCGCTCCGAGGACGGCTATCGAAGTGTGACCGGAGAAGAAGAAATCATTCGCCACGCCATATGTGACAAGCAGCGAAGGTAGCCCCGGGCTCCGCCAGATCATCTTAGGTGGGATTGGGAGCGCGCAGAGAGCCTGGCATACCTGCCTCATCATGAAAAGTATCAGGAGCCCTATGAAGGGCCTCATTGTCGCTCCGAATACGCTTGCAAGTATCAGGAAGATGCCGAACAGGTCAATAAAAAAGGAGCTTGTAATAAGAAGGACATTTGCAACCTTGGGATTGGAATTCAAATATTCGTTTGTCTTGGCAGTGATGTCGTGTACCAGATCGGCGATCTGTCCGGACTTGCATTCCCTTCCGGAGATCATCGACTGGCTTCTGAACCATGCGATGAGGGAGAGGATCACTATCCCTATCCTCAGTCCGTATTTTCCGGCATTAGACAGATCCGTGCGGGTTTTGAGGAAATAGAAGCATGCACCAATGCCGCAGAGCAGTATCAGCAATAAAAGAATGTTGATGAGAACTTTTCCTCGTGATGTGTTTTTCATGAATATGCCTTCTTGCTCTAATTTTCATTTATGTCAGGCGTTTTGGCCTGACCTTGGAGTGCTGAAGCGAAGGCATTGCGTAGATTCAGCCTTGTTTTCTGCGAAGCCAGCTTCGCAGGAGAAAAGCGGTATCTGCGTTTTACTTCGCTACCGCACTCCATATGATTCGTTCACCTGTGGAGAACTCATCAATAAGAATTACTTTGTGCCTATGTGCCTCTCCTATACTTTCCCCTTCATCTCTCCGAGCATGCGTTCCAACTCTGAACGGAGCCTTGCCATGACAGGATCCGTTTCTGCTCCACGGTCTCTCGTCGGGCTGACCTCAATGGCTTCGCCGATCTGTATGGCGACATGCATCGGCCTGTAAATCCTTGCCACATCCGTCAGGTCCTCCTCGAATCGCTCAACGGTCTCTAGCATCTGTTCTGCCGTAGGAGGATCGCTGAAATAATCTATTGGATAGAAATACAGTTGCTGGGCAAGGTAGAGGTCGGCTAGCTGACGCCAGCGGCGGGCGCGTTCATTCTCGTCGATCTCGCCGGAGACCATTTCCGGAAGTATTGCGGCCCTTAGTGCTTTTATCCTGCCGGTGACAACCTCCTCCTTCTTTCCAGTAATCCATTCTTTCTCTATTGGGTCGAGGATGTGGTCTATGAGCTTTCTCGTCCTTTCACCTAGTCCTCCCGGTTGCGGCTTTCCAAAATATTCAATCTCCTTAAGGGAAAGAAGGGCGTCACCAACCTTGAAGATCCTCTCCTTGATAGAAAGATCATTCTGCGGCCTCCAGGAGAGCCTGTGCTCGATCTCCACGAGTGTCGGTTTCAGTGCAGTATCAATATTGCCCTTGAAGAGATATCTTATTGCGACCGGATGGATCACGACCTTGCCGGGCTTTGGCAATGATGCCCTTTGCTTGGCCGCGTTGCGTGCGATGAATACAGTTCCTTCCATGAGATGGTTTAGCCTGTCGTTGGTACGCGACACCACACCCTCAGGAAATATCACAAGCGGTCGTTTCGCCTCTGTAAGTATCTGTACGGCGCACTTTATAGCCTCACGATCGAGTCCTTCCCTATACATGCTGAATGCGCCAAGGCGCGTAAGCAGTCTTCTCATGAGGGCGCCTTGCATGAAAAGGTGCCAGCTTGCCATTATAAAAAGCGGCTGGGAGAATGAACTTGCCATCATCCCGACAACAATAGGGTCGCACGGACGGCAGTGATTGGGCGCAAGGACGATCCCGTGTCCGGCATCAAGAGAATTTTTGAGTTTTTCCAAACCGATGAATTCCGATGACTCTATACCATAGTCCCTGTTAACTATGCCGGACAGGAACGGCATCATCAGGTGCGCCCAGAAGCTGTATTGCTTCGGCGGAACGAACTTGTACGGTTTGTCTATGATTATGTTCTGCATGATTCATGTCTTTCGTGGTGAAAGTTATCTTAACGCTTTTTTGATCTCTTCTTCGCTTATAGGGCCCTGGCGCAGGATTTTGAACGGGTTGGCGGTTGCGTCGACTACCGTCGATGCCAAACCGGACTCGATCTTTCCTCCGTCGACTGCGAGATCGGGGAGGATTTCCAAGTTTTTCAAGGCGTCTTCAAGGGTCAGTGCGGCAGGTTCCCCGGAGATGTTCGCACTTGTTGCGGCAAGGGGACAAGCTATTTTCTTGATCAATTCCAAGGTCAGCGGATGATCCGGAATCCTTAGACCGGTGGTGCCACCGTTCCTGTTCTTTATTACCATGGTCATAGGACCCGGGAAGAACTTTTCAGCGATTGTCCTTGCTTCACCCTCGAATAAAAGACCTTCCTTTTGAGCCTGTGAGACAGACATTGCGAGCATCTGGAACGGCTTGTCGGTGCTCCTTTTCTTCATCTGGAAGATCTTTTCGCGCGCCTGGCTGTCATTCCAGCGGCACATGAATCCGTAGACGGTCTCGGTTGGGAGGAGAATGACCGACCCTTTTGCGGAAAGCATTGCGGAGCACTGTCCGATGATATCCGACAGATTGGCGCTACTTTGACTTTTTAGTACTTTCATTGGAACGCTGCTTCTTCTGTTCCTTATGAAGGGCTTCGAGGCTGATCAGAAGGTCTGTCGCACGCTGGAGGCATTTGTCCGTATCCTCGCTTCCAGCGGTAGACGCGAGCTTTGAATATTCTATCTGTGGATATGGTGAAAATGTTATTGCGGGGACAATCTGCGATGTTGGGATACTCGCTAAACAATCAGGTATTGTCGGGATCATAAGGATATTGCCGGATTTCAGAACCACTTTCATCTTCTTGAACGGGCATCCGGCCGTTCCGGATCCGGATATGAGGCATTGCCCGTTCTCCAGCATCAGCCTTGTGAAGATCTCGCCGGCTCCTTTTGTCTTGCTTCCGACCAGTATTATCACCGGGATGTTTAGGCTTCGCTTCGGAAGCTCGATGCTCTCAGGTTTTGGAAGTTTTTCCGGGGCGCAGAAGAGCGCAACCGCCTTCAGGCAGTTCTCGTAGTCGAATCCCTGGCAGTCCCTGAGGTCGATGATGAGCCCGATAGGCCTGTTCTCAAGCTTGGAAGTGTTTTCACAGTCATCCTTCAGTTTCGAGAATGTTTCCGGATTGAATTCGTCCAGCCTCAGATAAAGGATTTTCTGTGCCGCTATTATAATCGAGGGCAGCGGTTTTGAGTTCTTTTTCACATCTTCACTGATGACGGTATTCGCCGGAAGATATTCAATACCCGAATTCATGGATGTAATGACGGCCTTGATGGTTTTTTCCTGGTCCTGCACGGAGGAAAGCTTGGCAATGGCCGGGGGACAATTCTTCTCAATTTCTGAAACGGCCTCGTTGATCTTGAAGAGTATGTCCTTCCTGAAAACCGAGGCATTGGCAAGCTGATCTTCTGTTCCATTTTTCTGCTCGTTCTTCTCAATGGCAGCTGGCTGGCCGGTATTTGCAGCGGCATCGGTTCCGTCTTCGACCGCGGGTGACAGATTGGAAACAAACAGGAGCAGCGGTATGAGAAGACGTTTCATTGTGGAATTCCACCGGCTTTGATAATTGCCTGAAGTTCGGCGTCAGCAGCCATTACCTTGTCGGATTGTTTGACACGGAACTCCTTGAGCTTTTTGGAAAGGCTTTCATCGGAAAGGGCCAGTATTGATACCGCCAGCAATGCGGCATTGTCGGCTCCTGATTTTCCGGCGGTGACCGTGGCAACAGGGATTCCGGGAGGCATCTGGACCATCGCGAGCAGCGCATCAAGTCCGTTGAAGGGCTCGCATGCCATGGGGATGCCGATGACAGGAACCGTAGTATGCGCAGCGACAACACCTGCCAGGTGCGCGGCCATTCCCGCGGCGCAGATGATTACCTTGATGCCGTTCTTTTCGGCTTCTCCTGCGAATTTCGCAGCATCATGCGGTGTCCTGTGGGCGGACATGACGCGTGCTTCATAGCACACTCCGAAGTCCTTGAATATCTCAAAGGCGCGCTTGAGGTTCGGGAGATCGCTCTTGCTTCCCATCATTACTGCAACCTGAGGACTATTTTTCATAGGTGAAGCTCCGGAATTAAATTTATATTTACCATGCAGGTAAACAGGAATATAATATGCTTATGCTCTTTCTTCCACAATAGTTGACGGAAAATCAACTGCAAGACCGCAAATATGTGCAGCCCCCTTGATTAAAGGAATGAAAAGCGTAATTTAAGCTTCTTTGCAAATTGGAGACAAATATGATTTTTAAAACTCATGAAGGGAGAGCTATGATGAGGCAATTCTTTTTAGGCGCAGTCATGGTAGGGCTTCTGTTTGCAGCAGGATGCCTTTCCACCGGAAAAGAAAGCGTTGACGACATCCTCGCGAAGATGAGGAAGGCAATCGATCCGGACGGTCTTTCATCGAAGATAACTACACAGGTGGTCACTTCCAAGATCGTATCACCTGATATCAAGGATGGGAAGTTGGTCGTGGAAGTGAAATATCCCGACAAGCTGCGCATAAAGGCCGAGTCCAAGGAAGGTGTCTTCATGAAGGGATGCGACGGGAAGCGCGGCTGGGAGTTCACCACCAAGAAAGGACTGCGCGAGATAAAGGACAGGGAGCTTGGCAACCTGAAGTTCCAGATAGTATTCCTTTCCCCGAAGGAGAAGATCAAGGACGTATTCGAGTCAGTTGATCTCGAGGGTGAGGAAAACGTTGGCAAGAAGCCCTGCTACAAGTTCATCTGCACTCCGAAGGCAATGTATGGAATGGAACCTCTTGACATCTATGTTGACAAGAAGACATATCTTGTTGTCAAGACCGAAGAGGTCCATATCGGTCCGAAAAATGAGAAGATTGAAATCACAAGGCATTTCCTCGATTATGAAAAGACGAACGGGATTTACTTTCCTATGAAGATAATATCCGAGTCTGCAGGAAAGATCGTGGAGTTGAGCGTTGAGTCGATCAGCTGGGACCAGGATCTGAGCGATACCGCCTTTGATATCCCGGATGAAATCAAATAACCCAACAGGAAAGGATTCATATATGAAATACTTGCTCAACAGCCTTGTGGCGGTGTCGATTGCAATATCCTTCTGCGCGGTCGCAGGCAATATAACCCTCCCTGATGGGAGAGTCCTTGAAAACGCTTTCGTGATGTCGGAACGTCCGGACGGCCTCGAGATAGGCCATAAGAACGGTGTAATGTTCGTTGATTTCAGGGATTTACCGGTGGAGATACAGAAGAAATACAACTACAGCCCTGAGAAGGCAGCGAAGTATCAGGCCGATATTGCCGCCGCCAAGGAAAAACGAGCCAAGGAACTGGCCGTCCAGAGAGCGGAACAAGCAAAGGTGTTTGCAGAGGAGCAGAAGAGAGCTGCTGAAAACCAGTTTGAACAGCTTGGCATAGATATCCAGCAGTATGAGGCCAGGATAGTGGATTTGAAAGCTGAGATCCCTCGGCTCGAGAAGACATATTATGAACTGCTCAACAAGTCATCCCAGATGATGATCGACAATGCGGTTCTCAACCAGACATCCTCCGGGGGGACGACCTACTGGGGCAATGGATTCATTACCACTGGCGGAGGTCAGGCTGCAAGGAAGAAACAGGCTATAAAGCAGATAACAGACGAGGCTGCGGACACAAAGGAGCAGCTCGAATCAGACAAGAAGGAGCTTCAGGATAAGCAGAACAGTCTGGTCGTCATGAAAAGCGCCTATGAGAAGATGAAGGCGCAGAAGAGCCAGAAGTAAGAAGTTATCAGTGACCAGTATTCAGTGGTCAGTTGAAGAATAAAAAATAAGCACAGGTTCACGCCTGTGCTTATTTTTTTATCACTGATTACTGGTTATTGATTACGGAATTTTCACCGGCTTCCCGGTCTCATCCGACTTGAAGCAGCCGTCAAGGTATTCCTGAACCTTCGCAGCGGTCGTGAAATCAGGAAGATCGTTCCTGCCGGTCTGGATGCTCCTTATGAACCTCTGGTAGATGTTTGGCGTCTTCGGGGCATGGACGGTCTTCCACTTGAAGGCGTTGATGTCCTTTTTGCCCATGCAGATCTCATAGTCTCCCCAGCTCTTGTCAAGATCAATGCAGACTCCTCCCTTGGTGCCGAAGGCACGCAACCTTAGGCTGTTGGCATGCCCTGTGGCCCAGCGAGAGGAATGGATCGTGCCGATCGCACCGTTCTTGAATTCGACAAGGGCGCAGAATGAATCGTTGGCGTCGAGCTTCATGCCGTTTATCGTGTCCGTTCCAATTCCCTTGTCAAAGGTCTTCAGTTTGCAGTCGAGTCTGCCGATGTCACCGCAGACAAAGGTCATGAAATCGAAGATGTGGACACCGATGTCGCCGAGATCTCCCTTGCTTCCAGCCTTTTTGCAGAGGCGCCAGAGCAAGCCTGGCTTTTTATGCCAGACGCCCCATCCGGCGCTTGACAGCCATGACTGGAGATAGCTCGCTTCTACATGCCTGAGATCGCCGATCCCGCCCTTCCGGACAATCTCCGCCACCTTCTGGAGGGCTGAAGAACCGCGGTAGGACAGATTGACCATGTTGATTACGCGCGCCTTTTTAGCTGCATCAACCATCTTCCATGCGTCACCAGCATTAGTAGCCAGAGGTTTCTCGCAAAGGATATGGATTTTTCGCTTAATGACTTCAAGACTTGTGGGACAGTGAGCCGCGTCGATGGTTACATTTGTGACGGCATCCGGTTTTTCCTTGTCGAGCATTTCGGAAAGGTCAGTATAGATTGCCGGTACACCGTGCGTTTCTGCGAATTTCGCAGCGGCCTCCCTGCGGATGTCGCAGCATCCGACTATCTTGACACCCTTTATCTTCTTGAATTCACGGGCATGTGCATTTGCCATTCCACCTGTTCCGAGTACGCAAAGCCTGATCATATATATAACCTCCGGTTATTTTTTTTGATCCTTCTGGTCCTGGAATACGTCATCAACCATTCTCTCCTTGGCTCTTTCATTTTTCTCGAAGATCTCACGGACTGCACGCTGTTCAGTAGGATTCAGGTCCTCGTCGAGGTTGTCCTCCATCACTTTGCTGGTGAGCCTGTCCTCCCTCTTGACTTCTTCGCGGAACTTGCTTAAGTCGGCATCTTTTTTGTCAGAAGAACATCCGTTGAAGTAGATGGAGAGCAGAACCATCGCGGGGATCACCGGCAGTTTAATCAGCAGGGAAGTTTTCATGCGAACACTCCTTTGTTGGAAATTCAAGCGATAACTTATAGGCGATATACTGGGTTTCAACAGGGAAAAAGAAAAAGGATGCATGGATGATGAGGTTGCATTTGAGGCGAAGACAAGATAAGATTATTCAACTCAAGAAATGGAGATTTGGCGAAGATGGATGAGCTTAACTATCTGAATCTTCTTGATTCCCTCAGGGCGGAAGGGTGTCCGCTCTGCCATATCCTCAGCGAACGACTCGACAAGTTCATTTATAATTTCCTCGACGAGACAGTGACGGATGTCGATACAAGGCTCAGGATAAGGAAGGATCTGGGTTTCTGCGGAACACATGCCCGTATGCTCCAGAAGAATGAGAACTGCCTCGGGCAGGGGATCATCTACCAGGATCTTGTCGAGACCTTGCATAGCCATGTCATCTTCCCTGCGGATCCGAAGAAGACCCGCAAAGCCATCGACAAGATATATGCAGCAAGAAAATGCGTTTTCTGTGAACATGTTGGCGAAATAGAGACAAGATATCTCGAGGTCTTCACCGGCAGTTTTGACAAGATTGAGCTCAGAGACGCCTATGCGAGTTCCCAGGGGCTCTGCCTGAACCATATGGCGATGGCGCTAAGGACATGGAAGGATTCCAAAACAATCTCTCTTTTCCTTGAAAGCGAATCTGCAAAACTCAGGGAGCTTGATGGAGAACTGAAGGAGTTTGTCAGAAAGTTCGACTACCGGTATTCAGGAGAGAAATTCGGAAAGGAGAGGGATTCCTGGATAAGGGCGATCGGGAAGATCTCAGGAGGCAAAGTGACAGACTAGGATGATTCATCCTTCTCATCCGTGTCGAGTTCATGTGCAGTGAAGGGTTCCTCATGGGAGAAGTATTCCGAGCAGTATTTCTTGAAGCATTCCGGGCAGAATCCGTGTGAGAATTTGACTGAAGATCTCTTCTGGATGTATTTTTCAACGCTGGACCAGTAACCCTTGTCATCCCTGACCTTCTTGCAGTTTGCGCAGATGGGAAGAAGTCCGCTCAGGACCTTGACGTCAGCCAGTGCCTTCTGGAGCTCCTTGATCAGCCTTTCCCTTTCAGTATTCGACCTAACATGCAGTGAAATGTCCTCTATCGAGGAGACCATTCCCTCGAAATTTCCGTCCTTGTCTGTAAGTGGTGCTGCATTGATCGAAAGGAAGATTCTCCTTCCAGGCTCCTTTTCGATGGATTGATGGAAGTCAACTACCTGACTGGCCCCATTTTTGATTAGATGGAATGGAAGCTTATCTTCCGGAATCTGATTCCCGTCGAAATCAGCTATGTTCCATTCAGGGGAATTATATTTGAGATGAGTTATCTTTTCCTTGGGAGTCCCAAGTATGGACATCGCCTCCCTGTTCGAATAGATGATTACACCGTTCTTGTCGTATACAGTGATTCCTATCGGGCTTGTCTCCGTTATCCTGTTCAGAAGGTTCTGTTCCTGCCATAGGGCCTGTTCGGCATGCCTCCTGGCGGTGATGTCACGGTCAATGCCACGGAATCCGGCGAGTTTCCCGTCGTTGTCGAAGATAGGAACTCCTGCTGTGTCAAGGAGCCGGAGGGAGCCGTCCTTGTGCAGGTTCCAGTTTTCAAAATTGGTGAAGGGGCGCGGATTCTGGAAAAGATCCTCTGCAAAAGCCCTTATCTTCGGAATCTCATTCTCCGGAGTATAGTCGTAGATCGATTTTCCAAGTATCTCATCCACCTCGTAACCGAGGATGTGCTTCACCACAGGATTGGTGTATGTGTATTTGAACTCCTTGTCCGTCTCCCATATCCAGTCGCTGGTATTCTCGGTAAGGTCCCTGAATCTAAGTTCACTTTCAAGCAGTTTCCTCTGGAATTCCTCGCGGTCCGAATAGTATTTCCTCAGCATTTTCGAGACCGAGATCCATGAGAGCATCAGGAGAGGAACGGAAATCAAGGCAAGCACCAATGAGACATGGGATATGAATCTATAGTCATCAGTTTGCTTTTTCAGGAAGGATCCCAGCATGTTTGTGAGCTGTTCTGTCATGGATCGGTATATTTTCTTCTGCTCCTCATATTCACTTCCGTTGAGAAGTGCCAGGGCTTCATCATTCTGCCTGGAATGCACGAGTTTGAAGGCCTCGTTGGTGATGTCTGCCATCTTCCTGCTGGAATCGGATATTTTGGACAATGCTCTTCCGGGATATAACTTTGTTTCGGAAGCGATGGCCTCGTTTATGGCCTTGTTCTGCTCGAGTTCATTCTTGAGATATCGCTTCTCCCAGTTGGAATCACCTGTATCAACGTAGAGCTTTGCTGAAGATGTCAGTTCATCATCGAGATCCGCGATAATTCCGGCGAGTTCGCTCAGCCGGAAGCATTCATTGGTATCCTTGAAGGCCTGGCAGGATTTCCAGACATAGAAGAGAAGAAGGACTACGACAAGAAAAGTTGTCAGGAAGACCGTTAGGATATAATAGGTCGGAAAATCTTTTCCAGACAGAAGATTTCCAGTCCTTGCATGCATTGCTCTTACCCCCCGGTATGAAACAAGCCATCAGACTTCCCAACAGATTTACAACAATAATTTTGATCTTATATGTCCGCCCGAGGCTAACTCTATCAAATAAAAGGCGGCTTGTCAAGCGCATACTGCTGTTTGAAGTCATGATTTTAAAGGGAACGAAGCATACTGGTATGCAACAGGTCGATGCTTTCCGCTGCATGTGCTTCCAGTCCCGGCTTAATAATATCTTACAACATTACACAATCTAACATAGCATCATTGCGACTCAAGGCAAGGTGGTCTGAAGCTTGCGTGATATCCTGTGATGAAATTATTTCCGGGCTTGGAACTTTTCCGCTTCTGCTGTCTATTACCATGACAAACTCAATAATAAGGGGGAACCTCATGGACGAAAAGAACAATTTCACCCAGATGGTCGACCAGTATTTTGCAAATGCGAAGACCGCAGCGGCGGTCTTCAGCCAGCTTGACCAGAAACAGACAGATGCCATTGTGAAGGCTGTTTACCAGGCGGGATTCAAGAACAGGATCAGGCTTGCAAAGATGGCCGCTGAGGAGACAGGACTCGGAAAATGGCAGGACAAGGTCATAAAGAACGTTGTTGCGACGCAATTCGTATATGAGGACATCAAGGATCAGAAGACCGTTGGAATAATCCATGAGGACCATGTGTCCGGAATTACGGAGATCGCACAGCCGATGGGGCCTATCCTCGCCATAATTCCTGTTACGAATCCGACATCGACTGTGATGTTCAAGATACTGGTTGCCCTCAAGTCCAGGAATCCCATAATCATAAGCCCCTCCAAGAAAGCCCGCAAATGCAGCTGTGAGGCCGCGAGGATCTGCTATGAGGCCGCAATGAAGGCTGATGCGCCGGAGAACTGCATCCAGTGGGTCGAGGATACCAGCCGTGAGACCACACAGGCGATGATGACGCACAGATCCCTTTCGCTGATACTCGCGACCGGTGGGACCGGACTTGTCAAGAGCGCCTACAGCTCCGGGACACCTACGATTGGGGTAGGAGCTGGAAATGTGCCGGTATTCATCGAGAAGACGGCCGACATTCCCTTTGCCGTCGAACAGATCTTCATCTCGAAGTGTTTCGACAACGGAACGATATGCGCCAGCGAACAGGCGATAGTGGCGGAAAAAAGCGTTGCTTCTAAGGTCGAGGAGGAATTCCGCAGGCGCAAGGGGGTCATTCTTTCAGATTTGCAGGTAAAACAGCTCGAGAAGATCGTATTTGACAATGAGAAGAAGCTTATGAACGCGGAGATTGTCGGACAGCCTGCAATCGCTATCGCACAGAAGGCCGGACTCGATGTTCCGCCAGATACGCAGCTTCTCATCGCCCCTTTGAAGGGGGTAGGTGATGAATACCCGATCTCATCGGAAATTCTTGCTCCTGTGATCGCATATTATGTCGCTGACGATTTCGAACATGCAGTGAACATCTGCATCGACCTGAACTACCATGGTGGAATAGGGCATACTGTAAGCATGTTCTCCAATGACAACCGGAAGATAAATGAATTTTCGATGCTTATGAACGCTGGCAGGATAGTCGTGAACACTCCCTCCTCGCAGGGAGCTGTCGGCGGCATATTCAACATGCTGAGCCCGTCGCTGACGCTCGGTTGCGGAACTGGCGGCAAGAACATCACAACGGACAATGTCACCGCGAAACATCTGCTCAACATCCAGCGCATAGCGCGTCGCAGGGAGAACCAGCGTTTCGAGAAATTCGACAAGGCGCTTTATTTCGACGAGACCAAGGATGCTGATGAGATAGAGAAGATTTACAACCGGAATTTCTGATGGAACCCCCTGGGAAATGACAAACTACAAGGAGATGATATCATGATAAGGACAGAGAAAAGCGACGGAAAGGACATTTTTTTCTTTGACGGCAGGATGGATACAGCCACGTGCGCCGGAGTTGAAAAGGAGCTGGACGGGCAGATCGAAAAGGCCGAAGGGACAGTGGTCTTTGATCTCGGATCGGTCGACTTCGTGTCTTCGGCGTTCCTGAGGATATGCATTGCTACGGCGAAGAAGAAGGGTGCTGGAAATCTGAAGGTGGCAAATGCAGCTCCCTCCATAAAGAAGGTGTTCAAGATCGCCGGTCTGGACCAGTTCCTGATGTGATTGCCTTTACTGGGGGTCATGGATGGAAAAATGAATAAGCTTGATGTTGTCTTGAAAAACAGCCTGGAGGAACTCCAACGAGCCACAGGGGAGATCGATGCCTTCCTCGAACAGATCGGGGCTTCCGGAGAAACTGTATTCAACGTTCACTTTGTTGTTGAGGAAATGCTCTCAAACGTAATCAAATATGCATTCAAGGACAGCTCCCAGCACGAGATACTGCTTGAAATAACATCAGAAAAGAAAGACCTTAGGATAGTAATAGAGGATGACGGAATGGAATTCAATCCTCTTTCAGTTCCTGAGAAGAAGACTGATTTACCGCTGCAGGAAAGGGAGATCGGTGGACTCGGTATCCATCTGGTCAGGAAAATTGCCAGGGACATGACCTATCTCCGCAGGAACGGCAGGAACCGGCTTGAGATGTCCCTGCTGATCTAAAAAAAAGAGGCGGTGTTCAACCGCCTCTTTTCTTTGCTCCGATTCTTTGTTGTTAAAAAGAAAATCGGGATCAAATATTCTTTAACCGATGGCGACTCCTCCAGTTTCGCCAGTCCTTATCCTCATGCATTCCTCCAGATCCAGGACGAATATCTTTCCATCGCCTACTTCGCCCGTGCGTCCGCCTGAGATTATCGCGTCGATAGTGGGCTTGACGAAAGCGTCGTTGACCGCGATCTCGAGCTTGATCTTCTTCAGGAGACTGCCGGCCTCTTTGTGGCTCCTGTAGACCGTGGCAACCCCTTTTTGGCGTCCTCTTCCCATTACTGAAGTCACTGTCACAAGATGGATTTCCTTATCCTCAAGATTCTTGAGAACGTCGTCCATCCTGTCCGGCTGTATCACTGCAATGATATATTTCATTTTCCACCTCCTATTCCAAAGTTGTGTATGCTGCTTCACGATGCTCTGTGAGATCGAGACCGACGCGTTCACAATGCTCATCGGCCTTGAGTCCGAATATCTTGTCAACGATCCAGAACAGGATGTAGCTTAGCACGAATGAATATACCATCGTGATAAGAACTGCCTTGATCTGTATTAAAAGCTGTGCGGGATTTCCATAGAAAAGGCCATCCGCGCCTCCTGAATTCACAAGCTTGGTTGCGAAGAGCCCTGTGGCCAGAGCGCCCCAGATTCCGCCGACGCCATGGACGCCGAAGGCATCCAGAGTGTCATCATATCCGAACTTCGCCTTGCAGAAGCTGACAGATATATAGCATATTACTCCTGCACCGAGTCCAAGAAGGATTGCACCCATCGGGGTGACGAATCCGGAAGCCGGCGTTATAGCTACGAGTCCGGCAACTGCTCCGGTGATTATTCCCAGGACTGTTGAGCGCTTGTTGAAGATCAGATCCATTATTGCCCAGGCGAGTCCCGCGGCTGCTGTTGCGACATGGGTTACAACGAACGCGCTGACTGCTAGTCCATTGGCCGCGAGCGCGCTTCCGGCATTGAAACCGAACCATCCGAACCAGAGGAGACCTGCACCAAGAACTGCGAAAGGCAGGTTGTGCGGAGGAGACATCTTGTTGGGATATCCGAGCCTCTTGCCGAGGAAGAGTGCCGCTGCGAGGGCTGCCATTCCTGCATTGATATGCACGACTGTTCCGCCTGCGAAGTCAAGTGCGCCCATTCCTCCGAAAGTTCCGAGAAGTCCTTTGTCCGCCCAGACCCAGTGGCAGACCGGATCATAGACCAATGTCGACCAGAGCAGTGTGAATATGCAGAACGGTATGAACTTCACGCGTTCCGCGAACGCACCGATGATCAGTGCTGGTGTGATAACCGCGAACATGGCCTGGAAGATCATGAAGGCCTGATGTGGAGCGGTGGTCGCATATACGGAATGAGGTTCAAGTCCTACGCCATTCAACCCGAACCATGACAGACTTCCGATGAATCCTTTGATGTCAGGACCGAACGAAAGGCTGTATCCGATGAGTACCCACTGGAGACTGACTATGCATAGGATGATCATGCACTGCATCAGAATGGAGAGCACATTCTTCCTTCTCACAAGTCCTCCATAGAAGAAAGCAAGTCCAGGTGTCATCAACATGACGAGTGCTGCACTTGCTAGAATCCATGCGGTATCGCCTGCGTTGACAGTCGGTGCCGGAGCCGCAGGTGCGATTACGGCCTCAGGCGCTGCCGGTGTGGCTGGAGTTGCCGGAGCAGTGGGGACTGCTGTCGGAACCGGAGCCGTTGCTGGAACTGCCGGTGCTTCCTTTGCAGGAGTTACTGCTGGAGCAGCTGGCGCCTCCTTCATGGCAACAGTTGTTGTCGCGACAGGTGCTGTTGCGGGTTTGCTTGCTGCTGCGCCCAGCGGGAACACGGGCGGTGCCTCCTCTGCCCATGCAAAACCGGCCATGAGCAGTCCGGCGAGCAGAGGCATTCCGATGATCATTTTCCTCTTTTTCATTTTCATTTCCTTTCTGTCTAGTTTCATGTTCTGATTTTTGAAATTTGATAAAGAGGAATAGCAATCGTCATGCCAAGTGGGTTTTGCCGTGTTACAACTGCTTGGCCATTAAAGAATTAAAGATTATGGCTAAAACCACATGATTTTCTGATGGCATTCGGCTTATACAAATATGGCTTTCTTCCTGCAAGTGGTTGATGCATTGTCTCACGTGAAAGACCATTGAAATTCGCGGGCAACAATATGCTGCTGTGAATGGAGATCGGGTATTCTGGCAATATAGGGAAACGAGGAAGAGATATAATTACAAATCTGTACATGAATATGCTGTATAGTTACATAATTGTAACATACATAAGCCATCAATACTTTCTTGTAATAAATATATCATGTTATACATCAATGATTTGCAAGTTCCATCATTTAAGATGGCACAGGCTTTGCTAAAGGCTGACCTGTTTTTCAAAATTGAAAAAAGGAGGCATTATGAGAATTGGAAACTGGAAAAGCAGGATGCTTGCTGTGTTTGCATATCTTTTTGCAGCATCGTTCGTGCTATGCGCACAGGAGCAGAGGCAGATCAAGGTGATTGAGGACAGGGATCAGACGTACATGTCCTCGAAAGTCTATGAACTGAAGAACATCAAGGCGGCAGATCTTACACCTTTCGTACAGGGTGCCGTGAAGAGGTACTACAACCAGTCAAGCGTTGACAGGCTCTCCTTCCCGGAGGGTGGCAAGGAGTTTCTCGCAGTAAACATGCCTACTGCGATGGTGCCGCTCATCGACGACATGGTTGCAAAACTCGACAGGCCGGGAAAACTCGATGAGAACAATTCAACCGTCGAAGGAACCGGAATATACAGGTTCGTATATTGTCCGAAATACCGTGCATCATCGGACATGGATGTCATCGGAAGGACAATCACCAACGGAGACGGAGAATATTATTTTGATGCATCAACCAGCATGTTCTACTGGAAGGATTCAAGT
>Ga0302238_1001340_pt1 | contig 20279 bp, 15 predicted proteins | sample AAG_UR_Asn_MG_FD_193527 | JGI IMG/M metagenome (GOLD analysis project Ga0302238, IMG submission 193527) | Enriched activated sludge microbial communities from anaerobic digester in WTTP, New Holstein, Wisconsin, United States - AAG_UR_Asn | ecosystem: Engineered > Bioreactor > Anaerobic >...
ATCACCAGGGCCATGATCAGGAAATCCAGGGTGGTGTTGAGAAACAGGCCGTAGTTGATGGTGGGAACCCCGGCGGCCTTAGCTGCAGCCACGGTGGGGTAATCGCCCCCATTCAGGCTGATAAACAGGTTGCTGAAATTGACCTTGCCCAGAAACAGGCCAACCACCGGCATGATCAGGTCATTGACCGCCGAGTTGACGATCTTGCCAAAGGCGGCGCCGATAATGACACCAACCGCCAGATCCAGCACATTGCCCTTCATAATGAAGGTCTTGAATTCCTGCAGCATGGTTTCCCTCCTGTAGTCCTTCCTTAGTGCGGCGCAACGACAACGACCGTTGCACTATCTGCCAGCGCCACCGTATCACCCGGATACAGCTTGCGACCGCGGCGTTCCTCCACCTGGCCGTTGACCGTTACCAGCCCGTCCTGAATCACCTGTTTGGCCTCACCGCCGCTCATGACCAGGTTGGCCAGCTTCAGCAGGCTATCCAGCTTGATGTAGGCGCTGTCAATTTCGATCTGTTCAGACATGGCATCCCTTTGCACAAAGTAAATATGAATTTTAACAGCATACCATAGGACGCCTTCTGTTGCAGCCATGCTTCACCAGGCCCATAGGCAAGACAAGGCGACTTTCCTTGACAACCGCCTGACAAACCTTATCTTTAAGGTATATTATCCCCGCGCTCCATTGTTACGAGAGGAATTGCCATGGCATATGCAGCCTCATCAGATCCCTTTGTCCGTCGCCTGCGTCTGTTGACCCTGGCCGTGATTGCGATCATGCTGGTCTGGCACCTGCTTTCCTGGCTGGACCGGGGCTTTCAGAAGGGCGAGACCCAGCCGCGCCCGGTTACGGCCCGCGGCGACCTGGCCGCTGACGAGAAATCAACCATCGAACTGTTCGAACGATCGCGGGATTCGGTTGTCTATATCTCCACCTCGGAACAGGTGATGGATTTTTGGAGCCGCAACATCTTCACCATTCCCCGCGGCACCGGCTCCGGCTTTATCTGGGATAACCAGGGGCATGTGGTGACCAACTATCACGTGATTGCCGGTGCCTCCGAGGCCCGTATCAGGCTTTCAAATGGCAAGGAGTACCGCGCCGTGCTGGTGGGTGCCAGCCCTTTGCATGACCTGGCCGTGCTGCGGATCAGTGGCGGCTTTATTGGCCATTCCCTGCCGGTGGGCAGTTCCGCCAACCTGAAGGTGGGTCAGAAGGTCTTTGCCATCGGCAACCCCTTCGGCCTGGACTGGACCCTGACCACCGGGATCGTCTCGGCCCTGGACCGTTCCCTCAAGGAAGAGACCGGCACTGTGATCGAACACCTGATCCAGACCGATGCTGCCATCAACCCCGGCAACTCGGGCGGACCGCTGCTGGATTCGGCCGGACGGCTGATCGGCATCAACACCGCCATCTACAGCCCGTCAGGTGCCTCGGCCGGGGTCGGCTTTGCGGTACCGGTGGATACGGTCAACCGGGTGGTACCGCAACTGATCGGCAAAGGCAGTTACGCCCGTCCGTCACTGGGCATCCAGACCGACCAGGATGTCAACGAGGCGGTTACGGCACAGCTGGGGGTCAAGGGGGTGCTGGTGCTGAAGGTCTCCCGCGGTTCAGCCGCAGCCCAGGCCGGGCTGAAAGGAAGCATCCTGAACCGTGATGGCTCGCTGACACCGGGCGACATCATCACTGCGGTGCAGGGCAAGCAGGTTGACAGTACAGCCAGGCTGCTGGCCCGGCTGGATGACTTCAGGATCGGTGACACCGTGACCCTCACGATAGTGCGCGATGGCCGGCAACAACAACGCAGCATCCGCCTGCAGGCGGAATAATCCGCAGAAAATGGCACAGAAAACTGTAGCACCACGAAAAACAACACATAGGATAGCCACACGATGAGTGCGACACACTATAGCATCACCTGCCCGGCCTGCGGCACCAGCAACCGCATTCCGGCAGACAAGCAAGGGCTGCAGGGGCGCTGCGGCAACTGCAAGGCCAGCTTGCCGCCGCTGTATCACCAGCCGCAGCAACTGGACGAGCGCAGCTTCGACAGCTTCATCCGCACCTATCCCGGACCGGTGCTGGCCGAGTTCTGGGCCCCCTGGTGACCGCACTGCGTCTCCTTCGCACCGGCGGTGCGAACCGTGGCAGAGCAATTGGCCGGCAAGGCAGCGGTGGTACAGGTGAACACCCAGGAGAATCCCGGGCTGGCAGCCAGATTTGGTGTGCGCGGCATACCGGTGACGCTGCTTTTAAAGGGCGGCAGGGTAGTGGCCCAGCTACCCGGCGCCCAGACCGCCGCACACCTTGTGGCCTGGTTCAGGCAGCACTCATGACACCTTTGGACAGCCCCTTGCAAGGAACAAGCTATGCGTAACCCCGTCATCCTGTTTGATCTGGACGGCACCCTGATAGATTCGTTGCCGGATCTGACCGATGCCCTCAACCATATGCTGGCCCATTTCAGACGCCCCCCCATGTCGCCGGCCGAAGTGCGCCATCTTGTGGGTAAGGGTGTTCGCAACCTGGTTGCACGGGCCCTGGCAAGCGCATCCGACCAGGAGATCAACCGCGGCATCGAGCTGTTTACCACCTACAACAGCACCCATATTGCCGACAAGAGCAGGCTCTACCCCGGTATGCGGGAAGTGCTGACTGAGCTATCTGCGGCCGGCATCCCCCTGGCGGTCATCTCCAACAAGCAGGAGGCGCTCTGTCGCCTGATTCTGGAGGCGCTTGGCATTGCCGAGCTGTTTGCCTGCATCTGCGGCGGCGATACCGTGGCCGAGCTGAAGCCTTCACCGTTGCCGTTGCAGCATGTGCTGGCGCTTCTTGGCAAGGAGCGCCACGAGGCGATCATGGTGGGGGACAGCAGCAACGATATTCAGGCCGGACAGCGGGCAGGCATCAGCACCATCGGCTGCAGTTGGGGCTATGGCGCTGCGGAGGAGTTGCGCGGGGCAGATCAACTGGCAGCATCACCCCGTGCGCTGGCAGCGCTGCTGCTGAAGCACCCCACGCCAACAAGCCCCTGTCCATGAGCGCTACAGCAACATAGTGAACAGCTGCTTAACACGAACGCTTAACCTGTTTAACCCAACGCCTACCTGATTCACGCTGCTTGCCCGCTAGACCTGACCTTCTCTATCTCATCAACAAGCCCTGCGAAATCAACCGGTTTCGAGACATAGCCGTCAAAGCCGGAGCGCAGCAGGTGTTCCTTCTGTCCGTGCAAGGCATGGGCGGTCATGGCGATGACCGGTGTATGCCCGCTGTTTCCTGTCTCGTGCTGACGAATTACCTTGAGTGCCTCTTCACCGTCCATCACCGGCATCTGGATATCCATCAGGATGATATCGAATGTTTCCGTGCGCCACTGTTCCAGCGCCTCGACACCGTTAGCGGCGGTCCTGACCGTATGCCCAATGCGCTGCAGCAGGCTCTGCATCATGACGCGGTTGGTCAGGCTGTCCTCCACCAGCAGGATATGCAGCGGTATCACGCTCAGCTGACGGTTTGGCACTGTTTGCGCGGAGGCTGCATGCTCCTGCAGCGGCTGTTTGCTAAGCATGAACGGCAGGGTAACGCGGAAGGCGCTCCCTTTACCCTCTGTGCTCTCAACGTTGATGACGCCTCCCATCAAACGCGCAATGCGCTGACAGATGGAAAGCCCCAGGCCGGTACCGCCAAACCGTCGCGTCACCGAGGCGTCTGCCTGAACAAACGGTTCAAAGATCCGCTCCAGCGCCTCGGGCCTGATGCCGATGCCGCTGTCCCGCACGCAGAAACAGAGCCAGACCTGCTGGTTTTGCTGTTTCTGCAGGGCCGTCTCCAGCACTATGCCGCCTGCCTCGGTAAACTTGACCGCATTCCCCAGCAGATTCCGCAGGATCTGTTTAAGCCGGAGGTGATCGCCCAGCAGGGTATCAGGGACATCTTCTGCGATCTCCACCCGGAAGGAAAGGCTCTTGGCCCTGATGCGCGTCTCGATCGGGACCGTCATATCAGTGATGCAGCCCCTGAGACTGAAAGGCATCTGTTCCAGCTCCAGCTTGCCGGCCTCGATCTTGGTGATATCCAGCACATCGTTGATCACTTCAACCAGGTTATGGGCATCGGCTTCGATGCAATTCAGCAAGTCTTGCTGATCTGAATCCAGGTTCGTAAAACGAAGGAGCTGCGTATTACCAACCACGCCGTTCATCGGGGTGCGAATCTCATGGGACATGTTGGCCAGGAATTCGGTCTTGGCCGTATTGGCCGCTTCAGCGGCAAGCTTGGCCTTGCGCAGCTCTGCCTCAGCCTCTTTGCGATCGGTGATGTCGACTTCAATACCATCCCATATGATCTGCCCGGCTCTGGTGACGCGGGGCGAGACCGCATATTCAAACCAACGCAGCCTGCCGCTGGGCAGCCGGCTTTGCACCTCCACATGCAGGCTACGGATGTTTTTGATAGCTTCCTGTTCAAGTGCCCCAAGCATGGCGTGGTATTCCGGCAATATCTGCCGGTAGATGGTGCCAGCATCGGCAAGGACCTGTTCTACCGAGACCTCATTGATCCGCTCCACGGCACGGCTGATATAGACAAACTGCCTGTTGCCCTCCTGATCGCCGGTTATCTGGTAGACAACGGCGTTCTGCAGGTTATCGGCCAGGTTACGGAATTTTTCTTCACTGTCCCGCAATGCCTGTTCCCGCTGCTCAAGCTCATCAGCCATCTCATCGAAATTTTGCGCCAGCTTACCAAGCTCACCGCCGCCGATGGCCGGTGCCACCGGGCTGTCCTTGTGCCCCTTGCTGAAGCGCTGCACGGCATCCCGTAAAATCTGGATTCGATCAACGATATATCTGCCGCCAAAGGAATTGGCCGTCACAAAGGCAGCCAGCAGAATCAGCCCGAAGACCATCAGGCTTATCAGGATGGTCCGGTATGCCGGCGCAAGCGCGGTCGCTTGCGGAATACCGGCGCGCACATACATGTAGGGTTCGGCATCTCCCTTGAGCCGCAACTTCCGGTACGAAATGAAGCGTTTGTCACCAAACGAGGCCTGCCCCAGATAGGCATGTTCCTCAGGCCCGGCAACCATCTCGCGGAAGGGCTGTTCCGGATATTTCGAACCGGCGCCCTTCACATCCGGGTGGTGTGCCCTGACCAGAATGGTGCCGTTGTGGTCAACAAGCAGAAAATTTGAGCCCGGGGGATAGGTTTGGGTGTCCAGAATGCTGGTTTGCGCATCAAGCGAGATGCCGACAGCAATAACGCCGATGATCCTGTTTGCTGCATCACGGCAGGGATAGGCAAAGTTGAAAACCGGCTTGTCAGCAATGGCCCTGCTGACAATGTATTCGCCAGCCGAGAATTTTCCCGAGGCCAGGGCTTGTTTGAAATAACGGCGGTCTGAAAGGTCGGCGGAGATAACGAAAGGCTTTGCAGTTGCCCAGACCATGCCGTTCGGGCGAATGGCGAATATGTTGGTATAACGGGGGTTCAGCGCAACAAGTTTGCGGAAGAGCGTCTCTGTCCGTGTCCGGTCATACTGTTTGATTTCCGGCAGCTGCGAGAGCGTTACCAGCAACTGTTCTGCACCAGTTGCAATGTTGCGCTGTTCTGAGGCAACCCGTTCGGCAATCAGGCTGGAAAGTGTGAACGCCTCAGTGACCGCCGCCTGTTTCAGTTTCAAGCCTGACACGATGATGATGGCTGCTGTCGGCAACGCGATGATGAGGGTAATCAGCACGATCTGACTGCGAACCGATAGCGACGTGAAACGTTTTGGCATGGGACTCCACTCTCCACATGTGTGCGCTACGTCAATGGCCTGTCCTAATGAGGTTACGGTTAGTTCTAAAAAGATCGCGCCTTCGGCACAAGCCGATTTTTACAGCCTTCTATCCAGGCGGCGGTACTGGATCGTCTCCGAGCTCAATTGGCCTTGGCATCTGTGTGTTCGAACCGTGACAGAACATTGCGAACATGCCCTCTTCCATGACCCGCACGGAAATTGTTCTACTGCCCTATCGCGTCAGCACCACCAACTCGTCACTGTCCTTGCCCAGCATCACCGGCTGCTGATCATTACCGGTGAGACGGCGCGCCATGTACGGCACCTGGTCGTTTAACCAGCCCTTCATCTCACCCACAGTTATTCTACCATCTTTGTTGGCATCTGCTTCTCCTTGTATTCCCTTTAGGAAGTAATAGGTAAAGAGCGAATGTCTTTTCTCCGGGTACCAGCTGGCAACCTGGTCCATGCTGGCACTTGTCAGCAGCAAATCGGCTGCAACCGTTGCCTTGGGTTCTGATTTCAGGCGGGCCGTCAGACCACTCACCCCTTTCTGCAGTTGGCCACCAGCAGAACTGCCGGAGAAGCAGGCATCAAGTACCACCATTTTCGAGGCAGCAGGGATTCTGGCTAGGTTCTCGTAGAAGGTTGAAAGTTTGTAACCACTGGTACTGATATATTGCGGGTTGGCATCCACCGGCACGAAATAGCCTTCACCGGTCTGTTGATCTGGAGCACCATGACCGACATAGTAGATGAATACCCTGCTCTTGCCAGGCTTGACCCATTTGAAGAGCTTACCCTGATAGTTGCTTTCCGTACCAAAGATTTCATTGAGTTTCGTCAGGGTGGCATTTTCAGTATAGATGATATTGGCAGGGTCATACCCGAAGGCCTTGATGAGATATGCTTTCATGGCCTGCGCATCCTGAATGGCAAAATCCACATTGGGTGTGCCGCTTGAAGAATAGTTCCCATTGCCGATGATGACGGCAATATCATACCTACCGGTATTTTTTCCGCGGGGTATTTCTGTCAGCAGTTCATCTTTTTCAGACCCTTGCGTGGCAGCTGCAGCCTGCTGAGCAGGAGTAACCTGCGCAAAAGCAGGATCAAGGCGGGCCATGGACGGCATTGGTGCCGGTTCGCCTTGCAGGGGGTAGGACTGAGCAAGCCCAGCCATCTGCTCCAGCCCTGTAATGTCGTTTGCAAGCTTTGCTGCCAGCGTAATCCGCATGGCGTCTATGGCAAAGGCAAAGGACTGATAGCCGTCAAACCTTGGATACAGCACATCTCGCGCAGAAATATCCTTGGAGACCTGCGCAACCTTCAGGGTATCGCGGAAGTTGATTGTGTAATGCACGGTTCCGCTTGCAGTGGGGCCTTTGCCAAAGGTTCCCATGTTGTTCACAACCTCAAGCCCTGTAACATCGCCACTGATAGTTATGTCCTGAGGTGATGTGTTGGAGCCTGAGACGGTTTTGCAGAGTTTTGACTTCTTGAGATTGGCAATCAGATCGTTTTTAAGGGCCTCACCAAAGTGAGTACAGTCAAAAGAGGCATCCAGGTTGTGCCGCACACCGACATTGCTGAACGTTGCACTGTTAAAGCCCGTAACAGTGCAGCTTAAATTCATCCTCAAGGCCGTTTTATCTACAGGGGGGGGAGCAATGAGATTCCTGACGCTGTCGTCTGGTGTGTAGACCGATGACATACAACCGCACACCAGCACCAGTTGAAAACAAATGAATAGCCCCAATAACACACATTTCATGGTCTGACTTAAGTTCATGTTATCACTCGTTCTGTAGTTTATGGTGCCGCCCCTGACTTGTCAGGGAGATATGCTTCTGCATCCGTACCCCTGCCGTCCCCAGACAGAGTCAGTGCTCATAGTTTTCTATCCGGGCTGCGGTACTGGATCAGCTCGACCAGATATAGATTCACGGATAGCCTCTGATCCGGCAAGTTTGACGGTGGCGCAGGCGATCACGAGGGTACGGGGACCTTAGCATTTAATGCCCAGCAGAGCAGACGCACCCATGGCCGCCCCATCGGGCAACAGCGGAGAACGAAGGCTTGCGCAAACCATGGATATAACCTATTAACATTACGCATTTTTGTTCTGGCTATTCCAAAAATCCACAATATTTCCTTCCCTCGGCAGTCAACACCGCAAAAGTTCTGCCGTGCTTATTCAGAAACAACAGGCCTTAATGCGAAATCTTCCCCTGCATAAGTCTGGCAACGTCACCCGCTACCTGCCGCATGGTTTTACCACCAGTCAAGAGGCTTATTTGACGGGTGGCATCAAGGGGATCAATTCTGTTTTTGGCAAAATCATCCATGACATGGGTCACTTCTTCCCACAGCACGCGGGTCTGCGCCTTGGCAGCATTTGAGAGCTGATTTCCGGCCAGCGCCGTATCCAGCACGGGCAAAACCTTGGTCTTGAGATCCTTTGACAGGCTGGCGTAAGCCTTCTGCAGCTTGACAAACTCGGGATCGCTGCCGGCCAACGCGTTCTCAACCTTGTTATAGATCGTCTGACCGGCCCGTTTGCAGGTGTCACGGCTGGCAGTGCCGACTTTGGCGCTATCAAGGAATTCCAGCGGGAACGACTCGTTGTGCAGGCTGGTGGTGACATTCTGGTCGGCCAGCTTGGCGCTGCGGCCGTTATTCAGCTTACGGTAGTTTTTCTCATAGGCCTTCTGGGCATCCTCCATGAACCCTTCAAGGCTTGTAGGCCTGCCCTCGCGTTTGAGGAAGGCCTCCAACTCTCCCTTCAGCCCCAGGTCACGGTCCCCGTTAATTCCTTTACTGGTGGCGTTGCGGAATTCAGTGAACCAGTTCTTTTCAACGTTGTAGCCCTGCGATTGCAACTCGCGCACCATGGCATCGTCAACCTTTGTGTAGATCCCCTTGACCGACTCCTGGAAGCCGGCATGGGTTGCTTCCACCTCGCGCAACGCTTGGGCCGCCTCGGCCTCGGCCTTTACAGCTGCCTTCAGCGCATCAGGATTGCCGGCAGTTATCCTGACCTGTTTTGTCGCCGCCCGCAGCGCCTCTTCAGCCTGATTCAACTCGCTCTTCATGATCCGCTTGGCAAGGGTGCTGGAATTGGCCGCCGACACGGCATCGGTGGCAGCGGACTCCAGCTTGGTCAGATCTTCGGCGGCCATGCCTGCCTTGCGCGCCTGATCCAGCGCTGTCCGGGTTTCCTTCACCCGCGTAACCAGGGCCTGGTTGAGTTTCATCTCCTCCTGAAACTTTGCCGCAGAAAACAGCTCTTCAGTGCTTGCTGCAGCAGCGGGATTCAGGAATTTTCCAAGGACATATTCGCCCCCTTTGACAGCCCCCACCATGGTTGCCATCAGGGCGGCATCCTTGGCCACCTTCTTAATCGCCTCAACCGGTCCTTTCTCAACGCCGGTGCTCACCCCCTCATAGGCGATCGAGATCACCGCGCCCGGCCCCACAGGAGTGAACAGGGTTCCCACAAATATGGCCCGGTCGGCATTTTTCTTCAGCGATTCAACATACTCAAGGTTTCGCGCAGTGCGCTGGGCTGTAGCGGCAGTTGTGGCCTGGTCCTGCTCAAGCCCGGCCTGGTTTTTGAGACAGGCCTCCCTGGTCATGGCGTGAATCTGCTCCAGGGCCTGACGGGCAGTGGTCATGCCGTTTTTGTCAAATATACCGGTTGAGATCTGCGTCAGGATCAGCTCATGGGCACGTTTGGCTACTTCGGGAGAGTATTTGCCCAGCACTGCTGCCATTCGCAAGGCAGATGCCTGCATCTGATGGGCGCGCTCGGCCTGGTCGGCAATTGCCCTGGCCTGCTGTGCGGCAACCGCCTCGACATGTTGCTCCCAAGGGCCGCGGGTGTGGACCACCTTGCCGGTCTTGATCGACTCGATCATATCCTTGGCATCATGGATGTCTTGTTCCAAGTGCAACATACTGAAACGGAGCCGGTCTGACACGGCAGGATCCTGCGTTTTGGCCAGATCCTGCTTGTACCCGTTCAGGGCCTTCTGGGCATAGGCGATGTTCGTGAGATGCTCAGCTAATGCCGCCTTTTGCTGGGCATCCAGTGAGTCCGATAGCAGCAGATCGGCTAATAAGGGGTCAAGGCCGGCAGCGCTGCCGTTGTTTGCCTCCCAACGGTACAGGTAGATCACGCCGCCGGGCGGGGCAATGGTCTGTATGGCCAGTTGATAGCCGGTGTTTGCAGTTCTGACGCGGGCCTTGACGGTCGCCTGGGCCGCCAGCTTGGTCTTGCCCGGATTGCGGTCAAGCCCGGCTTCCGCCGTAACCGACGAAGGAGGACTGTTGTCGAGGTAAGCGTAGGAGAAGCGGGTTGGATCTTCATTGACCGAGCGTTGGACAATGTCGGCTCGAACCCAGGATCTGGCCCGATCATAACAGGCATAGGGTTTATCCTTGTAGTCGGCTGGTACAAATTCGGTGCCGGCATCCTTGATGGAGACTGTCATCGAGACCTCATCACCTTCGAACTGGTTCTTACGGGGGCCGTTAATAACCGCCGGTGGTTTGCCCCAACTATAGGCCCACTTGTTGTGAAGCTCTTCATCACCGCGATGCCGTCCGGTGTAACCATGATCGATATAGGTATAGTTCAGCGTGGCGCCTCCCTCGTTAAGGCTCGCCTCCTGCTGGTTGCTCCAGGTTCGGACCACCTGGGTCTTGTCCAGCAGCCACCTGCCAAGATAGTCCGTGTTATCAGGGCTGAAATTGAGGTTCTTGAGTGCTGCCAGGGCATCTTGATATTCGGCCGCGCCGCTGGTCTTGTCCGGTCCGAGCACCGGTTCCTGTTCTGCTGACTGTCGAATGCCATCCAATTTTGCGGCGACCTGCTGCATGAGCATGGTCTGGAGTGAGGCTATTTTCAGCGCTTCTTGCTGTCCGTCCCGATCACCAAGCTGTTCGGCAAGCCGGGCCTCATGCAGAGCGGCATCGTGCTCGCGCAATGAGCGTAACAGCAATTCCCGCTGCACAATGGTATCGATCAGGTGTTGGTTCAGTTTGCGGTGGTGCGCGGCTGTTTTGGCCTGGGGATGGGTATAGGCCGCTGCATACTGTGCATTGAATGCCTTCTCCTGGTCTGCCGTCAGCGGCCCGGTCAGCAGGCGCATCAGCCCTTTGGTGGCAAGGACCTCGCCCCCCAGTCTTCCGCCGGCCAGGGCATCCGGATTAATCAGACCGGCCAGGTCGATTTCAGGTGGAACAGCAGAAAGGGGAGCCGCGGGAGGTGGTATTACCGGCGCGGCTGCAGGTTTCTTTTGCTCTGCTTGCGCCACCCCGGTCTGTTCCGGTTCGGCACCACCCTGAGCAGCTGAGCCTACGACCAAACTGCTTCCTCTATACTCTATTTCTGAGCTGGTTGACCATGTTGCCGGGGAAGAATCGACAACCTCATACCTTCCGGGCGGAAGAGTGATGTTTGGCTGTATAACCCAGTAATGATGCGGTGGTTTTTCGTTCTGCGCAGGCCAGTTTGTGCCGGGCGCGTTCCTCAGCATACGGCTTGTGCCAACGGCCTGCCAGGTACCTACGAGCTGATTGGAGTCAAGGCTTCTGAGCCCAATGGAACCAGGAGTAGCACCAAGACCGTAGTTCCAGTGTTCCGTGAGAATCTTTGTAATCCTCATTGAGGATTGCAAGTTAAAGATGGTCTTTTGGGTGGGCTTGTTAAAGACAGAACCGGGGCATTCAAGCCTGAGCAGGACCGATTCTGCTGCAGATGATACGGAGGGGGGCGCGGAAGGAAGGGAAGCGCAGCAAATGCCGCTGAACAGTGTCAGTACAAGGAGAACGCAGAAGTCAATAACATGCAGTACAGACTTGGTTTGTCTCATGGTCTATTTCCTCCTGCCAGCGTGTTCTTAAACCGTTAGGGCTACTCCTCCCGATAAGCAGACGATCTGAGTGAAATGGGGTTTCAACAGCATAGCATGCCTATCTCACTACTTCAAACAGCCTTGCGATCCAAACTGCGGTACTGGATTGCCTCGGCCAGATGGGGTTCGTGAATTGCCTCTGAACCGGCCAGATCAGCTATGGTGCGGGCCACCTTGAGGATGCGGGAGTAGCTGCGGGCAGAGAAGCCCAACTTTTCACCAGCCAGTTCCAGCATGCGGTGCCCGGCGGCATCCAGCTCACAGTATTTTTTGATCAGACGGGCGTTCATCTGGGCGTTGCAATGCACCTTGCTCCCCTGGAAGCGCTGCTGCTGGATCTGACGCGCCTCCAGCACCCTGGCCGCAATGGCAGCGGATGATTCGGTCTCGCGGTTGTCGGACAGGTCGCGATAGGCCACGGCCGGTACCTCGACATGCAGGTCGATCCGATCCAGCAGCGGACCGGAGATGCGTGAGCGATAGCGTTTGATGGCAATGGGTGTACAGGAACAGCTATGGCCGGGATCGCCCAGGTAGCCGCAGGGGCAGGGGTTCATGGCCGCCACCAGCATGAAACGGGAGGGATAGGTCAGGGATTGAAGCGAACGAGAGATGGAGACCTTGCCGTCTTCCAACGGCTGACGCAACACCTCCAGTGCATTTTTCTTAAACTCCGGCAGTTCGTCCAGAAAAAGCAGGCCATGGTGGGCCAAACTGACCTCACCCGGCTTGGGAGAGGTTCCCCCGCCGATCAGCCCGACGTCTGAGATTGTGTGGTGAGGTGATCTGAACGGCCTCGTGGTCACCAACGGTTGCCCTGTCTTCAGCAGACCACTGACGCTGAAGATGGCGGTGGTTTCAATCGCCTCGTCAAACCCCAGTGACGGCAGAACCGTCGGGATTCTGCGGGCCAGCATGGTCTTGCCCGAGCCGGGCGGACCGATCATCAGCAGATTATGCCCCCCAGCAGCAGCCACCTCGATGGCCCGCTTGGCATGGTCCTGCCCCCGCACCTCACTGAAATCTTCGCCGTAGTCGTCATGCTGCTGAAACAGTTGGGGCAGGTCGATGCGTTTGGGGGTAATCTCGCCCTCGCCGCGCAGGAACTGGACCACATCGGCCAATGTGGCGGCAGGCAGGACCGCAATCCCCTCCACCACGGCCGCCTCGGCGGCATTTTCGGGCGGCAGGATCAGACCGGCAAGCCCGGCCTGGCGGGCAGCCACCGCCACCGGCAGGGCGCCACGGACCGGCTTGAGTGAGCCGTCCAGGGAAAGTTCTCCCAAAAGGATATAGCGGCCAAGCCGTTCAGCAGTGATGATCCCGGTGGCTGCCAGGATACCGATCGAGATCGGCAGGTCAAAGGCCGAACCTTCTTTTTTCAGGTCTGCCGGCGCCAGATTTGCCGTGATCTTCTTGGGTGGAAAGTCGTAGCCGCTGTTTTTGAGCGCTGCCTTGACCCGGTCCTTGCTCTCCTTGACCGCGCCGTCCGGCAACCCCACCGTGGCAAACTGCGGCAGGCCCTGGGCGATATCCACCTCCACATCCACCAGGATGGCGTCGATACCGACAACAGCGGCGCTCAGGACCTTGGCCAGCATCACTGATCCTTTAACATGATGAAGCCGATCTGACGGCCGGTTTCGCCGTTATCCCGGCGATAAGAAAAGTACAGCTCCTTCAGACAGCAGACACACTGACCGGCAGTCTGGATGTTTCCCGGAAGCAGGCCGGCCTCCTCCATCTGCATCCGGTTGGCCAGCGCCATGTCCAGCCGCCACCTACCCGCGCCGTCCGTTTCCGCCACGGCCTCCCAAAGGGCGGCCTGCATCTTGAAGCCCTCCTTGACCGGTTGATCAACCTGATAACAGCAGGGACCGATGCAGGGGCCGATGGCGGCCTGAATCTCCGTGGGGCGACAGCCGAACACGCTCTGCATCCCCTGCACAACCTGGCCGACAATATTGGCGGCAGACCCCTGCCAGCCGGCATGCACGGCGGCAATCACCTTTTTGACCGGATCATACAGCAGGATCGGCACGCAGTCGGCCACGGTCACGCCGATCATGACGCCGGGCTGGTTGGTGATGATGGCATCGGCTTCGATGCCGTGAAAATGGGAAAAGTCCTCATTGGGTGCATCAATCACCAGGATATCGCTGCCGTGGTTCTGCCGAACCGTCACCAGCCGTTCCAGCGGCACGCCAAAGGTGCGCGCCAGCAGACTGCGGTTCCCTTCCAGGTTATGGGGGGCGTCATCGGTATTGATCCCCAGGTTCAACGAATTATACGGCGGCCGTGAGACCCCTTCGTGGCGGGTGGTAAAGGCCTGCAGCGTGGCCGGATTACTCGATTCAAAACGGGGCGACAGATGGTGAATGCGCCCGGTACGTGTCAGTTCCATGGTTTTTCCTTTGCCTTTCAGGAATCAATTCGGTTAAATGTGCGGCGGCGATGCCACCAGACATAGCAAGCCACCAGCACGGCGCAGGCCAGCAACACCCACACCAGGGCGCGGTGGGACCAAGCCATGACCAGGGCCTGGTTTTGGCCGATCACGTAACCGATCCAGGTCAGGATGCTGCACCAGAGCCCGGCTCCCAGCAGGGTGTAGAGGGAGAAGCGCACATGGCACATGCCGGCCACACCGGCCGGGATGGGTATCAGGTGTCTGACCACCGGCAGCAGGCGGCCGATAAAGGTTGATATTTCACCGTGTTGCAGGAAAAATGCTTCTACCCGCTTGAATTTATCGGGTGGAATCAGGACATAGCGGCCATACTTGAGAATCAGCGGGCGCCCGAGGTAATGGGCGACAAAGTAGTTGATATAGGCGCCGACCAGGCTGCCCAGGGTGCCGGACATGATGGTAGGCAGCCAGGCCATACGTCCCTGATGGATCAGGTAGCCGGCAGGCGGCATGACCAGTTCGCTGGGCACCGGGATGATGGAACTTTCCATGGCCATCAGCAGGAAGATGCCGGGGTAGCCCATGGTGCCGATGGTTTCAAGCAGCCAGTGGACAAGTGTTTGGACCATGTTTCTCTTTCTCTCCTGAAATGGCTTTCCTTATACCCCAAATTACCGGGTGATACAACCGCCCGGGCACAAGGAGCTGTGGAAATGAAGATCAGACGGTTTGTTCTGGGTATACTGATACTCTGCCCCTTGCTGATTTCCGGCTGTGCCAGCTACCGCAATGCGACCCGCAAGGAATACTGTGAACGGGCCATCAGGGACTACAACAAGATGATTCGCTGGCAGGAGATTGAAAGCGCGGCCCTGCTTTTCATCGAGTCCGACAATCGTGCCTCTTTTGACACGACCGCCGAGGATCTGCACAAAAGGAATGTCACGATTGCCGACTACCGCATCCTTGCCCAGCAATGCATGCCGGAACAGAAAAAGGCAGAGGCAACGGTCGAATTCGGCTATTTTGCCCTGCCCGACAACCGCCTCAAGACTCTTACCGACCACCAGACCTGGATTTTTCGGGAACAAAACGATGCCCGGCCGGACCTGCCCGAGGGCTGGAAGCTGACCTCGCCCCTGCCGGAATTCAGGTAGGCCGCCTTGGAAACACTTGCGGCACAGATTGCCGAGTTTCTGGAGTTTCTCACAACCCAGCGCAACGCCTCCAGCCACACGGTCAGCGCTTACCGCAGCGACCTGCATGATTTCCATGCCTTTGTCTGCCGGGAACGGGGCAGCGACAGCCCCGCCGCGGTCCAGATAGACCATCTCCTGCTCAGACTCTACCTAGCGCAGCTGAGTGCCACGAAAGGGCACCGTCCCGGCTACGCAAAAACCAGCATCGGCCGCAAATTAGCTGCCATCCGTGCCCTCTTCACCTGGCTGGTCAAAAACGGCAGGCTGGCGCTCAACCCTGCCGAACTGGTAGCAACCCCCAAGCGTGAGCAGCGCCTGCCGTTCCACCTCAACATCGACCAGACCCTCACGCTGGTCGAGGCCCCGGAGCGACGCGAAGCCGGCCACAACCATTGCACCCGCGACAAGGCCATTATGGAGCTGCTTTATTCCAGCGGTCTGCGGGTATCTGAACTGACCGGTCTGAACATCGGCGACCTCGACCGCAGCAGTGGCATGGTCAGGGTCCTGGGCAAGGGCAACAAGGAACGGATCGTACCGGTTGGTTCGGCAGCGTTGCAGGCGGTCGATGCCTACCTGGCGGAGCGCGGCTGCCCCCCGGAGACCGCCCCGCTTTTTCTGGGTGCCCGTGGCGCCCGTATCAATCGTCGCTGCGTTGCCGAGCTGATCAAACAATGGTCAAGAGAGATCACCAGTTTCCGCCCGGTAACCCCCCACACCCTGCGCCATACCTTTGCAACCCACCTGCTCGAACAAGGGGCCGACCTGCGCTCCATCCAGGAGTTGTTGGGGCACGCCTCCCTTTCCACTACCCAGAAATACACTCATATCGGCCTTGACCGCCTGCTTGAGGTCTACGACAAGGCCCATCCCCGGGCGCACAAACAAAACGGGGGAGACGGCTAGGCCGCTCCCCCGGCAGATCTCTCGGCATGTCCAGTCTCAGGCCAGCACAATCGTAACCTTGTCGCCTTCGACCGCATTCAGTTTGCGCTCAATCCCGGGGCCGACCACCAAGGCGCCATCGTAGAGCATTTCCACGTCGTTGATGATCATGACCGGAAAGACTCCGCCGTTGCCGGAAGCGGTTGTGATCTTGATCTTCTTGCTGGTCTTGCCGAAAAAATCGCTCATATGCTTGGCCGTCACCTGGCTGACCGCCACCATGCCCAACTGGTCGAAGCTGCTGCTGATATCCCCTTTGTTGAGGTGGGCTATCCGCAGCACCATCCCCTCCCCGCCATCCGCTGTCGGCGCCGTTACGGCAGGTGCCGACACACTGCCTTCCTTGGGCACCAACTGCTCCAGCTTACGCAGGGCCAGGTTCAGGGTGATATTCACCATCGACATGTTGACGTTCTTGGCGCACAGCACACTGATGAAGGCACCACTCAGGGGACGCACGATCAGGCGTCCCTCGCCAAAACGCAGATCCAGTCCAATCATGGTCTGGGGGACCTGCAGGGCGTGCAGGGTATCAAGCACCATGCCTGCTGCCGTAGCCAACTGTTTCTCATCGAGAATCAGCGGGCAGACCGCCGCCAGAATCTTGCCCTGATCATTATAGAGGCTGCAGCCAATGACGCCGTCAATCGCGGTTATCTGTTGCAGGATCGTCTGCATCGCTCTCCTACCTCCCCGGCATCAGGGCAGCCCGAACCTCTGCCTCAACGGCGTCAAGCCGGCTGTTGGCAAGCACGGCAATACCAAGATAGTGCTGCTTGGAGTCGTACATCAACAGGTCGAAATGCTGGGTCTGTACGGCAGCAGACTTTAGCTCGCCCATCCCGAGAAACTCTCCGAGCTTGTTACCGTTCTGCGCCAGAAACAGTGTCTTGGCTGCCAACGCCTCGGCCTCCATGCTCTCGTCCTGCACCGGGTGGCCCTGCTTGTCCAGCAGGGTGGCGTAGGTTACTGCTTCAATCTGTACCACCCGCGCCGCAGCTGCGCTCATGGTGCGCTGGGCCGCGCCCGATTCCGGCTCACGCGGGGCCTTGCGGCGCTCGCTGCTTTCGATCACATCGGCAAAGGACTCCTCCGCCACGGCCCGGTTGTTCTCCTCGTCCAGACGACGATGGGCCTCAAGCAGCAGAAAGTTGAGGCTACAATGGATGGTGCAGACATTGGTGGTCATTTCAGGAGCCAGGCTGAAGTTGCCACCCGGCCACTTCAGGATCTCGTAAATGGCATCCTCACCGCTGAATTCAGCCTGTTCCGCGTGGATAATCTCGCCATCCACAAAATAGATGGCGCCGCGCCGCTCCCGGTATTCGACCGTAATGCAGCCGGTGTACCGATTATGCCCTTTGATCTGGATGACGTCGGCAAGCGAAAGCCCGGCAATTTCCCCATGGAAACCGCTGACTACTCCTTCTGGCATACCTGAACTCCCGTGTGGAATGGGCCTTGGACCACAGGCGTGGTGTCACGAAACGGAAATTTAACGCACTTTATCAGTGAAGTGCAAGGACGAAATGGCCCAATGATTTCAAACAATAAAAAAACCCCGCCGGATAACCGGCGGGGTTGGGATTTCACCAAAATATAAACTTTGTTCTATTCGCAGAGGTCGATCTTGACATCCCAGTTCTTAACCTTCATGGTGCCGTTCTGAGCCAGGTTGAGGTGCATCTTGAAGGCGCGATCCCACAGTTGCGGCTCGTGGCCAACACCCTTGGCGATACACTCCTTCTCAGCAATGTTCAGGTACTCGGTCAGCTGATCCTTGTAATCCGGGTGGGCACACTTCTCAATGATGCGGCGGGCGCGATCCTTGGGAGCCATACCGCGAACGTCAGCCAGACCCTGCTCGGTGATCACGCAGTCAAGGTCATGCTCGGTGTGGTCAATGTGTGAGCAGTGTGGCACCACGCAGGAGATACCGGTTGGGTCAGTCTTGCTCGGACGGCTGGAAGGGGTGTGCATCATCTTCAGGTAGCCGTTACGCAGGAAGTCGCCGGAACCACCAATACCGTTGATCATGCGGGTACCGCCCACCAGGGTGGAGTTGGCGTGTGCATAGATATCAATCTCAACCGGGGTATTCATGGCGATACAACCCAGGCGACGGATCGGCTCAGGTGCGTTGGAGATGGAGAGCGGACGCAGGGTGCACTTGCCGAAATACTTGTCCCAGTTAGCAAAGAAACGGGGGAAGCCGGGGCTTTCGGACAGGGACAGGGAGCAGGCGGATGCAGCGTCGCACTTGCCGGAATCCATCAGGTCAAGGATGGTGTCCTGCAGAACTTCGGTAAACACGGTCAGACCAGTGAAAGGACCTTTTGCCAGACCACCGATAACGGCGTTGGCAATGGAACCCACGCCGGACTGGATCGGCAGCAGGTTCTTGGGCAGACGGCCTGCCTTTACTTCGAAAGTAAAGAAGTCGATGATGTGTTGGGCAATCGCCTCAGAGGTGTCGTCCTGCTCGGCAAAGGCACGGCCCTTATCACGCAGTTTGGACTCAACCACGGCAATGATCTTGGAAGGATCGCAAGGATAGTAGGTGGTACCAACGCGATCAGCGGTTTTCTGGATATTAATAACCTGACGATTTGGCGGGTTGTCGCAAACGATGATGTCGTGGATACCTTCAAAGGAAGGCTCACCGGTGTTTACCTCAACGATAACTTTATCGCACATCATCAGGATTTCGCCGATAACACCGCAGGAGGTGGTAGGTACCAGGCCGCCGTCTTCGGTGATGGCGGAAACTTCGATGATGGCCAGATCCAGACGACCGGTCTCGGAATCTTTGGTGTAGAAGCCATAGCCCAGATCCTGAGCAAACAGGGAAAGGTGCTTGTCACCCATCCGGATACGACCGGCGTTGATACCGGCGGCAATGTCTTTACCGGTCTGGTACGGCCAGCGGCGGTCAATCATGTCATTCTGAGCCCAGCGGTTCTCGGTCTCTGCACCAACGGAGGCACCGATGAACAGGTTGAACTTCAGCTTGCCTTGCAGGTTGTTCTTTTCAACATGCTCAGCCAGGGCGATAGGTACCACTTTAGGATAACCAGCCGGAGTAAAGCCTGACCAGCCAAGGTTCATGCCGTCTTTGAAAAACTCAATGCACTGCTCGGGGGTCTTGACTTTGTCCAACAGTGATTTACAGCGAACGCGGTCTTGCAAGGTTCCGTACTCTGACATCTTACTACCTCCTGTTTTGTTTTTGTGTCTACACAGCTGCTACGCACAACACCATCAGCGACATAAGAGCTGCTATATTCAATAAACTCAGCAAGTTGAATCAACAAAACGATTCTGTATACAAAGTAGAACCGGATTCTACTTAAGCGACTGGTTGTAGTCAAGGTAATTATTCAGCTTTTTGCATGGCCGCCGCTTCCGCATAGACCACCTCCAACAAACAAAGCCCCTGAGGCGGCGCCGTCACGCCGCCCCGGGTGCGGTCAGGCTCAGCCAGCAGGCGCTTCACCTGCTCCGGCGCGAAACGCCCTCGTCCCACATCAACCAATGTTCCACTCATGATCCGAACCATGTGCTTTAAAAAGCCGCCACCGGTTACATCGATTGTGATCAACGGTGGGGTATGGGTGATCAGCACCCGGTCGATCCGGCGTCGGCTGGTAACGGCGGTGCAGTTCTGACCGCGAAAGGCCGCGAAGTCGTGTTCGCCGATAAAATAGCCTGCCGCCGCACGCATGGCATCCAGATCGAGCGGACCGCGCACGTGCCAGCTGGTGCGCCGGTGCAGCGGTGCGCGCAGCGGGGCATGGTAAATGGTATAGCGATAGGTCTTGGCCTTGGCGCCACCGATCACCCGAAAGTCGTTCGGCACCTCTACGGCTGACTGGATGGCAATATCCTCGGGCAGGTGGCAGTTGACCCCATCCACAAAGGCCTTGAGCGGGATCAGGCTTTCCGTCCGGAAGGTTGCCGGCATGGCCAGGGCATGCACCCCGGCATCGGTTCGGCCGGCAG
>Ga0302238_1001342_pt1 | contig 20236 bp, 10 predicted proteins | sample AAG_UR_Asn_MG_FD_193527 | JGI IMG/M metagenome (GOLD analysis project Ga0302238, IMG submission 193527) | Enriched activated sludge microbial communities from anaerobic digester in WTTP, New Holstein, Wisconsin, United States - AAG_UR_Asn | ecosystem: Engineered > Bioreactor > Anaerobic >...
GCGCAGGGGCGTTGAGTAGCCGAACATCTCTGCCAGCGGCACCGTGGCCACGATCTTCTGGCTGCCCTTCCTGAAGCGACGCATGGAGGTCACCTTGCCACGCCTGGAGCCCAGGTCGCCCACGATATCCCCGATGTAGTCGTCCGGAGTTGCAATCTCCACCTTCATGATGGGCTCCAGAATCTTGGGGGTACTCTCCCTGAAGGCCTTCTTGAAGCATTGCGACGCTGCGGTGCGGAAGGCCATGTCCGACGAGTCCACGGTGTGTGCGCTGCCATCAATAAGATATGCAGCTACGCCCACCACTGGGTAGCCGGCCAATACGCCACTTTGCAGGGCATCGTCAACGCCCTTGCGTACTGCGGGAACGTACTCTGTCGGCACGTTGCCGCCCTGCACCTTGGATTCGAACACGTAGCGTTCGTCGCAAGGAGCGAACTCCATAATGACGTGGGCGTACTGACCGTGGCCGCCGGTCTGCTTGACGTGCTTGTATTCGGCCGAGGCGGGCTTGCCCATAGACTCTCTGTACGAGACCGAGGGAGCCCCCACGGTGCACTGCACACCGAAGTCTCTAGTGAGGCGGTCCACAAGGATGTCCAGGTGAAGCTCGCCCATGCCACCCAGCACGAAGCCTTTGCTCTCTTCGTCGAGCCTTACGGTGAACGAGGGGTCCTCCATGGCCAGCTTTTGAAGCGAGCGAGCCAGCTTCTCGCCCTCCTTCTGGTTGGCCACACCTACGCTGATGCTGATGACCGTCTCGGGGACGGCGATGGACTCCAGCAGGATTGGGGCTGCGGGGTCGCACAACGTATTGCCCGTGGTAGTGTTCTTGAGGCCTACGATTGCAACGATATCACCGGCCTCGGCGGAGGTGATGTCCAGTCGCTCCCGGGCCTTGATGCGAAGAATGCGGCCGATACGCTCCCGTGTTTTGGTGGAGGAATTCCAGACCCACTCTCCAGTGCTGACCTTCCCGCTGTAGATTCGGATGAAGGTCTGTTGGCCCACGTAGGGGTCGTGAATGATCTTGAAGGCCAGGGCTGCGAAGGGCTCGGCGGGGTCCGGGCTTCTGATACTGCCGGGCTCGATGGCGGCAACCGCAACCTCGGGTGCCTCTTCACTGCCCTCGTCTTCTTCAGACTCGAATTGGTCACTCAGCATCTGGGCAGCACTGGCGGAGTCATCAGCCTCTTTCTGGGCAGCGTAGACAGGGCCGACATCCAGGGGCGAAGGAAGGTAGTCCACCACAGCGTCCAGCAGCGACCTGACACCGGCGTTGCGGAAAGCGGCACCGCACAGTACCGGAACAACTGCCATGCGGGCCACGGCCCTTCGAGTCGCCTCACGGATGAGCTGTGGCGTGGGCAGGTTGCCATCGAGATACTCGGACATCATCTCGTCTTCACCGTCGCACAGAGCCTCAACCAGCATGGTCCGGCGGCGGGCAACCTCTTCCAAATCCTTCTGCGGAATATCCCGGGAAACCACTTCGAACCCGTCGTACCCGTATGCTACGTTGTCCACCAGGTCAACCACGCCCACAAAGAGGTCGTTCTCGAAGATCGGGTGTTGGTACGCCACGGCGTTTACGTCCAGGGTCTCTCGCATAGATTCAATGGTGCCGTAAAAGTCTGCACCGGGCCGGTCCATCTTGTTGATGAAGGCGATTCGGGGCACCTTGTGAAGGTCGGCCTGAGCCCACACGGTCTCCGACTGGGGCTCTACGCCACCCACGGCGCAGAAGACGCCTACCATACCATCCAGAACTCGCAGCGAGCGCTCCACTTCCAGGGTGAAATCCACGTGCCCGGGGGTGTCGATCAGGTTGATGTGGTGATCCCGCCAAGCGCACGAGATGGCCGCCGAGGCGATGGTGATGCCCCGCTCCTGCTCCTGCTTCATGAAGTCCATGGTAGCCTTGCCATCGTGGACTTCCCCCACCTTCCGTGTAACACCGGTAAGAAACAGGACGCGCTCGGAGACCGTGGTCTTGCCAGCATCGATGTGAGCAGCGATGCCGATATTTCTAATGCGATTCATGAAGTCACCAATGTTGAGAGCCCGGCAGCAAACCCTCAACCGAGGGGCCCGGCCGGCTCGAAGCGGGCGGCATATTGGGCCAAAGGGGAAGCGGGTACAAGCATTATTCGCCTCAACGGCTACTTCTTGGGCAATGGCGAGGGTGCTCTGAGGCTTGGTGGCGATGGACCTGGGTCACGATGACCCACTTGCGAACCAGTCTATTTCACGGTGAGGTTGACCAGGGGATGGGAGGTGCTTCCATAGGTAAGGGGCACCGACTTGCGGGTCTCGGTTTCGTTGGGTTTGCCCCAGTTCTGTATTATAGTAGCAAAGACCTTGGTTCTGGTTGTCGCTCTGTTAGAATCCGATGCGTAATAATTGGCAAATATATCATAGGTTCCTTTGGCAGCAGTCTTCATAACGTACATTTCGGGTCCATAGCCCTGGGTAACGTCGGTGGTGATTTCGCCGCCCAGCCTAGTTCGGCGGTTGCCATAGTAGCAGGTCTCTCCCGAGGGCTCCTTGACATGGAGGTCAACGTCAGTGTTGTCGGTATTCCAGGTGATAACCACAAGCAGGTCGGCCTCTTTGAGGTCGAACTCGGCCTTCAGCGTATCGAGGCGGGCCTTGAGGAAGTCCGGCGAGGTGAGCGAAGCGGCCTCGGAGGTAGCCTTTCTCAGGAAGCGGATGTAGTCCACCAGGACGATCTTTCGGAACTCCCCGAAGCGGCTGTCCCAGTTGCTTGAGAGGGCCAGTTCGTACCAGACGGTAGCCAGGTCGTAGTTACCCATGGAGGCGAGCACCTGAGCGATTGCGAGGTAGTTCTGGGGCTCATGGGGGCGGGACTGCACCACGGCATAGAGCAGGTGGTAGGCGCTGTGGGCAAGGCCGAAGGAGAGGGCGGAGAAGGCGACGTCTCTTGCCAGGTTGGTATCTCCGGGGCGGTTCTCGACCATGGAGCTGAGGGTTTTCAGTGCATCTGCGGGGCCCAGTTTGGTGAGGCGCTGTTCGGCGTCGACGTTCATCTCATCGTAGGCCAGTTCTCGGCTGGCGAGGTGCTCTCGGACGAGCCCTGGGACGCTGCTCCAGGTATGACCGGCGCATTTGAGGGCCGAGCCACGGATGGTAAAGGCCGCTGAGGGAAGCCCGTCGAGGTAGATGTTAAGGGCCGTGGAGAGGGAGACGCCCAGACCGGGCACGTCGGGGAGGCGTTTGACCCATGCGACGAGCCTGGCCTTTCCATCACCCAGGGCATCGCCCAACTGCTTCATGACCTTCTCCACCAGGGCCGAAGCGGCGAGCGACTTGACCACGAAGACGTCCTCTTCGGGCTTGATGTTGAAGCGGAGGTAGTCGGCTTCGGACTCGAGCATGAGCAGTGAGCAGCTTTGGCCGGTGATTCGGAAGTGGCGGGCGTATGCTTCGGACTCTTTGCGGGTGGCTTCGGAGAACTCTTCGAGTGTGCCTACGGCCACCTGTCCGTAGAGGCGGGGGGCCAGTGGCGAATCCAGGGTCTGCCCCAGGGGGACCGCCACATCGACCACGCCTTCGCCCTGCTGCAGCTTGAGATTGAGGCTTGCACCGCTGCCTGGTCGGCCCCGGCCCACCAGCAGAAGGCTCTGCCCCGGGAATATGGAGGTGGGTCGGCCTGCGATGAGCAGGTCTGTGGCACCGTCGACGGTCATGCCCATGATGCGCCACGGTCTGCTGCGGTGGGCTGTGCTGGCCTTACCGATGTCGGCCTCGCTCACCACGGAGAAGACGGCCCCACCGCCGGCCCTGGCCAGGGCGTCCAGCATGCGGGTGTCGGTGCCCGAGAGGCCCGTGCGATAGGCGAAGAGCGAGCGGGCTCTGCTCTTCTTGACTTCATGAGTGATGTTGAGCAATTCACGCTCACCCCAGGTAGGGGAGCCGTCGGAGAGCAAGAAGAGGTCGAAGCCTTGCAGGCGGCTCCACGGGGGGTTTCCGGCCTCAGCCAGGGCCGAGGCGAGGTCTGTGGCACCTTCCAGGGCGAGGGTTTTCATGTACTCCTGGAGTTCGGCAACGGCTTCGGGGGTGTTGTCGACCAGTTTCTCTTGCCACCAGAAGGTTTCGATGTTGAAGAAGAGCACTGCGAACTGTTTGATGTCGCCCCGGTTGTTCTCCAGGATGCTCTTGACCAACCCCAGCCAGACGTTCATGCCGGCGGGGTTGGAGCTGAGGGAGACGTCCACGGCGAAGACGGCTACTTCCGACGATGGTGCCGCCCCTTGGGGGAGTTGGGGCTCAACTTTGGTGGCAAAGAAATCGCCGGTCTGTTCATCCTTCCCCACGAGGAGGTGATGGCCGGCGTTAGGAATCCGAAGGGTGACCGCACGCTCGAGGGGATTCTCCCAATGGTAGATTGCCCGGCCGGGCTCTTTCCTGGGGGCCAAGTCCGGCGTCACCACGGCACCACGGTCGGAGCCTGCTATGGCTACTGTCACGGCGTTGCGAACTGAGTTGCGAGGAAGGTCTAGCTTGTACTCGAGGTCTGCGCCCAGCTTGAGCAGGTCCACGTCGTACCCGACGACGATGTGGACAAGGCCGCTGGCGCTTATGGGGAAGACCCTGGAGCTGAAGACGTCGGCACCTGACCACTCCATGAGGGCCGGGTCAACTCTTCTGCGAACGGTCTCGGCGTATGCAAAGGCCGCCTTCTCCCGGGGCACCATGCGGGCCTCTTTGGGGGCGTTCCAAGACTTCTCTCGCACCTTCATGATCTCTGTGGCGCCGAGGGGGCGATTGGCCACCTCATCACCCAGGGCAAGGCGTGGGACGGGCTGGTCTTTGACTCTCTCCTGCACAATCTCCGAACCGAATGCCAGGAAGTAGGGTGATGCCTCGTTGGGCAGTCTGAGCTGGAAGTTGCCTTCAAGCTGTCTGGGATGGACGTTGTGGAAGTAGTAGTCCACGAGCACGCGGGCCCTGAAACCATCCACCGACACCTGGAACTGGCTACCTGTCAGCGGCAGTTCTTCGTTATCGCCCACGGTGAGCCGGGCGGTGTTTGGGGCAGCGGCGCTGTGTCCCCAAGCTTTGGCAGGCTCCTGGTTTCCACCCTTGTTTTTGTCCTTGCCATCGCTGCCAAGGCGGCGGCCGAGGGTCGCAGTAGCGCTGCCGACTCCGCCACCGCCCATGCCTGTCCCGGCGCCCCGCAGCGCTCCACCGATATCCTGCTTGGCCATCATCATGTCAGCCATGCCTTCGGCAGCGCTTTCTGCCATCGGAGCGGCGGCGACTTCTTTCTTCTCCATTTCGACGGGCTTTGCCTCCTCCCGCTCGGCCCCATCACTCTCGGGCGGCCGCTGAGGCTGAATCTGGTCCTTCTCGTTGCTGGGCTGGTTGGCGACTTCGGGGGGGGCTTGTGCCTCATCGCCCGGCTTGGCAACGGGCTGACCGCCGTCCCCAGGCTTGTCGCTCGGCTCTGGCATGGTAGTCACGGTGGGTGCGGGGACCTCTCCTGGCTTGCCCGCCTCCTGAGAGCCGGCCTTCTGCGCCTGCTCCGGCGCTACCGCTGGCTCATCCTTCGAGCAGGATGGAATGCTGAGGAGGCCTGCAAGGCCAAGAACCACTGCAAAGGCAACACTAAGGGCTTTAGTCCTACTCATGATAGGCTCCTTGTCTACTGGTTGGGACCACGGGTTACTTTGAACCGGCCGGCCAGAGACTTCAAGCCTCAAGATTTGTTCCCGAAGAGAGCCCCAGGTAATTGAATGAGCCGGTCCGGCAGGCGGACGCCGCCCCGGCGGATGCCCCTCAGTAGCCGGTTGCCCCCCAAAACATGGCCGGTCCGGCAGGCGGGCGCCGCCCCGGCGGATGCCCCTCAGTAGGTCGGTGCGCTACCCAAACATGGCCGGTCCGGCAGGCGGACGCCGCCCCGGCGGATGCCCTCAGTAGGTCGGTGCGCTACCCAAACATGGCCGGTCCGGCAGGCGGGCGCCGCCCCGGCGGATGCCCTCAGTAGGTCGGTGCGCTACTCAAACATGGCCGGTCCGGCAGGCGGGCGCCGCCCGGGCAAGGAAGGCGCCGAGGGGGGCACCGCAGGCGTGCTCCGCACGTCGAGGATGCCACCCCGACGCCTGACGCCGCCCCGGCGGATGCCCTCAGTAGGTCGGTGCGCTACTCAAACATGGCCGGTCCGGCAGGCGGGCGCCGCCCGGGCAAGGAAGGCGCCGAGGGGGGCACCGCAGGCGTGCTCCGCACGTCGAGGATGCCACCCCGACGCCTGACGCCGCCCCGGCGGATGCCCGGCGGCCGCAACGGCCATGTTTAGAAGCAGGAGGTGAGGCAGGTATTGAGCCCTACGTAGGGGATTTCGCAGCAGAAGAGGCCACCGCCGCACTCATCGTCGGATTCACAGCCGCAGACGGTGCCGATGCTCATGCCCCAGCCGCCCAGTTCTTTGCAGTTGTTGCTGAGGCAGTCGGAGTTCTGTTCGCACAAGGAGGCGCAGACGCCATAGCCCCAAACGGAGAGGCACTCCTGGCCGCCAACGCAGTCCTCATCGGACTCACAGGTGGGGATGGGGCCGGGGCCACTGCTGCAATCCTGGGGGCAGTTGCTTGGGTTCTCGCCCTGGTCGCACTGGCCATTGCCACAGTTGGGGGGGACGCAGTCTTCGGCGCAGTTCATGGGATTTTCGCCGGGTTCGCAGGTTCCGTTGCCGCAGGTGGGGCCGACTGTGCAGTCAGCGGGGCAGGAGGCTACTGTCTCGCCTCCGGCGCAGACGCCATTGCCGCAGACCTCTTCCGGCAGTGTCTCGCAATCCTGGGGGCAGGACTGCTTGGTTTCGCCTTCGTCACAGGTTCCATCGCCGCAGGTTGGTCCAGTGGTGGAGCAGTCGGCGGGGCAGAGTTCGGGTGTTTCCGAGCCATTGCATGTGCCATCGCCGCAGAAGGGGGGGCAGGCGCCGCAGTCAAGGGGGCAGCCTTTGCAATCTTCTTCGCCGTTGCAGGTGCCGTCACCGCAGAGGGGAGGGCATTTTCCGCAGTCGGCAGAGCAGGTCTGGCAGTTTTCGTCGTCGTCGCACTTGCCGTTGCCGCAGTCTTCGGAGCACTCGCCGCAGTCGTCTGGGCAGTTGGAGCAGTCGTCCTTGCCGTTGCAGACGCCATCGCCGCAGGTCTTGCAGTCTACGGGGCAGTTCCCTTCGGACTCCTCGCCCTCGCACTCGCCATCGCCGCAGATTGTGCCGCAACCGCCGCAGTCATCGGGGCAGAGGGTGCAATTCTCATATAGTTGGCACTCGCCGTCGCCGCACTTCTTTTCGGCGCAGTCGTCGGGGCAGGATTCGACAGTCTCCAGGGGCTGGCAGATGCTATCGCCGCACTCGCCGGGGCCATCGCAATCTTGGGGGCACTTGCCATCTGCCTCGGTCACCTGGCAGAAGCCATCACCGCAGACGGGACCACTGCTACTGCAATCCAGGGTGCAGTTCTCTTCGCTCTCGCCCTCATCGCAGACGCCGTTGCCACAAAGCTCACCGGGACCCAGGTCCACGCCGGCATGGTCTTCGATGCCATCGGCGGAGAGTTCTTGTGTGGACTGGTCAGTGAGGCTACCCACGACGGGGTCTGCGCCACCACTGCAGGAGGCAGTCACTGTAATCACCACAAACGCACAGAAAAAAGGAGATAAAATCTTTGCAATAATACTGGACTTCATACGCAGCCCCTCCAAACAGAGCGTCAAGAGCACTTCGGGCCCGGAACCAGCCTGCTCCGGGCGAACGGCGAATATAACCAGAGCGGCCTTCAACCACAACAACTTGATCGTTGCGCTGCCGCCTGCCCGGCGGCCCCATGGCCGCAGCGTTAGATTAGGCAGCGGTGAATTTGGCAGCGGGGAATTCGCTGTTGGGCCTCTGGTATCGCTACCGGCGGCGGGTGAACTTGATCTTGTGCGCTGTTGTGGTAGTGTGCGGGCTCTGAAAGCGGAGAGGTTGCGTTATGTACAGGTTATCTGGGTTGATTATGGTGTTCATGATTGTGTTCAGCGCCTTGGGATGCGGGTCTGACGAGAGTACCGTGGGCGCAGCTGATTCTGGTGGGTGGGATGATGCCGGACAGGATGGATTAGACAGCGAGCCCGGTCTGGATGCGGTGGAGGACGTGGTCTCTAAGGACCAGTTGGCCGACTCTGCGACGGAAGATCTTCCCGCAGTTGACGCGGACGCATCGCTCCAGGATCTGGGCGATTCTCAGAGCATCGATTACATTGGTGACAAGTACGAGCCCTACGACGTATGGGACCAGTCCGGGGATCTACCTCTGGATGGTGAGGTATACACGGATGTGGACGCCTGGAACCCCGACCCGGACTACGTTGACCAGTGGGACTGGAACGACTACGAAGAGTGGGACGTGGATTGGGACACGGACGAATACGACGTCTGGGACTGGAACGACCAGATCGACGACTACGTTGACGAGGACCAGCCGGACACCATCCCGTGGGACAGCGACTTCGACACCGACGATATTCCGCCCAACTACGCCAGTTGCTGCAAGGGCGACATTGACTGCCCCGCGGGCATGAAGTGCGTGGGTGCTGCCTTTGCATCCGGGGGCTGGTGTGTGCAACTGCCCAAGGGCGACGAGTGCTACACGCTCAACGACTGTCCCATGGGCCATCTGTGCAAGGAGCAGGAGATCTGTTCCTGCACCGGCGGCTGCGACGCCACCCCCGGCTACTGCGCCCCGATGCCCGGCTGGTGCTGCCAGAACAACTCCGACTGCGACCCCGGTTATATGTGTGTAGAGACGACGTCCTTGAGCACCTGCGAGCCAATCCCCCCCTTCCAAGGGAAGTGCTGGACCGACGACCACTGCTCCCCAGGCAAGAGCTGCCAAGGCGCCTTCGCCTGCCCCTGCTCAGGCGGCTGCACAGGCCTCGACGAGTACGGCGACTGCATCTAATCCCCCCCAAACCCAAGTCCGAAAGGTCCGAATCGTCCGAGTCCAAAAGGTCCGAATCGTCCGCGTCCAAAAGGTCCGAATCGTCCGCGTCCAAAAGGTCCGAATCCATCACCGCATCGGTGGGGGCAACATCAGCCCTTCGACAAGCTCAGGGCGCGCCCCCCCCGTGGCCCCCCCCAGGCAAGCTGGGTGGGGCGAAGGTCCCAATCGTCCGCCCCCTACCCTCCCACTACTCCAGCACGAACTTCAGTTCGCCACCCTCTTTGAGTTGCTGCCACGTCAACTGAGGCTTGTCGAGCTTGACTCCGTTGAACCAGGTCTCCACGGGCTTGGCGTCATCGCCCAGGGGGCCTTGGGCGATGATGGTCAGCTGCTTGTCCTGGATCTTCATTGTGGCTTCGGCAAACAGAGGGATACCGAGGTAATACAGGTCGGTACCTGGAATGGGCAGGAACCCCATGGCGCTGAACACGTACCATGAGCTCATCGTTCCGCAGTCATCGTTCCCGGGGATACCTTGGGGGGCGTTCTTGTAGTGGGCTCTCATGATCCACCGCACCACCTCGGCCGCTTTGTCCTGACGGCCCAGGGCGGAGTACAAGTAGGCGGCGTGCATATCGGGTTCGTTTCCGTGCCAGTAGTAAGGGCGGGGCAGGATGTCCTGGAGGGCGTTTATGCTGTTTTCGAAGTCGATGCTGAGCTTGAAGAACTCATCCAGCCGCTCCAGCATGGCCTCGGGACCGCCCATGAGTTCTGCCAGGCCCGAGGGATTGTGGGGAACGTACCAGAGGTATTGCCAGGCTCCACCCTCGGTGTACCAGTCTTCCCAGCGGGTGGGGTCGAAGGGGCGCCCAAGGTCGGTCCACGACCCGTCGCCGTTCTTGGGAAGGAAGAAGCCGTACTCGTCGTTCCAGAGGTTCCGGTAGTTTTCCGACTGGGCAAGCAGCTGCTCGTACTCGGCCTGACGGTCGAGCGCCTTGGCCATCTGTGCCAGGGCGAAGTCGTCATGGGTGATCTCGAGAGTCCAGCTCACGGAGCGACCGGCGTGGTCGGCTCGGCAATAGCCGACATTGACGTAGCCCCAGATGTCGGCCCGCCCGGCGCCCACGGCACCTTCGGGTTTGGGCCCCGTTGCCGTGACGAAGAGCCCGTCGAAGGCGTGGGATGGGTCATCCACGGGAATGCCCTTCAAGAAGCTGTCTGCCACGACGATATCTGCGTGAGTGCCTATCATGCAGCCCGATTCGTGGTCGGCGATAGGCCATCGGGGATAGGCGCCTCCCTCATCGTACATCTTGACGAGCGAGGCGACCATGTCTGCCTGGTGGTCCGGGGCCAGCAGCACCAGCAGCGGATGCAGCGTTCTGAAAGTATCCCATATGGAAAAGTCTGTATAATAGACTCGGTCACCCATGTTATGAACTTCTCGGTCCATGCCACGATAGCGGCCATCAACATCACTTGCTATGTCTGGCATAAAGAACGAATGGTACAGTGACGTGTAGAATATCACCAATTGATCATAAGTTCCGCCTGATTTCACCTTGATAGTATTCAGCATTTCTCGCCAGACATCCCTGGCATCATTGACTGCATCCTCGAGGGTAATGGCGTCGGCTTCGGCCATGAGGTTGGCCCTGGCCCCATCCACATCAACAAACGAGACGCCAACCTTCAGGTCCACCGCGTCGGTTCCGGTTCCGAAGTCAAAATATGCACCGCAGCCCTTGTTGCTGCAGGTCAGCTCATCTTTGAGGGTGCCGGCATCATCCCAGGTGCCTGCTTTGATGAAGGTTTGGTCGAATCTTGCCACGAAGAAGAGGTTGAATCCTCCGTGGCCGCACGAGAGGCCACCGCAGTACTTGATCCTACCGGTGACCTCTTTGGCCTCAACGTCGACGGCCAACTCTGCCTCCTTCACTTCGCAATCGGCAAGGGCGTGACCAGCGTCGATTAGGACCACCCGTTGGGCACCCTGGGGCCAGGTGTATCGATGGATGCCGGTGCGTTCCGTGGCTGATAGCTGGGCGGTGATGCCCTGGTCCGTGGTAACTCGGTAGAGACCGACCTCGGCGTGCTCGTTCTCCTTGGAGAAGGTGTGGCGATAGTTCATGGGGTCGGTCTGGGCGTCGGAAATGCCAATGATTGGGTTGGCAAGTAGAACACCATAATCCTGGGCTCCTGTACCGAAGAGATGCAGGTGGGAGAACCCGATAATGTATTTGTCCGGATACCAATAGCCCGAGCAGTGGTAGAAGTAGGGTGCTGCTTGGGTATCCATAGTATCTGGACCAAGTTTTACCATTCCAAAGGGCATTGTCGCTGCCGGTGTTCCTGACCCGATGAGGTAGCCTTCACCGCCGGAGCCAATGAATGGGTTCACGAAATCTAATGGGTCATCTACGGTGATAGGCTTCACCACGTCGACCTCTTCTGCGAGGTCACCGGGCTCCATGTCCTCTGGCACATCGGAGGTCTGGTCCAGGATGTCCGGCGCTGCGACGTCAGCGACATCGGGTGCTACATCCACCGGTGTGACGTCCGATTGCTGATCTCCGGCTTGGTCTGTCTGCCCAAGGTCCTGAGGTATCGAGGTATCGGCATCACTCTTCTTGGCATCCTCTGAGGAGCATGCGAAGAGCATCAGGGACAACACAAGGCTTAGGGCTCTCATTGTCGGACCTCCATGGGGCTACAACCACTGCTTCCGGATCGAGCAGCACCGGGCAAATGTACTTGTCCATGGCCACGATGTCACGTTGAACCGGCGGTGTCCCTCCTTCGCCAAGGCCTCGGAGGGCCACGGGGCAATCGTCGGTGTAGAAAACTCCGGCAGCATCGAATAACCTTGGCGCTCCCGTTTGGAGGTTCCGGTATGGCATACAAAGAAGAGGCCGGAGTGGTTGTTGATGCGCTGAGCGCCTACCTCGACGCATCGAGGAGCAGCGCTGGCGGCAGCGGGTCGGAGGTGCCGGTGATTCGTCAGCGGCCGCTGGGGGAGGTCATCGAAGGACTTGAGCTGGCGGAGCTTGCTCGAAACGGCGGGCTCATGGGGGAACGGCTGGGCAGGTTCGTGGATGAGTACTTGCTGGGAACCACGCGGCTGCACGCTCCGACGTTCATGGCCCACCAGGTGGCTCCACCGCACGAGAGCGGCTCGCTGGGGGCCCTCATCGACGGGCTGACCAACAACGCCATGGCCATATACGAAATGGGGCCAGCCGCTGCCTCCATCGAGTACTTCGTTATTAACTGGATGCTCGAGAAGGCAGGCTGGATACCGGCACCAACATGCCAACTGCCTCAGCGCTGGGCGGAGGAGTTCGGTGGCGGCGTGCTGACCCATGGAGGCTCTCTTGCCAACCTTACTGCCCTCCTGGCGGCACGAAACGCTGCGGCCCCCGAGTCATGGGAAGAGGGCGTTCCCAAAGACCTCGTGCTGCTGGCCCCCGCCTCATCCCACTACTCTGTGGCAAGGTCAACTTCCATTCTCGGCTTAGGGCAACGTGGGCTGGCCCTGCTGCCTGTTGACAGAGAGGGACGGGTCATTCCGCAAGGCGTAACCGAGACCATCCAGTCGTTGCGAAGAGTGGGCAAGAGGCCGTTTGCGCTAGTGGCCAACTGCTGTCAGACGGCCAACGGCCTCTACGATCCACTTGGGGAACTTGCCGAGATATGCAGCAGCGAAGAGGTCTGGCTTCATGTCGATGGAGCGCACGGCGCCGGGGTACTGCTCTCCTCCAAGCTCCGGCATCTTCTCTCTGGCATCGAAAGTGCCAACTCCCTGACTTGGGATGCACACAAGATGCTGCGTGCCCCGACCCTGTGCGCTGCCCTGCTCACACGACGCCACCAGTGGATCGATTCGGTCTTCCAGCAGGATGCCAGCTATCTCTTCCACGATAAGGAGATGCCAGGTTTCGACTTTGGCTCACGAACCGTGGAGTGTACCAAGGCCGGACTGGGTCTCCGCTTCTTCATGGTGCTGGGAGCGTTAGGCGAACAGGCATTGGGCCGATACGTTGAGCAACAATACGCTCTTGCCCAGGAGGCATGGCAATTTATAAGCGAAAGGCCCGGGTTTTCATGCGCCGTAAGGCCGGACAGTAACATACTGTGTTTTAGAGTCGACGGCAATGATGAGTTTCAACTGGCGGTGCGGGACAGACTTCTTGCTCAGGGTGATTTTTATATATCTTCTGCCGTGACTTGTGGCGCACGTTACCTTCGACTTGTTCTTATTAATCCTGAGACAAGATTATCTCATGTCGAAGATCTGATTAGAAGCATCGAGCAGATAGTTCAGAGTTGGTAGCTCTCCCCCCCACTTGATCCCACAGCCACGCTCTCCCAGCCCGTCAAGCCCCCCAGGTTCTGCGGCTTGCCTTGGTGGGTTTCTCCCCCGTCGAGCCGATGATGGCGCCTCTGGAATACTTCGCTCAGAGCGTCCTGAGGTCATCGCCTCCCGACCGTCAGGTATGGTCAGCAGTCTTGAAAGGTAGTTATGGGCTTGGCGGCGGGTAAATGCTTGACCGCGGCAGAGGGAGGAAGTAGCCTTGGCAACCGTCAGATGTTGTAGGTGCCAGCGCCGGCACGAAGCGTTCGCCGACTAAGCTGTTTCTGGTTGCGCCAGTGTTGCAGTCGGGGTGCAGCGGCCGGATTTGGCGGATAGTGCGGGTGGCGTTATGGTTCCGGGCGTATGGTGCGGCCAGAGGGTCCGCATCTGGCCATGGTGGGCTTTTGGATGAAGAAGGTACTGGTCGTAGCCGAAAAGCCGTTCTTCGTTGACCTGCTGGCAGAGCACGGTGCTGCCACGGGACTGTTCGGCGTTTTGAACGCTGACAACTCAGCTAAAGCCCTTGATATCATTGAATCAATCCTGATCGATGTCGTGGTCGCCGACCTGGAATTGCCGGGCGTTGACGGGTTCGAGCTTTTGCTCGCCGTCAGTCAGCGCTTCCCCACGATGCCATTGGTGACATTATCGTCGGCAAGCCAGAAGGAACTCTCCTCAAGGGTGGAGACCCTGGCAGCGTTGCGATTCCACAGCAAGCCGGTGAACCTGGAGTCACTCATTAACGAAGTGTGCGACGCCATGGACAACGTTGGGGCCAATCAGCGCTGCCGCCCCATTGAGCTCTCCACAACCCTGCAACTGCTTGAGGCGTGCAGACGCACCTGCATGCTGCGAATCAAGGTGCAAGAGACCCCCGCTGGCTTCTTCTACTTCCGTGACGGCACGCTCTTCAACGCCTTCACGCCCAGCCTTAAGGGCGAAGAGGCCATCTTCGAGCTACTGAGGATCCAGGGAGCCACTTTGGGCTTTGCCAAGATTCCAGACCGAAATATTCCTCGAACGGTGGATGCGGACATCACCACGGTACTGCGCCGTGCCGGGCTGCTGAGGAGCCCGCCCGAAGAGAGCTTTGCACCCGGACGAACGTCGGCGGGCATGATTCCACCGGCGCAGCACCGCACCGGGCGAATGCCCAGTCTGCTTGGGCATACGGGCGATGCGCAGTCTGACTATGGCGGCCCTGCGGGTGTAGACCCGACATATGCTGAGGTGCGACCTTCCCGGCGGGTACCCACGCCGAGGAAGTCGGCGCTGGAAGAGTGGCACGAGAGCACTGCGTCGAGGCTACGGCCAAGTTCGGTGGTGAAACAGCTCTACAGCCCCGATGCCGACGACGGAGACGAACTGCTAGAGATTCTGGAGACGCCTCCAAGACAGCAGCGTGGCCATGGCCCGTTTGTCAAGGGTCGACCGCTGGACGATTTGCTTTCGCCAGAGCTGCTTCTGCCGCCAGAGGATTCCGCAATATCGTACGACATCGCCAGGGGGGCTAGACCTCCGGCCCCGCAGCCCAGAAGGGCACCAGACCCAAGAGAGTTGCTCACACGTAAACCGGCTCCCTTGCCACCTATGCCACCTTTGCCCCCGAGGCCAACGGTGGCCTATGAGCATGGCCCCCTGGAAGTGGAGATGGAGCAGCCACCGGACCTTCCCGGCGTGGACACGTACACTCCTCTGGAACTCATCATCGACCCACCCCCTATTGAGTTGGAGTTGCCGCCCACACCTCTGGAAATGGACTTGTTGTCGGACGATGAGCTCGAACTCCTGGACGACGGTCCCACGGCACTGCTGCCCAGAGAAATCACCGGGGAGACCGGTCCCAGCAAGGCTCCGCCCCCCGTCGCTCCGATGCCACCACTTATGCCGGCGGCTCCGGCACCTCTCGTACACCCCTTTACACCGCCGACTCCTCCTGCTCCCTCTGCCGCCCCGCCACCTGGATTGCCACCAGATCGGCCCGTTGCCACGGCGCCTGAGAGCCAAGTTGTCTCTCAGTCTGGGGACGCCACCATCACAGCGGCCGAACCCCCGAATCGCACCAGCGATGCAGGCTTGGCCCCAGCTGCGGTTGCCGTCACATCGGCGCCAGCTGTAGTTGTTGGCCGTCAGTGGCAGATTCGGGTTGCCGCTGCCCTTTCGCCTCTTGGCGACGTTGTAGGTCTTCGGGGCTGCGCTCTGCTGTCCAACAATGGTCTGGCACTCTTCTCCACCATGGGCTGGCCTGTGGCCTCGCACGAAGAGCAAACGGGTTTGGCCACGCGCCCCCTTGCCGATGCCCTGGCGCTACTCAAGGCCATGGGGCTGGGAAACTGCGAGAACATGGGGCTCAGAACAGACAGTGGGACCATCCTGGTCATGCCGCTCAAGGCCCTGATGGCGCTGCTTCCCAAGAAGGCCGAAAGGAAAGCCGCTGATGCCGTTCAAGGTCAGCCGGCGCTCCTTGCTCTCCTTGACAAGGGGGCCTCCACAGCCATGGCCCTGCATCGGCTGGGTCAATGCGAATTGTCCCTGGTTGAGCTCTACCAGGAAACCCAGGAGGAGCCAACATGGCCGCTTCTTCCACATTAAGTGCTACGTTGGACAGGCTGGCCCAGATTGATGGCTTCCACGGTGCGGCCATCGTGTCCGCCGACGGAGAGCCCATGGCCACGGCAAAGGGCGATGGCTGGGACGTGGAGCAGACCTCAGCTCTCGTCTGCAACTTCTTTGCTGCCGCCAGAAAGCTCTCGACGGAGTTGCAGTGGGGCAGCGTGCTGCAACTGGATCTTGCTGCTTCTAACGGTTCGGTAGTGTACCTGCGGCCCCACAGCGCTGCCGGCATCGAGTTCATGCTGCTGCTGGTATGCAAGGCCGAGGCGTCCAAAGCCCTGGTGCGACTTCGAATGGACCAAACGATTCCCGAAATCGCCACGGCCCTCTCCAACGCCTGACCATTTCTGCTGAGAAACAACCTTACCATAGCGCCCGCGGCCGTGAACCTCTCGGCTCCGAATTCGCGATGCACCCCAACTGCGGCTCAGTTCTTGACATTGCCACAACCGAACAGCATCTTCGGCATGTTCGCTGGAGAAAACCATGACACACTCAAGCATGAGCCTTCCTGCAATCAAGCTTCGCCTGGACGTCATCTTCGAGGTTGGCAGAGCCCTGAACTCGGCCATCGACATCGATGAGTTGCTTGCGCTCATCGCCGGCAAGACGTCGGAACTGGTTTCGGCGGACCGCTGCTCCATATTTGTTGTGGACGGAGACAACCGGACTCTTTGGACCAAGGCACAGACGGGGCGAGAGCGCATCAGCATCCCCATCGACAGTGGAATCGCCGGAGCGGCCGCTTCTCAGCGTGCGATGATACACGTAGAGGATGCCTATCTGGATAGTCGATTCAACCCCGAAGTCGACAGGCAGAGTGGATATATAACTCGAAATATTCTTGCTACTCCAATGTTCACAATGGAGGGAGAGCTTATCGGTGTATTACAGGCGATAAATAGCAACCGAGGGGGCTTCTCAACAACGGACATGGCGATGTTTGATGCCATCGCCGGTTTTGCGGCCAATGCGCTGCAAAACAGTCTTCTTTACGATGAATTGAGAAAGACATTTCTGTCAGTTATCGAAGTAATGGCCGCAAGCATTGACGCGAAGCATAAGTATACCGCCGGTCATACAGCCAGAGTCGCCACATATTCTATCGGAATTGCACGTAAAATGGGCTGGGAAGAGAAGGAACTTGACGCACTGCGAGTTGCTGCCTATCTTCACGACTATGGCAAGATAGGTATCCCGGATGCGATACTACAGAAACCAAGCTCTCTTACTGATAATGAGTTTTCGCAGATGAAGAGCCATGCTGAGATTACCAGAGAGCTCTTGAGTAAGATGCACCTTACGAAGCAATACAGAGACGTTCCGCTGGTTGCATCGTCTCACCACGAGCGGATGGACGGTAAGGGTTATCCCTTGGGACTGGCAGGTGAGGAGATTCCCCTGGGCGCCCGAGTCATGGCCGTGGCCGACGTCTTTGATGCGCTGACTTCGGACCGTGACTACCGCAAGGCTATGGAGCCTAAGGCAGCGGTGGAGCTGATGCAACGGCAGGTGGGAACGGCGTTCGATCCCGAGGTCTTTGCGGTTTTCGAGGCTTTCTTCGAGCAAGAGCTCAACTTCGGCACGGCGGGCTGATCTCTTTTGAAAGGCGGACTCTATCTCGAAGCTGCGCAGGGCACCTCTGTGTGGCAACCAAGCACGACCCCAGGTTGGTTCTTGATCCTGCGAGACTCTACCATGTCCGGCATTGGACCACTGGTTCTGCCTGCGAATCTCGAGGCCGCAACAGCTATCTCGTGGGTGCCGAGGTTTTGGGCCGCTACCGCCCACCGCTCAAGAAGGTCCTGGTCGTGAAGAACGTGGCGGAGCAGCGATGCCAGGACAGGGGAGGCATGGTGGGGATCAAGGAAGCCCATGATATTTAGGGCCCATGACTTGCCGGTACAGTCCAGCTTGCTGAAAGAGCGCTCCAACTCCTGAAGGGCGGCCCTACCCTCCTCAACCAGCGCTCCCGCTGCCTCGGCCTGCGCGCTGGGCAGGCTTCGGGAGGTAAGCAGGGATACGTACCATGCGACGAAGCTTCGTGTGGTACAGCTGCGGGTCAGCCTGACGAGGCGGGGGAGGCCCCTGGAATGGGCCGCTACCCTGGTCTCGGCCATGAGCATGGAGGCCTGCTGTGGGCCAAGCCGACGCTCCAGGGTCTGTCTGATGCCCTCCCCTTGAGGCAGCGTGTGCAGGTCGCAGGTGAGAAGGTCAAGCAGGTCCCTGTCGTTGGCCAGGTCCATGTTGAGGTTGTTGTTCAAGGAGAGGGTGGCTGCGGCGCCAAGGGCAAAGGACTCAATCTCTTGGAAATGCTCGTTTCTCATGTCTCTAAAGGTTGCGTTGAGCAGTTCGTACGCAAAGACTCGGAGTCTTCGATAGGGGCCCGGCGACAGGAGCTGGCCTCTTAGCATTGCTGGAGAGACGAAGCCGGGCAAAGAGACCACCAGTTCGTCCACCAGCCTTGAGTTGCTGGTCTGCTGAAACAGTTCGGGCAGATCCTCCATGAGGTATCCAGCTCCGGCTCGGAGGTTCATGAACATCTCCAGGGATGGTGCCTCCGGCGCCTGCGCTCTGAAGAGTTCGTGCAGAATGAGGGCCACTTCTCGGGCGCCCCCCGGCAAGCTGCGCAGGGTGCTTAGCACCGTGCGGTGGAGCAGGGGCACGTCGCAGGTTGCCATGCAGGTGAAGTACCCGGCCCACAGGTACTCTGCGGGCAGTCTGCCTTTGCTGGCCCGTTTGTGCCATCGGCGGGCCATGGCCAATCCATCGTTGCCAAGCCGCGGCAGCACCTGGGTCAGGCCCGAAACCAGTTGGCCCCGAGGCAACCAGCGGCTCTCCTTGAGGGCCGCTTGAGCTTCAGCCACGGCCTCCCGGGGGTGGCAAGCTGCCAGCGCCGTAAGGCCTTTGGCCCATGACTCCGGGTCCCGGGGACGCCACTGCTTCATCAGTGTAGGAAGGTGGTCGGCGATGTGCTGCGGCGGCACGGCTTCCAAGATAGCCAGTCGCAAGGCAGCGGGGCCTTCCCGGAGGTGATCGAACCACAAGGCCGGGGCAGAGGCCAGCAACTCGGCCTCCCAGCCAGGAAGCGTCATCTCCCTTGTCAGCCGAAGCGCCTCAGCCCATTGCCATGTGACGAACAACTCAGACGAGATGCCCGAGGCAAGCGGCGCCCACCGCCTGGCATCAGCATGGTCCAAGCTATCCCGCGTCTCTTGGGAACTCCCAAAGATGGTTCTGGTTTCTGCCTGCATCTGCATGGTTTCCTCCTTGCAGATGCTGTGTCGCTCGGGGCAGGGAAAAAGAAGAAATTTTCGTTGATGCAACCTAACTATTCTTGCCTGCCAGCAGCTCAGCGTGAAACGAACTCCGGACCAGTGGCCCGCTGGCCACCGTCGCGAAGCCCATCTCCAGGGCAATGAGACGCAACTCTTCGAACTCGTCGGGATGCAGGTAGCGATCCACGGGCCAGTGCCTCGTGGTTGGAGCGAGGTATTGGCCCAAGGTCAGAATCGAAACCCCCGATTCAAGCAGCGAGCCCAGCGCATCCAGTAGATCCTCTCGTGTCTCGCCCATGCCAAGCATCAGGCCACTCTTCAGGGGAACGGAGGGATACTCGTGGCTCAACAGGGCCAGCAGTCGCAGCGACCTCTCGTAGTCCGCAATGGGGCGAACTGCCGAGAAGAGCCGCTTCACCGTCTCAATGTTGTGGTTCAGCACATCGGGGGCCGCCGCTGCTACGGCCCTCACGGCATCCCAGTTGCCTGCGAAATCGGGAATGAGCAACTCGATGCGAACCCCCGGGCTCTCTCGTCTGATTCGCTCCACCGTCCTGCAATAGATGCCGGCACCACCATCTTGCAGATCGTCCCTCGTAACCGAGGTTATTACCACGTATCTAAGCCCAAGCTCGGCAACGGCATCCGCCACGCGCGCTGGCTCATCGGCATCTAGGGCCAGGGTGCTGCCAGGAGCCTTATCCACAGCACAGTAGGCACAGTTCCTGGTGCAGACCTTCCCGAGAATCAGAAATGTTGCGGTGCCCAGCGAATAGCAGTGCCCAATATTGGGACAGTGAGCCTGTCGACAGACGGTGTTGAGCCCATACTTCTTGAGCGTCGCACCTACAGAAGAACCCTCATCGCCGTGCTTAATGCCGCTTCTGAGCCACTCTGGAATTCTTGCCATGCGCCCCGACCTCCCGGAAGTGTCTACTGCAAAGCCTTCTTCCGTGCAAGCATGGCATCCAGCTCCGGCCCCAGCAAATCCTTGGAGGACCATCGTTGGAGACCCCCTGGAACCCATTGGGAGAAGCTCTGGATTAGCG
>Ga0302238_1001345_pt1 | contig 20213 bp, 17 predicted proteins | sample AAG_UR_Asn_MG_FD_193527 | JGI IMG/M metagenome (GOLD analysis project Ga0302238, IMG submission 193527) | Enriched activated sludge microbial communities from anaerobic digester in WTTP, New Holstein, Wisconsin, United States - AAG_UR_Asn | ecosystem: Engineered > Bioreactor > Anaerobic >...
CCCGCCGCCAATCACGGCCACAGAGCCGGGCACCTCACGGATGCTCAGAGCGTGCCTGCTGCCTATAATCCTGTCGCCATCTATGCGCATGGATGGAAAATCTCTGGTGCGGGCCCCCGTGGCCACGATGATCGCTGGAGCAGAGAGTTCCACCTCGCCACCATCGTTCAACTCCACTCGAAGCACGTTGGCCTTCATGAACGAGGCGTGGCCGTACAAGACATCAATCCTGTTCTTCTTCATCAGCAGGCCCACTCCCTTGGCCAACCGCTCTGCCACCTTCCTGCTTCGCTCAACAACCGCCGCATAGTCAAACCCTGGCTCCTGGGCAATCAACCCATAAGAGGCCGCCGAACGAATGGTGTGAAGCGCCGCCGCACTGGAGAGCAGAGCCTTAGTAGGAATGCAGCCCCAATTCAGGCACACACCCCCAAGATCGGCCTTCTCTATGAGGGTCACCCTCTTGCCAAGCTGTGCGGCCCGAATTGCCGCAACATAACCACCAGGCCCACCCCCAATAACTGCAACGTCTGTTGTCCTCATACCCTCTTCCATAGCCTTAACCTCCAGTTAGCGCCCCGCCCAGGCGCCGGGGCATAATGCACCATGAACACTCCGGCTTCAAGGCTTAGAGAATCGTCAAGGGCCTGCAATTTGACAGTGGAACGAGCGATGGTAGCCTGAACCCACGAGGGCTTCAGGCCGACCAGGTCGGACCCCGCTATGGAGGTTGTATGGGCCGTTCTATCAGACAATTGACCAGCGCCACTGCGCTCTTCTTGGCGACTCTGACGCTACCGTGCGCCATCATGGCGTCGCATCCCGAAGGCGAGCGCCCCGGCCGCTTCAAACACATCGTCATCGACCCGGGCCATGGGGGAGACAACCTCGGTGCCTTGAGCTTCAATGGAGTCTATGAGAAGGGTATCGTGCTGGCCGTGGCCCTGGCCCTTAAACAGCATGTCGAAGCGAATTCGGACATCAAAGTCACCCTCACTCGCTCCACGGACAAAGCCCTCACCCTGCAACAGCGAATCGAAATCGCTAACGCCGCCGAGGCAGACCTCTTCCTCTCGCTGCACGCCAACATCGCCTTCAATCACACATCCAAAGGAGCCGAGGTGCTGGTCCTCTCACAAGAGGCCATGGACAAAGAGGCCAAAAGGCTCACCTGGGTCCACGTCCAGCGCCAGGGCCGACTCTCCGACGTCGAGAACAACGATGCAGCGGCCATGGTCAAAGAGATGATGCAACACGGCGGACTGGTTGATGCCAAAGAGATGGGAAGCTTTGTCCTGGGCCGGTTGGCCAAAAAGATGAAACTGGCCACAAGAGGCGTCAAGCAGGGGGCTTATGGAGTACTCAAAGGCGCTGAGATGCCCGCTATGGTCATCGAGATGGGCTTCCTCTCCAACCCCGACGAGGCAAAGAACCTGTCAAACCAGCAGTACCAGGAGCGGCTGGCCAAAGCCCTCGCCGAAGCCATCATCGAATACGCCAAACAACCCTGATTGCCCTCATCAGTTGCCCGGAGAAGCCTCCCGCCAACGTGCCAGAGTGTCAACCCACTCCTTCTCTGCAAGCAGATCCACCGCCGACTCCAACATCTGTTGCGCAGCCGCCACCGTGCCACGCTCATAGAGAACCAGCGCCTGCCTGGCAAGAAATCGCGCCGCATAAACCATCTTGGACTCGCCGTACTTGGCAATACGGTGCTTTCGCCTCGCCTCTGGGTCAAGAAGGGCACTGTAAGACTCTTGACACAGAGCCACAATCTGCGAGCAGAGGCGGGCCGACTGCGAACTGTGCCGAGCAAGGTGCGACATGGGCCCGAATCGGTTCAGTAGCACCCTCATGGCCAATTCCAGCCTCGTTTGTGGCGTGGCCCAGTGCACCTCCAGCCGTTCGAAGTGGCCCGCAGACTTCAATGCCGCCAGCCGCTTCTCCAGGTAGGTCTCAACGCTGGCGGCACCATCTGACGCAGCGGACTCCTCGAGCCAATCCAGAAAGCCGAAGTGGTGAAGGGCGATGAGCAAAGCCAGCGCTGCCTTGCTGGAGAACTCTTCCGTCTCCAACAAGGCCCCCAAAGGCTCCCTACCCACCAACGTTCTTCCAACCAGCGCCATCTCCTCCCCGGACAGCCCCATGGCATCCTTGGGAAACGAGAAGTTCTCCCGGAATCGAGGGAAGCGCTCCCGGTACGGCATCAACATCCTCATCAGAGCCGCACTATCCAGGGCATAAAGCTCGCAACGAGCAAAATTGGAGGCCAAGGTCACCAGGTCAAGCCGCACCGGGTCCCTACGCTGAGACTGATCCAGACCCGCCTGAATCGTATAGCTCCCATTGAAGTCCGACTTCAGGAGTTCAAGCAGCAACCGCTCGCGTAGACCGCGCAAGAACTGCGTCAGCGCATCGAGGGAGACAAGCCCCTTTTCGTACAGAGCAACGCACAGAGGCTCATCCTGTACAAGAGAAGCCCTTGTCTCCTCAAGCGTCCCAGTATCAACAAGTCCCTCGGCCAGCAAGCCTTCCTGCAGCGTCTCGACCCAACTGCCACCAATCGGCTCAATTCCAACCAACATTCCACGCCGTATGCTCAGAGCCCCACTTCCACTCTCCGAGCGCAGCACCACTTCACAGGTGGTCTCCTTTAGCGCCAGTGCCATGAGGAGCGTGTAGACAGGCACCTCATCGGGCATAAGCAGGAGGCGCGCCGACACATAGAGAGGCTCCGACATCGTTTCGCTCAGCACGAAGGGGACAAATTGACCCTCAAGGGTGGGGAGTGCCTTTCCTCCCGCCGCCGCCACGCCGGAGACATCTCCAAACACCTGGGCCCAGAGCCCGTCGTCAGTGACACCCCATGCCGGAAGCAAGGCAGGCCCGGAAATCTCAGTCATCTGCGATGCGATTGTTGAGAAGGCCGCCGGGGAGCGCACCGGTCGCCCCCGGCCAGGCTGCGTAGGCTCCTCCACGAAGGGGGCGTCGTCGTCGTCAATATCCGGTGCCGAGGGCCTACCTCCCCCGGGAGAAGTCGGCGTCCCAACAAAGGCCGCCCCGGAGCCAACACGCAATGGAGTCTCAGAGACGACTCCCGCAGCGGCGCCCGAGGCTGAAGGGCCATCGACCCTAACCACGCCGGGCTCCTCAGTGGTGATGTCCGACCCGCTCCGGATCGGTTCTCCATCCTCATCCTCAGAAGACTCCACAAACTCCTGTCTTATCTCCAACTCCTCCGGAATAGCGCGGGTATTCGCCAACGTCCCGGAAGAAGCGCCCCCTATGAGCAGAGAGCCCGTGGAGACGCTCTTGGCAAACTCGTTCTCTTCCTCCGCACGCTCCTGGGCCATGCTCGCCTGCAACCCGCTCAACATGGCCTTGGCCCTCTTGGCCACATCTGGCCCCTGAGTCTCTACCTGCATCCCAAGAAAGCTGCCTACCCAATACCTTGGGGTCGCGTAGATGGGAATAGACTCCCCGCTCGAATCCAGCCTCAGCTCCAACCCCACGCTCTTGTGCAGCACCACCGTGATACGGGGCAGCACAATCACCCACTGAGCCGAAAGCGCTGCCTGGAGAGCCTCGGCAAAAGTAGCCTTGTTGTCGAAGTGGACAACCCTTTCGTTCGACAACACTGGGATGCTGTGCGCCATGCCTGTACCTTCCCGACCAAGGAAGCATCTGCTCGGTCGACGTTTTCCGAATCGTACGCCATTTTTCAGCCAGGACAAGCCCGAAAGCAACGGCAATCGTTATCTCCAACGAATGGCCGTTGCGCTATCCGCCTCCGTCGGCTATAGGTTCGCCCGTGCCGCTTGTGGTACCCAACCGCAGAGAGACTGATGGCAGACATACTCGACGGAAAAGCTATTGCCGAGGCGTTGCGACAGAAGACCGCCGCCAGCGTGGACCAGTTCAAGGCACTGTGGAACTCGACCCCTTGTCTTGCTGCAGTCCTGGTTGGTGACGACCCCGCTTCGCACGTCTACGTGCGGAACAAAGAGAAGGCATGCAAGAAGACGGGCATCGACTCCAAAGTCATTAGACTCCCGGCCGATACTACCCAGGAACAGTTGCTGGCCATGGTCGCCGGCCTCAACAGCGACCCCTCCGTCAACGGAATCCTGGTGCAACTGCCTCTCCCAAAACATCTCAATGCTGAGCAGGTGGTCTCCGCCATAGCGCCGTCCAAGGACGTCGACGCTTTCCACCCCCAAACCCTGGGATTAATGATTCGCGAACGCCCCCTCTTCCTTCCTTGCACCCCCGCCGGAGTGGTACATATGCTGGAGTCGGCGCAGCTCCCCCTGGCAGGCCTTGAAGCCGTGGTCCTGGGACGCAGCCTCATCGTCGGTCGGCCACTGGCGCTCATGCTCCTGCAGAAGAACATGACCGTCACCATCTGCCACTCCAAGACCCGCTCCCTGCCCGAAGTGGTCCGCCGGGCAGACCTCGTAGTGGCCGCCATCGGCCGGGCAGAGTATGTCAAGGGGGACTGGATCAAGCCCGGGGCAATCGTAGTCGACGTGGGCATGAACCGAAGAGCCGACGGAACCCTCTGCGGTGACGTGGAGTTCGATTCCGCTGCAGCAGTGGCCTCGCTAATTACCCCAGTACCCGGAGGCGTCGGCCCCATGACCATCGCAAAGCTGCTCGAAAACGTCCTAGTTGCAGCTTCCCATCAGCGGCGCAGCAACTCCACTGTGTAAGCGTATCCGCCGCTCACAACACTCCCGCAGGCATCGCCAGAGAGCAGCGAGTGAAAGTCCAGCAAACGCACGACGTACTCAGACTCGCCCACAGCAACAATCCGGTGCTCGCCGGGGGGGATCTCAAGCGCCAGCGAACCCGCTGACAGACGAGCAAAATTGTGCTGCCTCCGCACCTGACACCCCGCAGGTGTCAAAGCCGTGGTCACAAATGCCTTCTTCTCCGTAGGGGTGAGCACCACTCCGTCAGGCATGTTGTCCGGAGAGATTGAATCCCCGATGCTTGCCACGTAGACGGGCCGCCCCCCCTTGTCCAGGATCCGCAAACCCACGGCGCCCATCCTCCCCTCGGTAGCGGGGCGCTGCGTGTACTCCAAACGATACCGCATACCCGTTGCCAATCGGGGAAGCATCGCCCTGGGCACCACCAGGGCAAGCGAGTAACTTCGCTTCAGAAGATTCAAAGCAATCTTACCCGGGGAGCGAGGACGAAACCGCATCACAAACGCCGTGCCTTGACCAGAGTACTTCGTCGCAATGGGCAGGTAAGATGCCCCCTCGAGCACAACGTCCATCGCCCAAGACCCATCCACGAAAGGCCTGCCCCGCACCGTCCCGTCAAACAGGATGAAGTTGGGAGCGTCCAAAGGACGCTTCGCACCGATAGGAAGCGGCGTAGGTTCTATTGCCGTAGAATAACAGCCCGGAGAGCCCAGCAGAACCAGAAGCAGGAAGAAGCTTCTGCGCAACAAAAAGAGCCGGGTGCCGGTGATGTGGCGAAACCGAACTACTCGACGATTACAAGACCCTGCTTGCGAAGGAAGGCAAGGAGCCCAATCTTGTCGATGGTCCTGATGGCCCTGGTGCTCAGGTGAAGGGAGATCCACTGCCCAAGCTCCGGCACGAAAACCCGCTTCTTCTGGACGTTGGGAAACTTCCATATCTTGGTCCTGTTGTTGGCGTGCGACACGTTGTTCACAACGACACGACTCTTTCCGGTAATATCACATTTAGGCATGACGGTAAACCTCCAACACGGGCCAAATACCAAGGTAGCCCATCGCAATGGGTGGGCAATCTAACCGCGGCGCTCCCTCTTGTCAACGAAAACCTGGTCGCAGCAGCCCTCGTGACCTCTCTCGGTTCGGGCGGAACCCCATCGCTCATGATGCTGGTCCGCAACAGAGACGAATCCAAGGCCGTTGGTGCAGGCGGCCGAGCCTCCTCTACTGTTGCCTCAACCTCTTCTTTAATGGTATCCGTCACCCCCTGACACCTTGGGGGGGCTAATGAGTTCATTCCGACCACTTCACGCTTCTGCAGCCTGTCTTATCGGGCTTGCTCTCGGGGCCATTGCATGTGGTTCAAGCGGTAACAGAGTCTCCAATGGGACCGATGCCTTGGAGGATCTCGTGGCCGATTTCTCCACGACAGATATGACAGGCGACCAGGAAGAGATCCGGAGAGCCGACAATCTGCCCTCAGACTTCGCACAGCCAGATGTACCCCAGGATGAGCCTGCTGCGCCCCCTGCCGAAGCTACACTTTCAGACTCCGCACAGGGGGGAGAAGGCCCCTTGGTGAAGTTCATTCAGGATGCTTCTGAACCGGGCCAAGTCGTAGTCACCGTTGTAGCTGCTAATCTTGGAGAAGTGGCCGGCCTAGCTTTCACCCTGGCCTACGACGACCAAGAGCTGGAACTCCTGGACCAACTCAACGCCCTGGACCTGGAAGGAAGCAGTTCATACGCCCAGACCCGATTCATCTTCAAGCCCATGGGGCCCGGCCTTGTATCCTTTGGGGTAGCCCGCTTCTGTACGGGGAAATCGCCATGGGGACCATCCGACCAGTGCGGAGGCGTTAAGCTTAATGATGAGAGCCCCATTGCCAGTTTCAAATTCCGGCTGCTTGCCTCATCAGGCACCACGCCGCTCTCCTTCAAACAAGGAACGACACTCATTCGACGACCAAACAGGGAGGCCGTCCGGGCACACTTCGTCAATGCCGTGCTCGCCATCCAGGAGGTGACGCCATGAAACCTGCCATCTCCCTGAATCTTTCATTTATCACCACCCTTCTCTTAGCAGCATTGCCCCTTTGCTCGGCCAATGCTGCTGTACCGCTTCCGGATCTGCCCCCCGTACCCTCCGTGGAACGTATGCAGTACGCTCCCCCAGACCTGCTCTCAACCTGGGGCGCTCCAGAGTACCTGCGCGCCTGGGCTCGCTCCACCGCCAGCCTCCAGAAAGAGGCCCGCAATACCGCATCTATGAGAAGTCAGCAAGAGACTTATAACAGCGTGAAGCCCTCTGTGTTCGATTTGCTGCGAGTAGATACGGTTATAGATATAGATCTTGAGCAGACTGACTATCTTGAAGTCGCTACAGATTATACCTTGACAACGGTGGATAACCCGGTAGGCAATATCTCCTTCATTCGCACCCTTGAGGAGGTGGTAGAAGTAGTATCAACTACCCATCTCATCACCTATAATCTTACCGGAGATTATATCAAAATCACCTTCGAACCGCCCCTCCCCCTTGGCGAAGTGGCCCACCTCAGAATAGTCGCCAAAGGCGCCCCCAACAGCCTCGGCGAAAGCATGCTGCCCACTATCCGCCTCAAAGGAGACATCTGGTACGCCACCCACTCTCGCTTCATGCCCATGAAGAACGACAACAGCGACGTCTTTCAGGGCAATATGGTGCTTCGTGTCAAAGGCTCCGAACCAACCGCCTGCGGTGCCGGAGGAACAGGAAAGCTCGTGGACGTCCGAATGGAACAGGATGGCTCCAGAAAGATCTTCACCTTTGAGCATTCTCACCTCACAGGGCTCTACGCCTTCGCCCTCTCGAAATTCCTTCGGATCGAATCGGGAACCAAGTGGAACACGGCCGTGGTTGTCAACGCCTTCTACGAGCCCTCCGCAGGCCCCCTCCTGGGTCTCATGGACGATATCCTCGACTCCTATTCCCAATGGTACCATCCCTACCTTTGGGGCAAACTCGACGCCGTTCAGATGCCCAATAGCTTCTCCGGCGGTTTTGGCCCCCTCTCAACCATTATGTGCTACCAGAGCAGCTTCGCCCTCGATGATGACGGCGGCACCTACGGACCGACCCAACTCTTCTCTCACGAAATCGGCCACCAGTGGTGGGGGAACATGGTGGAGATGGCCGATGAGTCCAGCGTCTACCTTTCGGAAGGGATGGCAGAGTTCTCTTCCAACCTCTATTTCGAGAAGGTCTTCAACAGCCGTTGGACATTCGTTTCGAACAATATGGCCTATATATACACGGTAAACCATGATGTGGAACCGTCAATAATTAGTCCGTTTGTTTATAATAGCCAGTATTATTACCAGATCGCATACCAGAAGGGGGCTTGCATCGGTGACATGCTCCGAACGGAGCTGGGCGAAGAACTCCTCCTGGACGGCCTCCGGGTCTTCATGGAGAGGTACGCCCAGAACTTCGCCAGAGTCGAAGACCTCTTCGAGGTCCTGGAGGAGGTCTCGGGCCGCTCCTTGCAGCAATTCTACGACCAGTGGGTGCTTGGGCGAGGTCACCCCCGCCTCTTCGTGGCTTCAGGGTACAACCGTGAGGACCAGACCACATGGCTTGAAATTCGCCAAGAGCCAGGCACAGAGTTCACCCTCACGCTCCCAGTTCGTCTGGAATTGCCTGACGGCACCTTCCAGGAGGTGATGGTTCCCGTCGAGGGGCCAGTAACCACCTTCTCTCTGCCCATGGAGCAGCCGCCGGTGCGCGTGCAGTTCGATCACCGCCGAAAGCAACTGCGACGCCTCGTGCCCCTCGTGAAGGGTGACCTGGATGGCAATGGCACCCTCGACGGCCGTGACCTTGTGGAGTTCAGCTTCGCCTACGGAACGGACATCGTCTATGGCTCAGGCACAAATAACTATTTCATTCCAAACTGGCTCTACGATGAACTGGCCGATTTCGTAGGCACAGCAGACCCTGCCAAATTGGATGGTATGGTCAATGATAGCGACTATGATGTACTTATGGAGAGGTTGCTGCAATGAGTACGGATTGTATCTTCTGCCGAATAGCTGCTGGAGAGATCCCGGCCAACGTGGTCCTCCAAACTCCCTCGGTGCTCGTGTTCCGGGACATAGCTCCCAAAGCGCCCATACATCTGCTGGTCATCCCCAAGAAACACATCGCCACCGTCAACGACATCACCAGCGAAGACTGGGAACTCGTGGGGCAACTCTTCGACGCAGCAGCCCAGGCAGCTCGCATGGAAGGGGTCGCCGAGAAAGGTTACCGGCTCATCACCAACGTCAACGCAGATGGCGGACAGGAAGTCTTCCATATCCACCTTCACCTGCTGGCAGGTAAGCGCCTCGGCTTCTCTTGATGTCTTCTTATTCGCCAGTCGAGAGGACCGGGGCGGCCCCCATCAGCCAAACAGACCTATGAATTGGCGAACTCAAGCCTGGTCTTCTGACCCTGCATGCAACGGTGGCAGGCACTGCGCCTGTTAGGGATGGCGTTAGCTGTCACATAAGAATCTACGCACTCCAACACTGGCATGGTCTTCTTGCGAGCCTTGCAGAAAGTTGTATTGCCCTTGCACCCATTAACCATTGTCTTCAACATAATACCAACCTCTATCAACTCTTCTCCCCAGCTGCCGGCAGCACCCTAAGCGCTGCCCCAATTTGGGGACTGCGGATGATGCCTATGGCGAGATGCCATGTCAAGGGAGAATTTCATCCTGGCAGAGAATTATCGCAAAACAGCGCGGAACCACCCCTCCCAGGCCGCCGGAACCTCATTGACGCTCTGCGTCACAGCGGGCCTGGAGATGCCCCGGGCTCCGGCCAGCGCCGAGGCCATGGCTCTCAAGAGGGCGTACCATCCCCCTCCCGACCCTGTCTTGGGAATAACCGACAGGGCGTAAGAGAGGCGGCCCTGCAATATCAACTCCTTGGCCAACATCACCCTGGCCACATCAAATTTCGGTAGAATCGCCAGGGCGGACTCCAGATGGCCAACTCGCAGCGCATTTCCAGGGGGCAGTTGAGCCGCCAGTTCGAAGAACTCGATGGCCTTCTGGGTCGTTGGGGAACAGGTTCCAGGCGGGGTAGGGGGGGCACCAACGCCGCCCCGGAAAAACTGGCCGAGGGTTCCCGCTACCGACCTTTCCCCAGCATCCCCCACTCCCCCGAGCCTCACCCAATCCCATGCTCGGTCCATTCGTCCTGTCCCCAATAGGGTCACCAACCATAGTTCACGGCAGCGTTCCGAATCACCGCAGGAGGACTCCAGGTAGCCCGAAGCCTCCTCCCATTGATCGTCTGCCAACAGGCAAAGCGCCGCCGAGAGCCTGCTCTCCTCGGGGACAGCGCCCTCGTTTGGCTCAGCGGGCAGACACCCTCCTCCTGCGCATGCCCAGGCCAACTCTATGGTTTTCGGGAAGAGACTCTGTGACTCGCCCGTGGAACGGCGCGCCAATTCCAGGGCCACCGCCCCGAACCAACCAGCTTCAGCACCCCCTTTGGCTCCCGCAAGGGCCGCCTCGTGGGCCGAACTCCAATCGCCTGCCGCTACTCCGGCAGCAAGCCAGCAACGCAGTGCAGAGTGGTTAGATGGATCCTTCCTGGCCGCAAGAGAACACCTCTCTTTTGCCTCGACGTAGCGTCCCTCCTCAAGTGCCAAGATGCCCTCTTCAAGCTGCACTATGGATTCAACGCCGCCAGCGGGAGAGCACCCCACCGCCGAAACCAACGCCAGAAGCCCCAACGTTGCCAAGAGCCCAAGGGGCGCAATAGGCCGATAGCGCCCCGAAGACCCTGCATCGACGCCACCTCCGTTCACAATCTCCTTCCCCCGTTGACAGACCACATTGCCCTTCATCTGCCATCCCCTTCCAATACTTCCGCCGAGCACATCTTGCCGAAATCCAGTCGCAACTCCTCCCCCATGCAGACTCTCAGCGGGTCGACCCCCTCCCACTCAACCCCCTTCCATCGCACCTCATTAGTCTTCATGGGCCCAGAACAGACCGGCAGTGAAACAAAATCCCGGCCGTCAAGCTCGTGATGAACCTTCACCCGTACGCATGCATCACCAGGATCCCCTTCGTTGGTGAATTTGCACCGACCCTCCAGCACCTGACACTTCACCTTGACTTTCGGGCTGAAAAGCCGCTCCTTCAGCCCCTCGCAGCCACTCAAGGCCACAAGTGATGCCCACACAACCAACACTGCCTTCGGAAAAACCAAATGGTGACCTCCCAGCAAAAGATCCGCTGCAGACGCCAGCCACTATATCCCCGCGGAACCGCCAAGCCAACAGTCAACGTTCGACCGGAGCAACGCACCGCTCGACCCACAACTTCAACGCTTCCAAAATTCGGAGATTTGCGCACCAACCTTTGCTTTGTTCTGCTTGAATTCCTACCCGACATCGCCTAGACTGTGCCCGCGTCTTGAGGCACTCCTTGATGCCGCGTCCTGGCCAAGGAGAAGCACTGGTCGATTTTGCTTCCGACGAATCGTGCGGGGCTCTTAGTAGCTGACTCCGGTACCGGCAGGCACCAGGATCTTTCAGCTTCACATCCAGTGCTACGTGCCTCCTTTTCATCAGGAACTTGTGGAGTAGCGAATGGCCGATAACAAGGAAATCCGAGTTGGAGATGAGCTCCCTTTCTGGTGCAGCAACTGCAACCTCAACCTCTGGGGCAACGTGGCCGCCATGGACGGCCCAGATGTCGTACAGGTCAGTTGCCGTACATGCCGCAGCACCGTGATCTACCGCCCGGAGAAATCGGACCTGGAACTGCGCAGGAGAACCCTCCAGAAGGTCTTCTCCATTCGTGACCGCAGGAAGCAGCGCTGGAATGAGACTGGCCCCGTTGTCAAGGCCGGCACCAAGGAGGACGTCACCAAGCGGTGGCGAGAAGCTACCGATGGTATCGACAGCCGCTATGCTCCAATGTACGCCCCCGAGAAGGGCTTTGAAGAGGGCGATACCCTCATTCACCCGGAACATGGCTTCGGCATTGTAGCCAAGGTGCTCCACGAAAACGCGGCGCTCGTGCTGTTCAGGCTGGCTGAGGTCCCCGTGGAGATGAACGCATCATCCCAGGAGTGACCCCTCCTCAATCATTGATCAGTTGGAATCTGTCGGCGAACGCTGACCGGTAATCCGAAAAACGGGCCGGAGTACGTGATAGCTCCACGATGGCCTCTGCGTCAGCCGTGGTAGCCCTGTTCAACAAATACTCCATCGCTGCCTCACGTGGCGATACCTGGCTCATGGAGACCCCAGGTCCAAGCATCCCCCTGATGTACCGCACAACGGAGTCCATATACTTGGTTCCGGCGAAGTCCGCTCCTTGAAGGGGCGTGAAGCGCTTTGGCACGAAGACCGAGGCAGACAGCACTACCTGGATTATCGAAGAGAGCTCCGTGCAGAACTCAGCCATCTCTTCATAGTCGGCCTCCTTCTCCCCAGGAAGGCCAATCATCTGATAGACCTTCATCGCCGACATCCCGGCATCTTTGGCATACCCAGCAGCGTCAATCAGATGCTGCTCCGATACCCCCTTCTTCACCTTCTTTCTCATTCGCTCGCTGGCGCCGTCAGCAGCCACCGTGAGGATTTTCGTTCCACATGAGGCAAGCAACCCCACAAGCTCTCCACTCAGCCGGTCTGCCCTGAGACTGCTGATGCCTATCCCCATTCCCCTCGCCCGGGCCTGCTCAAGTACACCCTCCAACCCAGACCAATAGCTCACCGCCGCACCAACCAACCCTAGCCCAGGCGTGCCCTCGGGAATCAGGGACATCACCAGCGCAGGGTCAGCCTGCCGCAACGAGAGGTTGCTCCCCCGACCGATGCAGAAGGTGCACTGCTTGGGACAACCCCTGGTGACCTCAACAAGCCGCAATGACCCAAGGGCAGATCTCGGCGCAATAACGCTGCTTACCACCGGCAAACGAACCGACTCATGCAGAACCTTCCCAAGACCAGTGATGCCGTCTGCCAACTCGGGCGCCACATAGCCAGGTGAGGCCTTAAGCCCCTCCATGAGCGCTGCTTTGCCACCATACGAGTTCCCCATTCCTCGAAGCAACTCACCGAAAACACCGCCGAATCCGTCGCCATCCCCTGCAATGCAAATATCCCCAAATGGCACAACTAACGACGGATTGGCCCTAACTAGAGGCCCCCCAACTATCACAATGGGGTCATCCTCATCACGACGATTCGAAAACTCGGAGATGCCGGCGTCTCTGAGCATCTTAAGCATTACCAGAATATCCGGCTCGTAACTGACCGAAATTGCAACAATATCCATTTGATAGAGGGGATAGCGGCTCTCAAGGGCCAACGCAGGGGCCCCCTCGCTCCAGCATGGAGGCTCACCAAAGTAGCGATGAACCGTGGTCACCTCGGGGATGCTCAGAACCTTCATGGCCCAAAGATATCCCAAGGAAGCCATGCCCGCTTCGTAACTTCCCGGCCAGAGCAATCCAACGTCCAGGAAGCCGCGACTTGGCCGGTCGTCATGCTGCTCTGTGGCCGCCAACTCACGGGCTTCCAAGGAGAGCTTTTCCGCCGCAGAGAGCTTGTTGCCCTTGTGGCTTCGGAATTCTTTGTTGTCGGTATTTTTCTTTTTCAAGAGGCAGGCTTCGAAAGGGCGGCAACTGCTGTTGCCGCCCTCACAGTGGTGTGACGATTACTCGCCAGCAGGCTCGATTCCGAGGATGGTGCCGTCGATAGCCGTGAACTTGATGCCAATGGAGGCGGCATCGGGATCGTCGTCGGCGTCGGTGTCAACGTCGGGCTCGATGAACATGTCGAGCATGCTCTTGATAATGTCGATGCTCACGGGCAGTTCGGCCACGACGTCGGGGGGCAGCATGTCAACGGCTTCCATGATCTTGTCCTTGCGGACGGCGCCGCCGATGAGGCCGTTGGTGACCGCAACGGGATCCAGGGTCACGTCGCCCACGATCTGAGCCATGTTGGCCGTGACGGTGATGGTGACGCCTTCCTGAATCGGAATGGAGACGGAGAAGAGGTCGTCGGGTCCGCCGGCCTTCAGCTTGCCACCGGTGATGGCGGCATTGTCGAACTTGATGATGGGCTGGCAGGAGACGGGATCAAGGGAGGCCACGTCGATGTAGTACTCGCACTTGGCAGCCTGATAATCGCAGGTCTCAACGGGCTCCTTGGCCTTGCCAAGATAGAAGTTGAGCTGGAAGGTGCTGCCGTCGTTCTTGGCGCCAACCATTTCGGCCAGCAGAAGAACGTCGCCACCGGCCACGGCCTTGTCCAACTCTTCCTGCACGTTCACGAAGGAAGAGAGGCTGTCAAGCAGACCGGAGAGCTGGTTGTTGAGGCCGTCTTCGCAGTTGCCGTCGGGGGCGCAGGTGGAGGGGTCACCGTCGATGTCCAGGGCCTCGCCAGCGAAGCCGCCGTTGCCGATGGAGAGCCAGGTCACTTTGCCGACCAGCGGATCAAAGGTAAGGGTGGCGGGGTCGCAAGCTTCGCCGCAGGTGCCGTCCATAGCGCAGACTTCGCCGCCGGTGCAGGTGCCGCACTCGCCGCCGCAGCCATCAGCGCCGCACTCTTTGCCGTCGCAGTTGGGCTTGCAGACGCACATGTTGGTCTCGCAGACGTAGTTGCCCGTGCACTCGCCGCAATTGCACTCGTCGATGGTGCCGCACTCGGCTTCGCCGCAAATCTCGAAGCAGTCGGGTCCGGAGACTTCATCTGGAACAACCTTGTCGTCTTCGGGATCAATCACGTCTTCTTTGCCAGTCTGGTCGGGTTCGCCAGCGGTGTCGTCCTCAACGTTGGTGTCTTCAACGCCGGTGTCCTGCTGTCCTGTTGTGTCCTTGTCTTCCGTCGTGGTCGTGCCGTCGTCGCCACCGCAGCCGCCGAGCACCAAGCCAAGGGCCAAAACTACCAATGCAAGTCTCTTCATCACTAACCTCCAAAATCAATTGATGTCATCTCAGCCGAAGCTGAACTTCGAGCCCCATTCTTAAGGGTCGCCCAATCATAGCCAAGCCCAGGGCCTTGCGCAAGGATTAATCAGGCATTCTTCGCCAAATTTCGCCCCACTTCCCTGGTCGAACCGCTGACACACCAGCCCCACCGCACTAACCGCCTCACAGCCTATTTGGCCCAGAATAGTGTGGAGTAAGTGCCGCCGCGGGGCGTCAAGGGGAACTGATACCGTCCATCAATGGTGCTCAGCCATATCTTCCACTTGCCGTCCCTGTCCGACACGAAGGCCACATGCCTGCCGTCGGGAGATATGGTGGGATCCTTATTGAAACCTTGATCCTGAGTCACCCTGGAGAGCCCAGAACCCAGGTCCACCGTGAAGATGTCCGAGGTAGCCTCATCCATCCCGGCAAAGACGATTACGCCCCCAGGGCCGAAATCGGGGTGGCTGTTGTAACTGCCTGCCATGGTCACACGCCTGGCCTCACCACCACCACGACTCATAACGTAGATCTGCGGACCACCAGTCTTGTTCGATACGAACGCAAGCTGCCCCCCCGATGGCGACCACGATGGGCTCACTTCGTCCCACGGCGTGTCAGTGAGGTTCTGAAGACGCTCACCTTTCATATTTAATAGCCAGATGTCCGACTGCCCCTCGGGAGATGCAATGGCCGCTGCGATGCTCTTCCCGTCGGGGCTTATCCGCGCACCTCGATAGTGATCCTCATCGAAGGTCAACCGCTCGTCGTCCAGAATCAGGTCCGGCTTCCCAAACCTGTACGAAGTGTAGAGCAGGTGCCCCGCTGCCATGCTGGGAAAGAGGTTTATTGTCTCGTCTACCGCCAACTTCGCATGCCCAACGCCGTCGGCCTCAATGGCATAGACCCCCCTGGTCTGCATGCTGGTCTTGGCCGTGTATAGGATAGAACTGCCGAAAAACCCCGCTGACCCCGTGATCGACCGCATCACCTCGTTGACAAAACGGTGCACGGCCCCCCGCAAACGCCCCCCCTTAACCTTCTCAAAGTCCTGGTGCTTCACCACAATGGTCTTGCGCTGCACTACATCGTAGAGCCGAAGATGCAAGGTGAACGAGTCCTTGCCCGTGCTCGTAACCTCGGCCTTAATGAGGAAACGCGCCCGAACATTGAACCAGTCCTCCCACTTCGTGTTCGTCAGGCTCTCACGGTTCATGTTCGCAAAGTAGCTGTCTTGAGGCAGCACCTTGAAGTAACCCGAAAGGGTCATGTCCCGTACCAACGTTTCAAAAACAGTGGTGCATGGCCCGCGGTCGGCGTTGCAGAAGGGCCGCGGAATGGCCACCGGGTCCAGCTCCCTGCTGGAAGGTGAAACCTGAATGGATATTGGGCCCCCTCCCTGTGGCATAACCACGCCCGAGTCATCTCCCACCGCGGCAGCACCATCACCAATCGAGGCGCTGACCCATAGGACCATCGCTGTACCAACAATCATCGAAAGAATCACGCCAGCTCGTCTAACCATGAGCCCTCCTTGCCGCCCGCTCTTATATCACCCCTCGCTCTACCGCGCCAATAGCTCGCTTCGTCGAGGCAGTTACGCCAAGGCAGTGGAGATGATGCGGTGGCTTCATCTCTCCCTCTCGTGGCTCCTACTCACCGTCCCCCCGGCGCTCCTCCCGGACCTGGAAGAAGCCAGCAGCGCAACGATGAATCCCAATCGTTGACGAGCAACAGCGCACGATGCTAACCTCCCCCGAACCGTTTGGACGGACCGCACCGCCCCGTGGCGGATCACCAAGAGAGGTGACTGGATGGATAACCCGCTCATTGGCTATGTCCCGATGCTCGTCGCCATTGTCGTGGCAGTGGGCCTCGGCCTCGCCATTCTCGTGCTCAATGCGCTGCTCGGGCCAAAGCGCCCAAACGCAGTCAAGGGAGAGCCCTTCGAGTGCGGCAATCCGGTCAAAGGCGCCATCCGAGACAGGTTCAACGTCAAGTATTACATCATGGCCCTGGTTTTCCTCGTGTTCGACGTGGAGATCGTCTTTCTCCTCCCCTGGGCCGTGGAATTCCGCAGACTCTCCGCTGAACCCGGCTATGGAGTCATGACACTCGTTGTGGGAACCGTTTTCGTGGCAGTGCTGGCCCTCGGCCTCCTCTACATCTGGCGCAGAAAGGCCCTGGACTGGGGCCCCACGCCCTTCCACTCCACTTCAAATAACCCCGGTCAAGAGTAGGGGGTACCGTGGCCAAGATCATACTCGACTACGTCAAAGAGAGATTCCCTGAGGCAATTCTGGACTCCTCCTCGCCCATGGGTGACGATACCCTCCTGGTGAAGCCCCATGCGTGGCGCGATGTGGCCACCTTCCTTAGAGATGACCCCAGGTGCGCATTCGACATGCCCATCGACATCACCGCCGTGGACTACAGCGCCTACCCGGCGCCTTCGCCTTCCCCAGAGCGCTTCGAAGTCGTCTTCCACGCACGCTCTACCAAGTTCCGACACCGAATCAGAATGAAAACGGCCGTTCCCGAGCACGACCCATCAGTGCCATCACTCGTCCCGGTCTGGAGCGGCGTCAACTGGTTCGAACGCGAAGTCTACGACATGTACGGCATCAGGTTCGATGACCACCCCGACCTGAGACGGGTCCTCATGTACCCCGAGTTCGTCGGCCACCCCCTCAGAAAAGACTACCCGCTGCGAGGTTATCAGCCCCCTATCCCTATGCCCACCCTCGCCGGCGACCCCGTCCCCGGAGTCAGCGACGCCGCCGACCCCGATTGCGTAGACTCCACCGTGCCCACCCCCAGGCCCCCAACCCCAGCCCCACTTCCGCCTCCCGCTGCCTCCATCAGCCGAGCTCAAGAGAACTCCCAAGCCGTGCACCACACACCCGAACTGGAAACCAAAGAGCTGTTTCTCCAGATGGGACCATCCCATCCCGCCATGCACGGCACCGTCCGAATGGACGTCATCGCCGACGGCGAGACAGTGGTCGATATAGATGTCCATATTGGTTATCTCCATCGTGGCTTCGAAAAAGAGTGTGAAGTAAAGACGTGGAATCAGTGTTTCCCTTATGCTGATAGATTGAATTATGTTTCCCCGGCAATTAATAATGTCGGTTATGCCATGGTAGTGGAAAAGCTGCTGGGCATTGAGGTTACGGAGCGCTGTAAATACATCAGAACAATCATCTCCGAGATTGCCAGAATCCAGGACCACCTCACCGCCATCGCCGCAGCGGCCCTCGAAATGGGCGGCTTCACTGCCATGCTCTGGGGCGTCGAAGCAAGAGACTACTACTACCGACTCTTCGAAGAACTCGCCGGCGCCAGAGTCACCCTCTCATACTGCAGGGTAGGGGGCGTCGCTCATGACCTGCAGGCAGATTTTGCTGAAAAATTCGAGGAATACGCCAAGATAACTGAACGACTGCAGAAGGATATCGATACCCTCCTCACACGAAACCGGATCTTCATCGACCGCTGCAGCGGAACCGGAGTCATGCCCGCCCAGAAGGCCATCGCCTATGGCTTCACCGGCCCCTGTCTTAGAGCTTCTGGAGTGGACTACGACGTGCGCAAGGACCACCCCTATCTCATCTATGACAGACTCGATTTTGAAGTCCCGGTGGGAACCAAGGGCGACAACTACGACCGCTATCTGGTCCGTATGGAGGAGATTCGTCAGTCCCTCCGAATGGTCAGACAGTGCCTCAAAGAGATTCCCGATGGCCCAATCAATGTCGACGACTGGCGAGTCTTCCTTCCCCCCAAGCGGGAGGTCTACGACACCATCGAGGGCATGATCGCAAACTTCAAGCTGGTCTTTGAAGGACTCAAAGTGCCACGAGGAGAGGCCTACGCCTACGTTGAAGGCGGCAACGGTGAGTTGGGCTTCTTTGCCGTCTCCGACGGCTCCGGCCGACCGTACAAACTCCACGTCAGGCCCCCCTGCTTCGCCCTCATGCAGGGAGTCGTCGACATGTGCCGGGGCGGAATGATCGCCGATATAATTCCCACCTTCGATGCCATCAACATGATCGGCGGCGAAGTGGACAGGTAGGGGAAGAGCATGCCCAAGCTACTCATCGATGGAAGAGAGATCGAAGTCGAGCCCGGCACAACAATCCTCAACGCAGCCCGAAGACTCGGCATAGATATCCCCGTCTTCTGCTACCACGACGGCCTCTCCGTTGCGGCCAACTGCCGCATGTGTCTCGTTGAGGTCAAGGGCGTCCCCAAACCCGTGCCCTCATGCGAGATGCAGGTGAGGGATGGCATGGAGGTGCTCACCCAATCCGACTTCGCCAAAGAGGCCCGCCGCAGTACCGTGGAGTTCATCCTGCTGAACCACCCCGTTGATTGCCCCATCTGCGACCAGGCCGGAGAGTGCATCCTCCAGGACCACTACCACGACCACGACTTCAAGCCCTCCCGCATCAACATCAGAAAGGTCCGGAAGGCCAAAGCGCTCGTTCTGGGACCCAACGTCGTCCTGGACCGAGAGCGCTGCATTAACTGCACCCGATGCGTCAGATTCTGCCGGGAAGTCTCCCACACCGAACAACTGGTGCAGGTCAAACGTGGCAATGAGACCGAAATCGCAACCTTCGCCGGGCGGGAGTTCACCGATGCCTACTCCCTCTGCACCGTGGATATCTGCCCCGTGGGAGCACTGACCAGCCGCCATTTCCGCTTCAGGGAGCGAGTCTGGTGGCTCAAGACCGTGGAGACAATCTGCCCCGAGTGCTCCCGAGGCTGTAACCTCTACGCAGACTACTCCGGCAATACCATCCACAGACTCAGACCTCGACCCAACCAAAAGGTAAACGGCTTCTGGGCCTGTGATGAGGGGCGCCTTGCCTTCTCTCGCCACTTCACCAATCGGCTCCAGGCCCCCTTCACAACAGAAATGAACGGGCAACGCCTCAATACCACCTTCGATCAGGCAGTGGATAAGGCAGCAGAGTTGCTCATGAACGCCGTCGCAGGCCGCTCGGGTATCCTCATGGGCCTCACCCCGGCCCTCTCCCTTGAGGAGGCCGCCGCCGCCCTCCGCCTGGCCCAGCGCTGCCAGCCCGGCAACCTCTCCATCGTCCTGCTGGGAAGCGCAGGTGGGACCCCGGATTCAATACTGAAGACCGGCGACATGAATGCCAATTCCGCCGGAATCGCAAGGTTGGCCAAAGCAATGTCCTTCACCCCCATCTCTCTCCAGGATGCCAACACCAGCCTCGCCCAGGGCCGCTTTTCCACAACCATCATCGTGGGCGATGACTTCGATCCCGCTGCCCTATCCCTCAACGCCACCCGCTGCATTCGACTCACCGCTTTCTCTCCCTCCCAGGAACACCCCGTTGCAGCGGCCATACCCGTCGCATCGCACTACGAGAAGAATGGCCTCTTCCAGAATTGCACCGGAGAAATCCAGGAGGCCAGAAGGGTCGTTGCTCTTCCCGAAGGAGCCAGAACTGCTCACGTTGCCCTGGCCCTCATCGCACGAAAGA
>Ga0302238_1001350_pt1 | contig 20172 bp, 31 predicted proteins | sample AAG_UR_Asn_MG_FD_193527 | JGI IMG/M metagenome (GOLD analysis project Ga0302238, IMG submission 193527) | Enriched activated sludge microbial communities from anaerobic digester in WTTP, New Holstein, Wisconsin, United States - AAG_UR_Asn | ecosystem: Engineered > Bioreactor > Anaerobic >...
TCCGGCAGGAAGGCGCCGTCCTCGAACGGGGCCGGGGTCTCCTTCTTCGCGTCCGCGCTCATTGTGGCGTCGCGCATGAAGACGAAGTGGTCCGTCTTCTCCTTCACGAACGGGATGATGTCGAACATTACGAGGCGCGGCTCCATGATCCGGTAGAGGACCGGGAGGGCGACGTCGGACTTCAGGTATCTGTCAGTAGTTCCGCTTACCATGATTCATGCCCCCGTGACCCAGTAGATCGCACCCGTGACGGCGACGAGGATGTTCGAGAGGTCGCCGGCCTGGCCCGCGGCGACGTAGTGGAGCGGGGTCACGCCCGTCCCGTTGGCCGCGGCCTGGGTGAGGCAGAGCTTGTGCTCGCGAAGCGTGGCGGTGATATTCCCGTTGAGGGTCGCGCCCACGCCGATGATCGTGGCGTTCGAGCCGTTCTGGTAGACCTCGGCCTTCACGATCTGGTTGAGATACGGGAACTCGACGATCGCCCGCCGGTAGTACTTCCCCGCAAGGCGCTTGGCGAGCGAGTCGGCCGCGGCCGTGGTCGGCGGGGAGTTGACCGGGATGGTCGGGGTCGAGGTGATCCGGCCCCACGGAAGGCTCTCCGTGTTCTGGGGCGCCTCGACAGCCGGGATGCCGTCGAGCGCGGCGAAGGTGAAGTCGTTATCGTTCGCGATCGTGACGATGTCGCCCTCGTGGAGCTCCTCGGCCCAGGTGATCGTCGGGCTCTTCAGGCCGTCGGTGCCGTAGGCGGTTCCGACGGTCGGCGCCCCTTCCATCAGGGCGCACGTCTGTTTTACGCCGGTCGAGGGATACGACCCGGCGATGTTGGATCGGTTGTCGGTCATGGTGCTCTATCCCCTCCGCGGGGCCCGGATCCCGCCGGTGCGGTCCAGGAAGTCGCTGACGGCGCCGGTCGACCCGGACCCGCCGGGGACGCCGACGGGCGCGGCGCGTGCGGCCTCCGCGATGGTCGCGGCGTAGCTCTTCTCGGCCTCGATGGTCTCCGAGACGGCGGCCGTATAGGCGGCCTCGTCGAGGGCGTGGTCGTCGGTCATCGGCAGGGCCGTCCCCGCAACGAGGGCGCGGACGCGGGCCTCCACGGCCTCGTCGAGCTTCGCGGCGGCGATGCTCTCGGCGAGGATCTCCCGCGCGCGGAAGCCGGCGATCGTGGTCATGTGCTCGGCGATCGTGGCCTCGGCGGCGGCGTGAGCCTCCTCCAGGGTCGTGATCCGGGCGTCGCGCTCGGCGATCGCCTCCTCAAAGTTCGTGATCTCTTCGTCTACCATGTGCATCTCCTCCTCTTCGACGAGGACCGACCCGCCCGCGGCGGGCCTCGCGACCCAGTCGACGGTCACGGGCGGGAGCCCGTACTTCGCCGGGTCGTAGATCTCCTCGACGATCTTCCCCGTCCTCCCCTCGGCCGTCCCGGCGACCTCCCGGCCGCGGACGCGGTGCGAGAGGCCGATGGTCTCGGCGAGCTCCAGGATACGGTTGCGATACGTGGAGATCAACCGGGCCCGGGCATAGAGGCCCGCTCCGTTGGGTTTTCCCGTCTTCGGATTGATCGGGCCGACGGGGTCGAAGTGCGCTTCTTCACTCAGAACAGACGCGATCGCGTTCAAGTCGCCGCCGGGTTGTTCGCGTAATGCGTTCGGCCCGGGGTGGTTCCAGAGCATGTGCGTCCCCTTCCGGTAGATGGAGGCCGCGCGCGTCAGAACGCTCTCTGAATAATAGCGCTTGTTCTTCGACCAGCCGGCTTTAATCACGCAGACAGGGATGGTTCCGTCCGCCGCGATCTCGGCTTCGACGAGGGGCTGAAAGTCCTCCTGAATCAGGACTCCCGGGCCGTCACCACCTGGCGATTTCATCCGAGGAAGTCTCTCTGGTTACCCGACTTAAAACTATTGGAAAATCTAAGGGGGGTGGCGGGCCCGGAAGGGCCCCTCAGACGGTGTACGTCACCCGGATGCCGACGAAGTCGATCGCCGGGGCGCAGGTGCCCGCGGGGCTCGTCGTGGTCGCCGCGATCGCGACCCCGAAGTCGCCGTGGTTGATCATCGCAGGCGTCCAGGTCTCGCCCCAGAGGTCGCCCGCCGAGCCGTAGCGCGATATTTCGGGCGCGTCGATGGTCCCGGTCCACTTGTAGGCCTCACCGATCCACGCCCTGTTCTGTGCCGAGAGCCCGCCGCCCGGTTTGATCAGCTTGACCACCGCGTCGATGACGTAGTTCGTTGCATTGCCGTTGACCACGTAGCGCCAGACGTCGACGGCGATGGCCGTGATCGTCGCGTTCGGCGGTATGTTGAACCCGTATCCCTGCGCGACCAGGAGATGAGTAAGCCCCGCGCCCGGTTCCGTGGACGTTGCCCCGCCGTCATGCCGGATGATCTTGAGCGGGGCGAGCCAACCCTTCGTGCCGCCGTTGGACGGATCGGACCAGGCCACGTACGGCGCGGTCGGTTGCGACGCGAACGTCACGGACTGCGGGTAGTTGAACGCGTCCCGGACGCTCGTCGTCACGGTCTCCGTGGCCGCGACACCCTCGCGCCCGATGTACTCAAGCCGGGTGCCGTAGACCCGGTCCTCGACGACATAGTAATTCTCGCTGCAGTCGGTACACATTGGGCCGGCAGCGTCGCCGGATGCCCACGACCCGCCCATGACGATCGGGCCGTCACCGGAGTCCGGCGGGGTCCAGAGGTCGCAGCAGTACCCGGCCGCGCCGTTCGCCGCGCTCGGCAGGAAGAGGTATCGGGTCAGCGGCTCGAAGAGCAGGTCGGAGATGTAGCCCTGCTCCGCCGGGGTCGTGCCGACCGTGCGCTCCCACGCCCGGTAGAGCCAGATCCCCATCGCGGACAAGCCGTCGCGCGGCGCGATCTCGACGTAGTCGAACGGGCCGTTGACGATCAGCCCGTCGGTCATGACGCCGACGTTGCCATAGAGATTCTCGATCCCGCGCCAGACGACCGGGGTCTGGCCGTCGGCCCCGGTGCCCTTCCCGGTGCCGTTCGTGCCGACGACCGTGTCGGCGGCGTCGGCGCCGGTCAGCTTGCCGGCAAAGCCCGTGCCGGCGGCGAGGTCGACGATCCCGCGCCCGAGCACGCTCTGCGTGTTCCATGTCTGGAACTCGATCAGCTGCAGCAGCAGGATCGCGCCGCGCGTCCAGACGTTCATCAGGCCCCAGCCCTGGCCGATGTTCTCGGCATACTCGCGCGCAGCATTGATATTGAACTTCACGAACACGACCGCGGAGCCGCCGATGGTCATGCAGTTCGCGCCCGAGGCCGAGCCGTTCAGGTTCTCGCTCCCGAACGTGCCCGAGACCTGGCGGAGGATGAGCGTGCCGGCCGCGTCTCCGGCGGCCCATGTGCCGGAGGTGAGGTTATAGTCGACGAGGACCGCGGTCACGGCCGAGGTCGCGCCCGTCAGGGTCTCGCCGACGGTTGGCGCGCTCGGCCCTCCGGACGTGAAGGCGAGCGCCCGGATCGACCCATTGCCCGTGGCCGGTTGGGCGCCGGAGAATGAATGGAGGGCCAGGACGGTCGAGGCGTGGGCCGGGTAGTCGCGATAGGCGAGCGCGGCCTCGTAGGCCCCCACATAGATGAAGTCCCGCTCGACCCCGCCGCGCTGGCGGAAGGCCGGGTGGACCTCGAAGCCCGACTGGGGGACGGACGAGACCCACCAGCTATAGACCCCGGTCGCCGTGCGTTCGGCCTTAACCCAGAACTTCGGGATCTCCACCATGACGCGCCCCGCGCTCCCGTCGAGCGTGAGCCCGTCCCCGCGGGCGTTCGTCCCGCGCGTGACGGCCCCGGTCGCCGAGACCGTGACCCGCCGGATGTTGCCCCAGAGCATGTGGTTATCAAAACTATCGAACGGGAGCGATGGGATCGCGTTCCCCTTGTCGTCGATCAGGACGAGTTCGGTGTGGTTCGTGCCGCCGGCCCCCCGGTCCCACCGGACGCCGATCACCTGTTTCTCCATCAGATACCGGATGTTCTCGGCGAAGGCGATGTCGTCGAGGGCGCAATCGCCCCGGTAGACGGCGACCCCCGCGTCGTGCGCGACCGGGGCCCCGAGGGCCCCGTTGAGCGAGACGCCCCGCGTCAGGGTGTAGAGCGAGGTCGCGTCCATCGACTCATATCGAACAATCTCGTATTTGCCGGCGTCGTTGATGATGCAGACGTTCGGCGCGGGCGGAAGCCAGGCGGTCGTCGTCAGGTGCATCTCGGCCACTTCGCCGATGGCGAGGGGCTGGGTCAGATAGGCGTCGGGCGAAAATTCGGCCGGCGGGAGCATTTCACGAACCATTCACATAAACCTCTTGGAGAAGCCCCGCCGGGACGTGCACCGTATGGCGAGGGGCTGGGTCAGATAGGCGTCGGGCGAAAATTCGGCCGGCGGGAGCATTTCACGAACCATTCACATAAACCTCTTGGAGGAGCGCCGCCGGGACGTGCACCGTATGGCGGAGGGTCTTGGACTCGGCCGTGGTCTCGATCACGACCCCGGCATAGGAGACGCGCGATCGCCCGTCGTCCCCGTCGGCCGTTGGGAAGAGGCGCGTGGCCCCGAGCCGGACGGGGAGGAGGCCGGCGAGCTCGGGGTCGGTCCCCCGGAGCCGGGCCTCGTACTCGACCTCCGCGGTCGCGTCGTTCACCGTGACCGTGACCCGGGGGTCCGCCTGGGTGTCGAGCCGGGCGACCTCGTTCATATCGACGTCGTAGACGGCGAGATAGCGCCAGCGTTCGGCGACCCGGGCCCGAAGCCATCGGTACCCGGCTGGGTCGAGCTCGTGCGTCATGGGTCAGTCCGAGAGCCCAACGAAGGGGAGGTCCGGGTCGGGCTCGTCGGGAGGCATGTCCGCGCGCCGGGTGATCGTCGGTTGGCCCCGGGCCAGGTGCTTCTCCCACGGCCACCCGGGCCAGTCGTCGGCGGCCATCAGAGCCACCCCTTCGTCTTCGCGTACCCGGCGATGATGAGTGCGAGGCCGGCGCCGACCTTCAGGGCGTGCTCCTTCAGGAAGCCGCCGAGGCGCTCCAGGGCCGAGTCCGCGGTCCACCCGATCGTCCACCCCCAGTTATAATAATGGTATTCGCCGACGATCGCGTCCCGCACGGCCTGGGGATACCATACCGGGATTAAGTTCACGTCGAACTTGAGCGCGGGGTCGTCCGCCATCCACCCGGCCGTAAAGCCGTAGGTCATGGCGTGCCACTCGTTTCCCTCGGGATCGTTGCAGAACTCCGCCGCGAGCCCCATCCCATTCTTGAGCGCGGCCTCCACGACCGCGATCGCCGACTCGTTTGCCATCTCTCTCTTCCCTCCTTACGCTAAAATTTCAACCCTCCCTATTTAATAATGGCGTAAAATTCGACGGGTGCCGGGTTCGGGGACCGGGCGAGCATCGCCCGGGCCCGTTTCGTTGCCACCCGGTAAATCGTAGTACACCGGCACGCGATGTGGAAAGGAGAGCGCTGGTGCTCGACGTTGTCCTTCTGAAGGTGGGTTGTGAAGGGTTGGTCGAGGGGGATCCACTTCTGTGCCTCCTTTGCCAGACATTCAGCGTCGACCCGGTCGTCTCCCACGGTGATCGACGACTTCTCAATGGGGATCCCCTTCTTCGCGATGGTGTCCGCGACCTCCCGGCTCGCGGCCTCGTAGGCGGTGGCGGTCTCGTACGTGGCGATGAGCTCGGCCCGGTTGCGGAGGTGATGCTGGGGGACCGGGGTGCCGAACGCGGCATACCGGGCGACCATGCGGGCCGCGATCTCCGTGTAGGAGGCGCCCTCATAGAGCCCCTGGTAAACGATCCCCTTCATGATCTTCAGGGTCGTGGCGTCGATCTTCTTGATCTCGTTGAGACAGTAGGTCTTGAGGTATCTCTGGGCCGCCGGGTTGCGAAGGGAGAAGGACATGGCGTACCCAAAATCGAGGAGCCGGTGCTTGATGGCGCCCTCCATGGCCGCCATCAGGATCTCGCGCATGGCGTCGGCCGTATCGACCGCGAACTCGTCGAAGATCGTGATCATGAGCCCCGCGACGGCGTCCCCGAGCCCCTCGCGACAGACGGACTCGTTCAAATGGGCGCCCCGTTCGCGGAGTTTTCGCTCCAGGACGATCCGCTGATTGTCGAAATGCACACCGGCCACCCGGGCCATGCGCGACCGGAGCGGGGCGAGGAAGAGCTCGCGCCGGGCCACCTCGACCCGGACGAGGGCTTCGGCCGCGGCCTCCGCGAGGGCGAGGGTCACACCTTCCGCCCCCAGAGGTCCACGATGGTCACCGCGGGCGCGTCGGCCGTGGCGACGGCCCCGGGGCGCGGCCGGAACTCCCCGCACCATTGATCGCGCGAGACACAGGGGTAGCCCCTCCCGGGCCAGGGCGGGTGCCGGCGGCAGTCGCCGGTCCCGAGCTTCGCGTCCTCAATGGCGGCGAAGCGGCAGTCCTCGCACCGGGGCGGCACGGTCAGCCCCCGCCGGCCTTCGTCTTAGCGCGGCGTGTGTGTGAGAGCGCCAGGAGTCGCTTCCACTCCGCGGTCTCTTTTTCGGTCACGGGTGCGTGACCGGCGGGCTCCATCTCTGCTGTAAATTTACCCTTCATTCTTCGGCTCCTCCGCGATCACGTCGATCATGAGATACGGGCGGCTCATCATTCCGTCCAGGTTGACGATCGACTTTCTGATGATCTTCCACTTCTTCTTCCGGGGATAGAGGATCTCGTACTCGTCCGTGTTCATGTACCGGGCGGGCTCGTCGTTCCTGGTGAACGCCCGGAGGAGTACGCCCTTGTACAGGTGGTTCGCGTCGCCGACGGTCGAAGAAAAATCGCGCGAGATCCGGGCCGATAGCGACCACGACTGATAGCCGGCGTCCGTGTAGAAGTCCCCGACCTTCGCGGCCAGGAGGCGGGCCCCGGTCGTGTCGCCGACCCCGCGGAAGATCTGATGGCCCTCCTCGACGCGCCCGATCTTAATGACATAGTCGAGGTGGGGCATAACCTCCATTTCCATGTCGAAGTCGGAGTCGAGGGCCCCCTTCGCCTTGTCGCGGCAGTAGTTGTTAATCTCGTTGTGAAACTCCGTCTGGTACCCCAGGAGGGTGTCGAGCTCGATGTCGCTGATCTCCCCGTTCTGTTGGGCGAGCTCGTGTGGGATCCACTTCGGCGACTCATACAGGTAATCGCCGATCGCGTCGTCTTCTTTATCGCCCCACCCGGCCACGTCGACATAGCCCTCGTCCCCGGGCTTGAGGACGATCGGGGTCGCGCTCGTCTCGGGGTCGGTCGCCGTCTCCCCGTCGCCTTTCGGGTGCCCTCCCGGCAGGTCTTCGATCCGCGTCCCCTTGGGGCAATCGCCGGATATGCAGACGCGCCGGCCTTTGATGGTGCGCCACTCCGTCCCGGGATACGCTTCGGCCTCGGCGATGGCCGCGAGGGGCTCGAACCGAATCCCGTGGTCGCCGTCGACGGGCGAGGTGTGCTTGTTCTCGCCGTCCCAGATGGCGAACGGGATCCCGTCGGGGAACGCGGCGCACTTGAACCGCGTGGTCTCGTCCAGGTGCCGGCAATGGGCGCACACCGGGGAGTAATACAGGTGCTCGTGTGCCGAGTCGTCAATCCCGATCATCGTATCCCCATCCCCTTTCCGCGGATCCACCGGGTGTAGTGAATCCCGGGATACTCGGACGCCACGATCTGCATGGTCTCGTGTGTGTGCTCATTGCTCGCCTCTTTCTCGCCCATCTCTCCAGACCGGACCTTCGGGCGATATTTCGCATACAGGGAGCCCTCGGCGACCGCGTGCCGGGCAAGGGCCAGGTGCGCGTCGTGATCGGAGTACGCCGTTGTGTCGAGGGAGAAGACGTACTTCGGCGAGACGACGACGTGCTCGGCGATCCCGTGCGTTACGGTCATCGCGAGATCCTTATCCGAAAAGGAATTGTCGCTCGGGTGGTTGTGGATCGCCGTGCATCCCGGGAACTTCGCCGCGTCCTCGGGGTCGAACGGGACGCCTCGCACGTCCCCGGTCCCGTAGAAGACGGTCGAGCCGTCGGGGGCCACGACGAGGAGGCTCTCGACCCGGTCCTCGGCGTGCCATTCGGTGAACTCGTCGAGCCGTTTCCGCACGGCGGCCGGCCGGCCGCGCTCGTCGACGGGCCCGGGTGCCAGTTGCTCCGGTGCCGGTGCCGGTTCCGCCCCGAGCGTCGACTGGGCGGTCCCGGGGCCCATCGGGCCCGTGCCGGCCCCCTTGTCCTTAATGTAGACCCGCCGGCCGTCCTTCAGGGTGACCCACTTCCCCGGGGCCGTGGGATCGAAGGCTTCGGCGAGCTCCGCCTCCACCAGGGCCGTCCGGGCGACCTCCTGGAGCGCGGTCGCGACGGCCGAGAGCGACTCTTCGATCCCTTCTTCGACGTCGTTGTCCCGGGAGCGCTTCGTCGGCTTCTTCACGCCCTTCTTCGCCGGCGGCGCGTCCTCGTCGTCCTCGTCGGGCTCCTCCCCGCCGAGCTTCGCGGCCTGGGCCTGGCGGGCGAGCTCCAGCTCGGGCGGGTTCTCATGCCGTTCAACCTGGCGGGCGATGTCCTCGTCGTCCATCTCGGCGATCGCATCGTCGACGTTCGGGATGTTGAGGGCCCGCAAAAGCAACCGCTGGAAGGTGGCCCGGTCCATGATCCCGGCGAGAGACCCCGTGCCGGCGGTCGCGGCGCTGATGATGGCGGCGACCTCCGAGACCGGGTCGTGTTCGAGGATCGCGGGGAACTCGACCGTGACCTCGGCGACCTCTTCCCGGACGGGCCCGAGGTTCGCGTCGGCGGCCTCCTTCTTCGTCGCCTTCGTGCCGGGCGCGGCCTTCGCGGCCCGGGCTTCCGTGACCTCGCGATCCGTCTCGTGGTCCTTCACGACCCGGCGGACGGAGACGAGCACCTGGCGCCGGCCCCAGTCGTCGAACTCGACCTTGCCGGTGAGGGGGGCGAAGCCGTCGGCGAGCACCCGGGCCTCGACCGCGAACGACCCCAGGAGGGTGAGGGTATCGACCCACCACGCCTGACGGTCGAGCACGGCGAGCTCCAGGGGGCGCTCCATCGTCTTCGTGGTCGCGAGGTTCCCCGTACTGGGATCCCCGAGGAGGATATGCTCGGGGACGTCCGTGTCGGAGCACACCATGAGCGCGAAGCGGCGGGCCTCGTCCGCGCTCGTGGCGACCCCGGCCGTCCGGATCGGCTCCATGGTGACCCCGGGGGTCGAGGCGAGCGTGGACCCGGCCGGGATCGGCGTCCTCTTCTGGCGGTCGACGATGTCCGCGACGGCGCGGGCCGCGGCCGGGTTCGCCCCGGTCGCTTTCCACGCGAAGGTCGCGAGGGCCGCGTTGATGCTCGCCACGTTGCTCAGGTGTTGCGTGTAGGCTTTGCCCCACGGGATCCCCGCCACGATCGCCGGGAGGCCGTACACGCCCTTTCCCGCGCGCGGGAGGGGCGCGTGGTAGAGCCGGTCGGTCCAGACGACGGGCGTCCCCCCGATCGTCTTCGGTTGCTTTTCGGGATTATGCCCGAGCGCCGGATACCAGTAGGTTTGGCTCTTTCCCGTACTCGTGCCGTCCTTCTGGACCGTGTACTCCGTAAACGTCCGTTTCCAGTACCAGACCTTCCGCGGGTTTTTCGGGTCGCGGAGGTAGCCGGCGATCTCGCTGATCGGGACGGTCACGACCTCCACGGCGCCGAGCTCGTCGACCTGGCAGAGTAAGAATAAATTGCCGCCGATCTGGACCTGGATCTCCTTCTCGACCCGCCCCAGGTGGCCGAGCTCTCCCTGGTTTCGTTCGAGCCAGTCGGTGAGGACCGCGTTGACCTCTACCTGGTCCGAGGTGATGGTGACGCCCCGGCCCCAGACGAAGTGGCTCTTGACGTTGACGGCCCGGCGGATGAGGGCGTTCGCGTGGTACGCCTCGTAACAATTCCGCGCGGCCTCGCGGATCTGATCCACTGAATACTCGTCCTCGCCGTCGCCGAGCGCGAGGGTGAGGGTGAGGGGGTCTTTCCACGAGGCGTTCGCCGAGACGGCCTCGGTGAGTGAATCCTCGATAAACGTTTCTAATTCATCGATCCGTTCGGCGATCACCCGGTTGGAGACGCGGGCGGCCATTAGTGCCCCCCGCGGTCGCGCTGAGTGTTCCCCGGCCTCCGATAACGACCCCGACCCACCATTAGTGCCCCTTTACTTAGAGATCGCGGCGGGGTATAAAAAGACTTTTGGTTTATTCCTGGGGGTGGGGCGGGGCGGTCGCCCCCTTCAGGCAGACGGAGCACACGAAGGCCGACTCGCCATCGATCCGGCAGACATTGAGCTCCGCCTTCGGATACCCGCAGAGGTCGCAGGTCGTCTTGAGGGGGACGCCCCGCCCGAGGACGACGATGTCGACCGCGGGGCGGGGAAACTTCCGACCGCAGTTGGGGCAGGTGATCCGATCCCTCCCGGCGTCCGATCGCCAGACATACGAGCAATGGGGGCACGTTGCGATCACGGGATCACCGGCAATCGTCGCAGTAGCCCGATCCCGGGTTGGTCGAGAAGGGGTAGTTTCCCGAGCGCCCGCTCTGGCCACAGGACCGGCAGTTGAGGACCGGCCCGTGCCGGGCCTCTTGATCGCGCTCGTGTGCCTCCCGTTGCGCCCGGGCCCGCGCTTCGAGCGCGTCGGCGGCCTCGCCGTCGCGGCAGAACGAATACCAGTCGTTCGGATCGTTCCGGACCTTGTATCCGTTGGCCAGTGTCGCGAGAACGGTGGCGCGGTCGGGGAGGTTTCCGAACCGGACACACATATCCAGGAACTCGTCGGTGCGGTCGCCACAGGCGTACCATGCCCCGCTTGGGAGTTGATATTCGAGTCGCATACAAGACTACCGTTGGTAGTCTTGATTTAAAAATGTTACCGCCGCTTCCGCACCGGCTTTTTGTTGTCGTGGGCCCAAAAGTTCGGGTTTGTGGCCCTCTGCTGCTTCCAGTGGCTCGGGTTGTCGTTCCACCCCTCGTGATAGCCCATGTTATACGCCGAGGTCGTTCTGGCTTCGGTGTACGACACGCCCCGGATGCGGTCGAGCTTGCCCTGGCCGAGGCCAAGGCGGTAGTCGACCGAGCTCATGAGCTGTTGCCGGGCGAGTTCGCGCTTTCGCAAGGGGTATTTCCTCCCCAGGCGGGCCTTCTCGGCGTCGAGTGCGGCGAGGGCTTCCGCGGCGGCCTTGAGGCGCTCGTCTTCCGGGACGGACTTCTTGAGGTCGTTCCGGGTCATGCGGTACGTTACGCCGTCGTACGTCTCGCCGACGATCGCCTGGCCCGCGACCGGGTCGGGGTATGTGGTCCGGTTGGGTGCCGGCCGCGAGGACGCCCCACTTCCACCCATGGATCACGCCCTCCGGCGGATTGCAGCCACGATGCGCTCGAATACACTATCCGACAACCCCTTCTGATTGAAGGTTTTTGTCTTCACGTCGTACCAGACCTTTCCGAATTGGAGATCCGTGGCGAGCGCCCTGGCTTTGCTATTGCTGATAGCCACGCCGTCGATAGACGCCGACGAGATGTTGCCCGTCCCGTAATAGGTTACATCGAGGCCGTAGAGCGACCGGAGATCGTTGAAGTAGATCCGATGGTTGTCCCCGCCGGTCCACTCCTTTCCGATCGCTTTCAGGCGCTCCAGATCGTCCGCGGGCGCGATCGCCGCGTTCTTCGCGGGCGCCGACCCGGCCCCCTTGCTCGATGCTCCGTTACCTCCCATATTTGTCACCGCCTGGTTGTGTTCTCTTTTCTCTTGTCCGCATATCAACATTTCCACATTTGTCCGGGGCTCCGACGCACCGGGCGCACGCGAGCACGGGCTCGTCCCCGACCGCGGCCGGCGCGAGGGCCTCCGCGAGCTCGTCGCAGACCTGGCACCGGGCGCGGCCGGGATAGACGACCGCCGGCCCGAGGGCCCGGGGCGTCACGTCCCCGCGCTTGTGCTTCCGCTGGCACCGTGAGCACGTCAGCCAGGGGGCCGTCGACCGGGCGACCCATCGGTGTCCACATATCGGGCATACGGCCGTCTTAACCACCCCGGGGGGCCGTGCGGTATTCGCAGTTCGGATCGCACGGGCCCGCCGGAAGGGGCGTGCGCCTGGCGTTGCACCAGAGGCCGCACCCGCACCCGGGCATGGGGCCCCGGTGGGGGCAGTAGTCGTCGTTCATTGGTCGATCGGCTCCCATGTCCCCTTCGGCGCGACCATGGCCCAGATCTCGCGGCCGGGTTCGGCGGCGATCTTTCCCCGGGCCGGCCGGATCATGAGGGCCGCGGTCCCGTCCTCGTTCGTCGTCTTCGAGCGTGCGATCAAGACATCGTCCGCGTCGCACTCACAGAGGGCTTCCACGATCGCGATCGTGCGCTTCAGGTAGTCGAGCCGGAAGCGCCCCACTGGGATCGGGTTCTTGCTCTCGGCACTACCGACGCCGATCGTGTTGATCTCGTTTGCGAGGATCCCGGTCATGCCGACCTCCCGGCCGTGCCGGTGCCCGGACACCGATGGAGCCCGCCCCTGATGGCCCGCATCACGGCCGCGGGGTCGTCGGCGTGGTCGCCGCATATCCAGACCGCGGGGAGCCGGCCGGCGCCGTCGAGGTCGAGGTGAAACCATCCCCCGGCCATGAACTCGGCGGGCCCGGCGGGCGCGGGCTTGTTGCAGACCTCGCACGAGCTCACGCGTACCCCTCCCGCCAGGCGATCGGGCCGGGCCCGTTGCCGGTCTTCCGGTCGGCCGCGTGCGAGACCTCCAGGGCGGCCTTCGCCTTCGCGATCGCCTCGGGGACCGTGTCGCATTTGCCGGTGCGGTGCGCGAGCACGGGCCCGCCACGCCCCGAAGCCATCAGTCGTCATTGAGCAGATCCTTCGCGCAGCGGTTGCAGACGAACGCCGCCTCGCCGTCAACCCGGCAGACGTTCAGCTCGGTGTATGGGTAGCCGCAGACGTCACAGGTCGATTTGAGCGGCACCTTCCGACCGAGCACCTCGATCACAGGCGCGGGCCGCGGGAACTTCCGCTGGCAGGATGGGCAGGTGATCATCTCACCCTTTGCCCGCGTCTCCCACTCGTACCCGCACTTGGGGCAGGTTGCCATCTCAACCCTCCTTCACGATCCGGATCGCCCAGTACGGCCCGACATTGATCGGGGCGTACCTCTCTCCCGTCCGGTTGTAGTGGTTGAACTCGCGGGCCAGATCCTTCGCATCCCCCTCGGCGAACGGTTTGATCTGGCAGAGGCATTCGCTTTCATCGAGGACGGGGGGGGCGATCTTCGCGGCGCTTTCTTCTATCTCGGTCGCCACCGCCCACATCACACGCGCCCACTCACGGGCGGGCATCGGGGAGCCGTCCCCGTGAGTGCCGATTACGAGGTGGGCCGGTATCGGGCACTCCGTTTTGGCAGACGGGGCGAACACGACGCCGACCGGCCGGGCGCTGTCCAGTGTGCGGAAGGCAAAGATCGTGCCGCCGAGCCGAGCCGCATCCACCTTTTCAACCATTTCGACGAATTGGGTTTGGCGCTTGGTTGCTGTCATGTGTCTTACCTCCTACTACTATAGTAGTTAAGAGTATAAATAACTATTGGTAGACCACTCGTAGCCGCACTTGGGGCAGGTGACCACGATCAGTCGAGGATCCGCTTCCGCTCGGACCACGCGTAGTCGACCAGCTCGTCCACCGTCGTGATCCCGCGCTCGACCTCATCGGCGAAGCCGTCGGCCTGAACGCGGCCGTTGTAGACGTGGAACCGGACATTCCCCCGACCGTCGTCGCCGAGTCCAGGCAGAAAGGCCCGTCCCGGTTCGCCGCGTCGCAGGACTCGATGGTCTCGCGGATCATCTTCTTCGACCATTTGTGCGATCCCATGATTCAGTCCTCCTCTTCGGCCATCAGGCGCACCTCCAGCACCCGCACCGCTGGCTCCAGGAGGTCGGATCGCCCGTGTGCCGGCACGTCCCGACATAGAGGTTCGTCTCCTTTCCCGGGAGGCGCTCGGGCGCGAAGTCGGCGCACGTCCCGCACCACTCGCGCGAGAGCGCGTCCTCGGTTGCATCCAGGGCCCGGCGCTTCTCCGCCAGGTCGCGCTCGGCGAGCTCGATCTCCGCCGCGATCGTCGGGTCGGGGGCCCCATGCTCGCGCACGGCCTCCAGGCGGCCGAGCCGGGCCTCCGCGGCCTCGACCGCGGCGCGCGCGAGCTCGACCCGCGCTGTGTGGTTGTCGGTGATGGTCATTCAGTTGTCACCGACTACCATATGGTAGTCAGAGAGAAAAAGGTTTTGATTTTGTTTTCAATAGAGCGCGAACGAGAGGCAGAGGTCGCACATGAGGACCGCGTCGCCGTCGACCCGGACCACGTTGACCTTCTCGAAGCATCGGTCGCACATATCGCACGCGGCCCCGTTGGCCTTCTTATCGGGCCGGAGCACGAGGCGCCCCAGGGGCTCCACCACGGCCTCACGGGGCCGGCTCACGCGAGCGCCTCCACGAGCTCCCGCCGGGGCCCGTCCGGCGTCTCCAGGTGCACGAGGGGCCCGTCCTGGGGGATGAGCCGGGCGTCCCGTCTGACATATTTGTAGAGGGGCGAGACCTTCGCGACGAGGTCGGGCTTGTAGGGGTAGAAGTGCTCCGGCACCTCCCCGAGGAGCTTCTCGATTCTCCCGTAGCATATGACGGCCCGCGGGTGGATCCGGTCGAGCATCTCCTTGAGCCCCGCCTTGAACATCGCCCGCGCCTCGCGCTCGCGGTGGACGCCGACGGTCGAGACCGCGACCATGGACCCCTCGGGGATCCCGTCGAAACAGAACGAATACGTCTTGGGCCCGGCCCACGAGACGATCGGGATCACGGGGATCCCGTTCGCTTGCCAGTAGGCGCCGAGGAGGCGCGAACGGTAGACGTTATTCCGCTGGACGTGGATATTCCAGTCGCGGAAGAGGGAGAAGTCGGGCGAGAATATCCCGGCGAACGCCTGGATCTTGGGTAAATAAAACTCCGGCCGGCGCCAGAGTTGTTCAAATCGATAATCCTCCGTGTAGAGGTGCACGAACTTCCCCGCATAGAGCCGGGGCCGGCCCTCCCAGATCATGATCTCGGCCGGCGGACTCAGGAGGGTGTCGTGGATGATCGGCATTTCAGAATCATCCGTGACGTCGACATAGTCGAGAAGCCGGGTGTTCTGGGTGTCGAGCGACCCGCACGGCTTCACGCAGTTCCGCATGGCATAGCCGGCGCCCATCTACGTCGCCTTCTTCCTCTTCCGGGCGTCCGCCGCCTTCTTCCGGGCCTTCTCGGCGTTCGCCAGGGCCTTATCGATCGTTGATTCCATCGCCTTCACGGTCGCCGGCCCCCCGCCCTTCTTGGGGTAGCCGTACCGACTCAGCCACTTGAGCTGGTCGTAATAGAGCGGAGCGATGTAGCTCCCGTCCGTCTTTCGCCGCAGGATGATCCCGCGGTAGTTGTAATCAACGAACCCGTTTTGTGCGGCGAGCTTGCGCCCGGCAACGGTCGCAGTCTCGGCCGGCATGTCGCGCGCCGGCATCGTGTAAAACCGCTTCGATGTCACGGGGACGGTTGCCCCGCCCCCGGCCCCCTTGCTCGATGCTCCGTTACCTCCCATCTACACCCTCCGCTGATTTGGTAAATGCTCAGTCTCGCGAGAGATAAGAGTTGTTTTTGCCGCCGGGGTCACCAGGACGTGATCGGAGCGGGCACCTCGTCATAGACCGTGGCCTCGTATTCAATGTCGAGCATCAGGTCCGTTATGGCCCACACCAGGGCGTCGACACGATCCGGCGACCGCATACCCTGGCCCGGTACCCACTCTGTCATTTGATCTTCGAGCTCGGCGAAGACGCCGACGTGATGGACGAGCCCTTGAGCATACAGGGCGCTCACGGGGTCGGCGCGGGCTTCTTTGCTATGGGACGCCCGGACGGCCCGGTACGGTACAAAGACGTTGGCCGCGTTCGCGCACGTCCCGACCACATACCCAACCATCTCGCCGCCGTTGTTGACCTCGCCCACGACCTTGTTCGCCTCCCACCGGGAATAGGCGCTCACGGCTTGCGCGCCCCACTCCCCGGGCGTCCCGCGGATCGTCACGTCGTCGAGGACGTACCCGTGGCCGTCGGCACCGAGTCCCACGACGAGGATCCCGGTCTCGGCGGACTCCTCTCCGCTGGACGCTTCGGGGTCGACGCCGACGACGATCCGGACGAGCTCGGGGAGGGCCGATACCCGGTTGGCGTCGATGATGGCCCGGGTCCAGAGGGCCCCGGGGTTGTCCTCCAGGAGCTCGGCGTTCAATTCCTGCCGGCCGAGCCGCGTCCCCTCGTATTTCTTGATGATCTGACGGAAGAAGCCCGGGGCCAGGTTGGCCCGGTTGTCGTAGGTCGAGCCCCGAACGACGATGCAGAACGGATCGGCAACGAGATCCTTGATGATCTTGGTCGGCCGCGGCGTCGTGGTAATGCAGCACTGGGGGTTTTCTCCCAGGCGGAGGCCGAACTGAAGCATATCCCAGGTGTCGGGGTATTTCCAGGCGGCGAGCTCGTCGGCCCACGCCCAATGGAACGCGGGCCCGCGGAGCGCGTTCGGCTCCTCTCCCGAATAGAGGAGGGCCGTGGACCCGTTCGGCCATTCCAGCCGGCGCTTCCCGGGCCGGTATTCTGGCATGAAGTCCTCGGGACTGTCGGCGAGGATCCCCGAGACCCCCTCGACCATGACGTCGCGCACGTCCGCCGCGGTCCTGGCGACCATGGCGCCCCGGCTCCCGGGCATCTCCCGGGCCTTCTCGATGCACCACTCGGCGCCGCTCCGGCTTTTTCCAAACCCTCTGCCGGCCAGCATGAGCCAATACGACCACTCACCGGCCGGCGGGAGTTGGTTATCCCTCGCCAGGAGGAGGCGCCAGTCCGTCGCCAGCCTCTTCGCCGTCTGAGGGCTCAGGCTCTCTATGAACGGCCGGCGGAGCTCCGGCGGTAAAGACCTTATCGAGGACCGAAGCGAGCTCGGCGTGATAGTTTCGGACGTCAATGGGCCCGCCGTCCTTCCCGGTCAATTCGACCCGTTGCGCGGCATAGAGCCCCTGGAGCTTCGCACGTTCGCCCCGGACCCGGACGAGCGCGGCCTCCGCGGCGATCCGGGTCGCGGGGGTTTGCTCCGCGTCTTCGGCGATCGCCAGAAGGTTCGCCTCCGAGGCGTTCAGGCCGGCGATCTCGTTGGCGAGCGCGTCCTCTATATCGATCTGGGCGTGCTTCCGGCGTTCCGCGATAATGGCTTTGACGTCCCGGACGACCGTGGTGTGGTCGCACCCGAGCATTTCGGCGATCTGCCTCGTGGTCTTCTTCTTGCGGTACTCTTCGGCCACGATTGCTCTCCGGCCGGCTATCTCCGCACGTTTCTGTGCTTCGTTGCCTTTTCCGCGTCCCGCCATAGTGGTGCATTCCTATATGGTGCATTATTGTACGCCGCATTATATGCATTGTGATGCTTTCGCCCCCCTCCCGCATCGGCACGGCGTACACCCTCCCGAGCACGTCCGGCCGTCGTGGTGGGCCCGGGGGCATGTTGTGGAGGCACACACGAGGCAGACGTCGTGCCCGTCCGTGACGATCCCGCAGGGCGTGGTGTCGGTCATTTGCACACGACCGCGGTCAACCGTCGCCGCCATGCGATCTCCTCTTCGAGGTCGGCCGTCGGGACCGCCTTGAGCCAGCCGCGCCGCGCGAACGGGGCCGGGGAATACAGGTGTGACAGGTCGGTCCTGCTGTCGACCCGTGGGGGGATGTCGGTCACGGCGACCACCCGTCGGGCGTGTCTATCTTCCGCACCGTCTCGATCAGGTCGATCCCGTCCATCGCGCACGACTTGAGATCCGCGAGCCAGCCGTCTGTCTCTCCCGTCCGGATCATCTCGTCGAGGCAGGTGTCGATGGCCGCCGCAAATGCCTCCTGGAGCTTGTCGAGGTCGGGGGCGGTCACGGGCGGTCCTCCACGATTCGGAACGACCGGGGGCGGCGGAGCGCTTCGGCGAGGAGATCGACGAGCTCGGCCATTGCCTGTCTGAGGGCGTCGATGTCGGTCATGGTATCCACTGCCATCGGAGGTTCTCGTCCCCGAGCATTTCGATCCGGAAGCGGAGGGGGGTCGGGGTCTCGCTCACGGGCCAGAGGATCCAGACCATCGCCACGTCGCCGTCGACGCTCTCGACCCAGGACCGGGTCGTCGGGGGGAGTTTTTCATAGGCGATAACATCGGCGATTGCCTTCGTGAAGCGCTCGGCGCCCTCGGGTGCCGGCGGCGGGATAAACCCGGCCTCTCCCGGGTAGGTTATGGGTTCGGTCATGGCCGGACTCCTGCCGGGACGTGGACGCGCCCGTGGGCGAGCGACGGCGCATCCCCCATGATACGGAGGAGGACGACCGCGAGGAGGGCCAGGAGGGCATACCGCCAGAACGGGATCACGGTTCGGCCTCCGGTGTGTTCACGGAGTTAACCGTCCCGAACTGGATATTTACCGTACCCGCCCCGAGATCCTGGATAATGAACGCATGGGTCGGGACGAACTCGCCGGCCCCGTCGTTGACCCGGTAGTCGTGGTTCGGCTCGAACTCGCAACAGGTGACGCGGAGGGCCGGGTTACATGCGGCCTTGATGGTCCGCGGATACCGGGCCTTGCCGACGATCTTATCCTCTATCTCCAGGTCGAACTCGCCCGTGACGTGCTCGGTGTCGAGCCGGTCTTCAGTCAAATAGTCCATCTCGCGCTCCGTCAGCGCGATCGGTTCGGTGTCGGTCATATTCGTCAAGGCGCCTCAGTACCTTCTCCGTGTCGACAAAGCGGTTCATGCGGTCCCCCGGAGCCTGGCGATCGTGGCCGCGATCTCGGCGTGGGCGATCCGTTCTGCCGGCGAGGCCGTGAGAGGCGCCGGGGCGTCCCGGAGGAGAAGGATCTTCTCCTCCCGGAACCGGGCCAGGTCGGCGAGGTGCTCGGTGATCGCGTCGATGGTGTCCCGGGCGGCCGGGTCACGGGTCGCCCGGACCTCGGCGGTCAATGTCGCGATCGCGGCCTTCGCGGCGGCCACCGTGGCGGCCGGATATTCGCAGAGGGACGGGACGTCGCGCTCCGTCGAGACGGCCAGGAAGAGGGCGTCGAGGGCCTGGGATCCCTCGTCGCGGGCGTCGGTGTCGACCGTCATACCTCCCCCTCCACGATCCCGTCTATCCACGCGAGGGACGCCTCACGGTCGGCCTCGCGAGACGGCTCCACCATCGCATGAAACGTCCTGGTGATGGCCCGGGCCATGGTCTTGTTTGCGTGTTCTGTTTCGAGGGTCGCCTGGAACGTCCCCGATCGCAGTTCGTCGAGGGTCTCGGCGTGATCCGCGAAGTACCCCTTGAGCGCCTCGTGAATCTCCGCGTCCCCGGGAACGAGTCCATAGTGCTCGTACCACCACCGCCGGACCTCGTGGGTGAGCATCTGGAGGATCTTCCGTTTGAGGCCGAACTTCGCCACGACCCCCATCGATCCCTTTCCGACTTCCCGGAGGCAGGTTTCAAACCTCAATTTCCTGTTGCGCGCTCGCTCTATCCCGAGCTGGATCTCTTCTATCTCGATCCGGGCATCGTCCGAGAGCCCCGAGAGCGGGCGCCCCATCAGGAGGTCGTCGATCATGATCTCGCCCATCTTCTGAATGGCCCCGTAGCTCCAGTGTTTCTTGAGGAGCCGGTGCTTCTCGGCGGTGATCCTGAAATGGATTTGATTGGTTTTCATGTTCGCACCGCCGCGAACAACATGGTACATGGTACCATGTTTGATCTTCTCTTTTTTCCCGGAGACAACGGGGGCCGGAGCGCCGTTTTTTTTCTTAGAGAGAGTATATATAGATTGAAAAGCAATCTATACAACAAGCCCCCGGAAATGGAGGTCAGAGGAGGCCGAACGGCCCCCTCGACGGCCTGGGGTCTCGGGGCGCGGATCAAAAGATCAAACATGGTACCATGTACCATGTTGTTTTGGCGATCCCGAACGACTTTGTCGTGAGACGCTCCCCATTTCTGAGAGAGAAGTTGGGACATGGTACCATTCCACCGGGCACGGTGGCGGTTCAAGTCCGGCGATCGCACCACGAT
>Ga0302238_1001351_pt1 | contig 20118 bp, 26 predicted proteins | sample AAG_UR_Asn_MG_FD_193527 | JGI IMG/M metagenome (GOLD analysis project Ga0302238, IMG submission 193527) | Enriched activated sludge microbial communities from anaerobic digester in WTTP, New Holstein, Wisconsin, United States - AAG_UR_Asn | ecosystem: Engineered > Bioreactor > Anaerobic >...
CCCGATACAAAAATTGCCGGGATAAAAATGCCCATTAAGGTTCTGCATGCCGACGATTCCAAGATTATTCGCCATTCCGTAAAAGAACTCCTGGAAAAAGATAAAGAATTTATTGTTATCTCAACTGCAGACGGCAAAGCTGCCTGGAACTGTCTGATTGAACTGAAAAATAAAGCGGCAGATCTAAGCAAAGACATAAACGGTTTTATCGACATCGTTCTTTCGGATATCGAAATGCCGGAAATGGATGGCTACAGCCTTTGCCAGAAAATAAAAAATGATCAGGAACTGAAAAAGTTGCCGGTCGTTCTCTTTTCATCTCTTATTACCGACAAATTACGCCATAAAGGCATATCAGTCGGGGCCGACGCACAGTTCGCCAAGCCCAACCCGGTCGAACTGGTACACGATCTCAAAGAAATATTATCGCAAAGATTGAGTGTTTAACGCGACGCAGAAATGACTTGAAGATAGTAAAATTTGCTGCTAGCATATGCAAATTTTAAGCGAGATCATCAATGCGGGCAGTAATTCAGAGAGTTGACAGGGCGAACGTTAAAATCAACAGCGAGGAAATCTCTTCTATAAACAGAGGGATTCTGGTATTGCTGGGTGTTGAAAAAGGAGATACCAGATCCGACGCCGATTATATCCTTGACAAGTCAATTAATTTACGCATCTTTAAAGATGAACAGGACAAAATGAATTTGTCTGTATTAGATGTTGACGGTGAAATGATGGTAGTTTCCCAGTTTACATTGCTGGGGGATTGCACGAAAGGCCGGAGACCTTCATTTTTTCAGGCGGAAGAACCTGCCCTGGCAAACAGTCTGTATGAATATTTTCTGCAACAGGCGACGGAAAAAGTTAAAAAAATTGCATGTGGAAAATTTCAAGAAATGATGAAAATTGAACTGGTCAATGACGGCCCCATAACCATGTTACTGGACAGTAAAAAGAGATTTTAAAATGAAAATGGAAAATTCAGATATAAAAATAGATAAAGAAGGAAACTGGTATTTTCGCGGAGCGCTTATGTTCCGTAAAGAGATATTGAGCGTCTTTTTTGAACATCTTCGGGTAGACGAGTCGGGAAAATACTATATCGAGCTGGGACCGGAATCTTGTTATCTTGATGTAGAAGATACCGCTTTTGTCGTCAAGTCCGCCTACAAACAAAAACTTGACGGCGATGCGAGCGAGCAACTTTATGTTCAACTCACCGACGATTCCTGGGAAAAACTGGATTTACGCTCTTTATACATGGGCAAGGAAAATATTCCCTACTGTATGGTGAAAAACGGTAAATTTACGGCGCGGTTTTCCCGCAAAGGGTACTATCAATTAGCGGGTTATATCGAAAATGACGAAAAAGACGGCAGTTTTTACATACGACAGGATGATGAAAAATTTTATCTTAACCATTACGTATTATAATTACGGAGGATATAATGCTTGACGATGTAGTAAAGGATGCTTTGACTTTTGATGATCTCCTGCTCCTGCCCGCCGAATCGGATGTTTTGCCGCGGGATGTGAATACATCCACATTCCTGACCAGGAATATCCTGTTGAATATTCCGATCGTTTCCGCGGCGATGGATACCGTGACGGAATCGCGAACGGCCATTTGCCTGGCCCAGGAAGGTGGCATCGGAATAATTCATCGGAACATGAGCATTCGACGTCAGGCAATTGAGGTCGACCGTGTTAAAAAATCCGAAAGCGGCATGATCGTTGACCCGATTACCATCGAACCGGAACGCAAGGTCAGCGACGCCCTGGCGTTGATGAGCAAATATTCGATTTCCGGTGTGCCGGTTGTGAAAAACGGCAAGCTGGTCGGCATTCTTACGAACCGCGACCTGAGATTTGAAGAAAATATGGATCAGCCCGTTTCCGATGTCATGACCAAGGAAAACCTGGTTACTGTTTCCGCCAGCATTACCTTGGAGGAATCCAAAAAACTGCTGCACAAGCACCGCATCGAAAAATTGCTGGTTGTCGATGACGAGTACAGATTAAAAGGTCTCATTACAATTAAAGATATTGAAAAGATTCGCAAGTTTCCCAATGCCTGCAAAGATTCTTTAGGAAGGCTGCGTGTCGGCGCCGCAGTAGGCATTCTGGACAGGGAGCCGAGAATTGAAGCATTGCTGGCGGCGGGAGCCGACGTCATCTGTATCGATACATCGCACGGTCATTCTACCGGCGTTATCAATGCCATCAAGGCGACAAAGGCAACTTTCCCCAAATGTGAATTGATCGCCGGCAATGTAGCAACGGGGGAGGGCGCCAAAGCTTTGATCGATGCCGGCGTAGACGCCGTGAAAGTGGGGGTCGGACCTGGTTCCATCTGCACGACCCGAATTGTTGCCGGAGTGGGAGTGCCTCAAATGACCGCTATCCGCGACGTCTGCAAGATTTCGGCCATATATGGGATTCCGGTAATTGCGGACGGCGGCGTCAAATATTCCGGTGATATTGTCAAGGCGATCGGCTGCGGGGCAAGCAGCGTTATGATCGGCGGTTTGTTTGCCGGGACGGAGGAAAGCCCCGGTGAAACAATTTTATTTCAGGGAAGAAGCTATAAAGTTTACCGTGGGATGGGGTCGCTCGAAGCCATGAAAATGGGCAGCCGCGACCGTTACTATCAGGATGACATCGAAGCTCCCCACAAACTCGTTCCTGAAGGAATTGAGGGGAGGGTGCCTTTCCGTGGTTCTCTTTCCGCCAGTATTCTGCAATTGATGGGCGGTCTGAAGGCGGGCATGGGTTACTCCGGCTGCAGAACTATTCCGGAGCTGATAGAAAAAGCCCGTTTTGTGCGTATAACTACGGCCGGCCTGAGGGAAAGTCATGTGCATGACGTCATTATTACCAAAGAAGCGCCCAATTACTGGATTGATTGATTTTAAATCAGCTGCATTTGTTTAATTAACCATGAAACAGTCAAAATTTGTTCATCTGCATGTCCATACCCAGTACAGTCTGCTCGACGGCATGATTCGCCTGAACGAACTTTTTAAAAAGGCGAAGGAATTCGGCATGCCGGCGATCGCCATCACGGATCACGGCAACATGTTCGGAGCAATAGATTTTTATAAGCAGGCCGAAGCAAACGGTATTAAGCCCATCATCGGCTGTGAACTCTATGTCGCCCCGCGCAGCCGTTTTGACAGAAATGCCTCTTCGATCGGCGAGGCCACGCGTCATTTGGTCGTGCTGGTGAAAAACATGCAGGGGTATAAGAACTTAATGAAGCTGACGTCCGCCGCGCATATCGAAGGATTTTATTACCGTCCGCGGGTAGATAAAGAATTGCTTAAACAGTATTCTGAAGGACTGATCGCTTCCAGCGCCTGTCTGCATGGTGAAATTGCCGCGCATATCGTCCGGGGCAACATGGACGAGGCCAGAAAATCCGCCCGTGAATATCTGGAGATTTTCGGTGAAGATAATTTCTTTCTGGAACTCATGGAAAACGGCATTCCCGAGCAGAAGATCGCCAATGAGGGCCTGATCGAATTGAGCAGGGAGCTTTCCATCGGACTCATCGCCACCAACGACTGCCATTACCTCAATATTGAACATGCCGAAGCGCACAATGTTCTTTTGTGCATCCAGACGGGAAAAACCGTTGAAGATGCCGACCGGATGTCTCTGTCGTCCAATCAGTTTTATGTACGTTCCCCGGAAGAAATGTGTGAACTCTTTGCCGCAACGCCGGAAGCAATTTCCAACACTGCGGATATTGCCGATAGATGTGATCTTACCTTTGAATTCGGCAAGTTTTATCTGCCGAAATTTGAAATGAAAAAGCCCGAGGAAACACTGGAAAGTTATCTGGAGCGCAAGGCGGTAAGCGGTCTCGAAAAGCGATTTCCGGCCGTCATGAAATATCAGAAGGAAGAAGAGGCCGCAGTTCGGGAAAAATATAATAAGCGCCTGCGCATAGAACTCGAAATTATTAAAAAAATGGGGTTTGCGGGTTACTTTCTCATCGTTTCCGATTTTATCAAGCACGCCAAGCACAATGATGTCCCCGTCGGACCGGGGCGCGGTTCGGCCGCCGGTTCTCTTGTCGCCTTTGCCATCCGGATCACCGATGTCGATCCCCTGCGTTACGGCCTGTTTTTCGAGCGATTTCTGAATCCGGACCGCATCAGCATGCCGGATATCGATATTGATTTTTGTCAGGAGCGGCGTGGTGAAATCATCAAATACGTGACGGATAAATACGGCAAGGATAAAGTCACACAAATTTGCACATTTGGAAAAATGATGGCCAAAGGCGTGATTCGGGATGTCGGACGCGCCTTGAATATTCCTTACAGCGAAGCCGACCGCATCGCCAAGCTGGTGCCGAATGTCTTAAATATCACGCTGGCCCAGGCTTTTGAAATGGAGCCCCGGTTTGCCGAGGAGCGCAAGAAAAATCCTCAAATTGATAAATTGCTCTCTCTTTCAGTAGTTCTGGAAGGCCTTAACCGGCACTCTTCGGTTCATGCCGCCGGAGTTGTTATTTCGGACGTGCCGCTGGTCGAAAGAGTTCCTCTGTTTGCGCCCAAAGACGATATAGTTTCTCAATATTCCATGAAGGATATTGAGACGGTCGGTTTAACCAAGTTTGACTTTCTGGGGCTCAAGACGCTGACGGTGATTCGCAACGCCGTCAATTTCATCCGGGAATCACACAATATAGATATAAACATCAATGATTTGCCGCTGGATGACCGGGATACTTATGAATTATTGATGAAAGGCGAAACCGATGGCGTCTTCCAGTTGGAAAGCTCCGGCATGAAGGACCTTCTGGTCAATTTTAAACCGGATCACATCGAAGACGTAATTGCTTTAATTGCCGCTTATCGCCCCGGACCGATGAAGATGATTCCCGACTTCATTGCCCGCAAGCATGGAAAACAGCAGATTACCTATGAACTTCCGCAGCTGGAGCCAATTCTGAGGGAAACTTACGGCATCATTCTCTATCAGGAGCAGGTAATGCAGATTGCCAACGTTATCGGCGGCTACACAATGGCTCAGGCCGATACGCTGCGCAAAATGATGGGGAAAAAGCAGGTTGCGGCGATGGAAAAGGAGAAGCCCAAATTCCTCGAAGGCGCACGAAATCAAAATATTAATGAAAACAAGGCGAAGACCATCTGGGAGCAGATGGAAACATTTGCCGAGTATGGTTTCAATAAGTCTCACAGCGCAGCCTACGCGATTATCACCTATCAGACCGCCTATTTAAAAGCACATTACCCCGTCGCCTTCATGGCCGCACTGCTCACTTCGGAAAAAGACAACCGCGACAAGATCATCAAATACATGAGCAATTGCAAGGAAATGGGCATTAGTATCCTGCCCCCGGACATCAATGAATCACAAAAAGATTTCAGCATTTCCGGGGAAAATATCCGATTCGGTCTGGCGGCCGTAAAGAATGTCGGCGAGGCGGCGATTGAGTCCATTATCGCCATGCGCCAGCAGGAAAAATTCTCGTCATTTCTTGATTTTTTAAGCCGCGTCGATCTGCGCAAAGTTAATAAACGTGTCATTGAAAGCCTGATTAAATGCGGATCTTTTGATTCGATGGGGTATAAACGCCGTCAGCTTATGGAATGCTGTGAAGCGGCGATGGAAGAAGCTCAACGCAAACAAAAGCAGAAAATCAGCAATCAGGCCAGTTTTTTTGATGACTTGGATAATTCCGGAGGCGCTGCGGAAAACGGTGGTGGCTCTTACATGATTCCCGATCTGCCGGAATGGGATCGCAAAGAACTTTTATCTATCGAAAAGGAAACACTTGGTTTTTACATTTCCGGACATCCCTTGTATGGTTTTGCCGACAAATTAAAGTATGTCACCAACACGGATTCAGCTTCTTTAAGTACAAAACGGGACAAAGACACAATAAGCATTGCCGGTGTGATCAGCAGCCTGTCCGAAAGAACGACTAAACGTAAAGACATCATGTGCAACGTCGTCCTGGAGGATCTACAGGGTTCAGTAAGCATCATTTTCTGGGCGGATACCTATAAAAAATATTACGATCTGCTTCACGCGGACGAACCAGTGGTCATTCAGGGAACTATAGATGTTGGTGATGAGTCGCTCAAAGTTATTGCCCAGGAGGTTATTTCTCTTGCCGTAGCGATGGAAAACCCTTATAAGCAAATTCGTTTTATCATTGATGCGGATAAAGTTTCACCGGACAACATTATTTCCTTCGGCAATGCCATTAAAAAATACCCCGGTAAATACGATAGTTATATACACATTATTAATGAAAAAAGTGAAACAATTGTATACCTGGGTGATGAGTCGCGCCTGGATATTAACGACCGGTTAAAGCGGGAAGCAGACAGCATACTGGGGGAGGGGGCGACAACTTACAGTTAAAATGTTATATGAAGAAAGAATATACAGGTCATTAATAAATAAGGATAATCTTACTTCATATAATGTAAAAATTGCTGAAAGCGATCTCTTTATCAGTTCAGATTCCGATCTTACCGCACAAGCTTACAAGTCACTGTTAAAACAAAGAAATTTTATAGAATCATACATTAAAACCTATCCTGAATTCCGCACATCAATTTTACCGCTTGCGGAAAATGATCTGGCCCCGCCGATTGTACGTGATATGATCAGCAAATCAAAAATCTGCGGCGTTGGGCCGATGGCCTCAGTTGCGGGAGCCGTTGCTGAATTTGTGGGATACGACCTTCTCGGACTGACAAAAAACCTGATTATTGAAAACGGAGGAGACATTTTTCTTCAATCGGAAAAGAAAGTAACCGTGGGTTTTTTTGCCGGAGAATCTGCTTTAAGTTATAAGCTTAAAGTCATTATAAAACCTGAAGATACTCCATTAGGAATATGCACGTCATCGGCCACTGTCGGACCGTCGTTAAGCTTTGGCAAAGCTGATGCTGTTTGTGTAATCTCCAAATCTGCAACTCTCGCCGATGCGGCGGCATCTGCCGTTGGCAATCGTGTAAAAAGTAAAAATGACATAAAAAAAGCTCTCGCTTATGGAATAAAAATTCCGGGGGTGAAAGGAATAGTAATAATCTGCGGCAATGATATGGGGGCAACGGGGGAGGTGGAATTTTTTTAAAAATTAAATATTTCTTCCCTTTTAGAAAAACTTTTTGTATAAATATTATAAAGTATTTGCGCCATCAATGATCGAGATTCAATACTGAAGTGCCTTCTTAATAAAAATGCTGTTAAAATTTTAATGTGCATAATTTACCTGCAGGAGGTTACCAATGGAAAAGATAAAGATCGATCTGAAAAAGGAGCAGCTGGCCTCATTAGCAAGACCTCACTACAATTATTCTGCCATAGCACGGTTCTTTTTTTTCGGCATGGACATGCTGGTCGGAAAAAAAACAACGCTTCCTAAAACAAAACTCCTTGAAATTCTTGCATGTATACCCTATCGCACCTGGGAGGGTTATCAATACAAACGTATGACTTTTAACTACAGCGACCCTCAAATTGTGCAACTGGCCGGCAGAATCGTCTCCTGGGGAAGGGAGGCGCAGGATAGCGAATATTGGCATTTGCTGGCTGTCCATGAAAAAATGAAAGAGGACGGCGTCAACGACCCTTGGTTTTTGTCTACCCCGATAATTTTCTTAATGGTAATGAGCTATGTTCTCTTAACATGGATTGTGGCGAGAATTAACATAAACAGGGCTTTTCTTTTCAACGCGGAATTTGAAGATCACGCTGAACATATTTATGCGGAATTTGTCGCAGATCATCCCGAATGGGAGAATCAACCCGTCAAGAGCAATCTGGTTAGAAATTACAAGGACTTTCAGAACTGGGCGGAAGTATTTCAGAGCATCGCACTTGATGAACGCGACCACATGAATAACAGTTTTATTTTTTGCGGCAGACCCGAATGTGTTGTAAAATATGAGGGCATGCCGCAAACACCTTGAAATAGCGGTCAAAATTTGAATGTAAAATTTAGAGGATGGATTAAGCTCATTGAGTAGAATCCATCCTTTTTTATTGAAATCGAAAAGAAGAAATACCCGACTGTCCAGGTTCTTATCAAGGGGCAGGATGCAAAGTCCATTTGTCCCACTGATTGAAAGCAATTGAAAGTGGCCTTAATACGCAGCTGACAGGAGGAAATATTCCGGGGCTGACCGAACGCAGGTTCATTTTAAATAATCGTTTTATGTTTACATAACATATCTTATAAGACGTTAAATTTTCCAACATAATGAAATCCTTGAGCTTTTCTTTGATCGTTTATTACACCTTTTGTTATACAAATGTCAACATTTTTTTTACATCATTTTGTATTTAACGACTGAAACCCCCATAAATACAGATAAATCAGTCACTTGATTTTTTTCATCCTCAAAGGTTTTGAGGCTTAACAAGCCTGACTTTGTATCCCCCGCATTCAGTACCCTCAAAGCTCCAATAAGAGAAACCTCGCCCGGCCTAACGCAGTATTGAGTCTTATAGGTACGGCTTTGCACTATCGGTCGGCTGACTTTATATTCTCCCGTTGCCAGATCGACATATTCTAAAACCTGTTGATAATTAATTGTTGCGTCCAGATTGACCGAATTGTCGTCACCTGAAGGCTTGATTTCAATTACCAGACCGTCTTGAGCCGTGTCGAACTCATAACCGGAAACCGCAGCACCCGTATTGCCCGACGTAGCGTTTATTTTGGAAACGTAAGGCACTTTTCTTGATAGGTCTACCTTCGCCGCCGACCCGCTTAGAACGCCCAGGGTAATTCTTTGGTCGAGCCTCATTTCCTTTAAGGAGCCGTAGGCTGCTATAATGGCATCTATTGACAACCGATCATTTACAAAGGCGCTGACCGCCGCCGTCGCCCCCGATGTTGTGATTGATAGAGTATTACCGAGAGCCTTCACAACGGAACCATCAATGATATTTGTCAACACCATAGATAATTTGGACAGATCAACGCCGACGGTTTTGGTCTTTTCGGTTGTATCTTCTATGACGGCAATATCTATTTGATATTGATAGATTCCATTTTCCCGCAAATATTCTTTTAAGCGGCGGTATTGTTTAGAATTCATCAAACCGACTACAACTCCCCTTGTCATATCTATATGGACATCTTCCGCATTGATTTGAAATATTGACAGCATATCCTTTATTTGCTTTTCATTGCCCTGAATTACGGAAGGAACCTTCAATACTACCTGTACATTGTCCTCTATTATGATTGTTCCCTGTGATATACGGTAAGAATAACCATATGTTTGCTGAAGCAGCCTAAAAAACTCCCTCAAGGTGCCTTTAAACCTCGGTACGATCAATTTATTTTCCGGTTCAAAGAAATCTATCATTATGCTTAACGAAGGAACACCTTCGGCCAGAGCCCCCATGAAATCCTTGACATCCACCCCTTTATAAAACCGAAAATCAACAGCTATTTCAGGAATTTCTTCCAGATCATCCTTGATTGTCACCAAATCCTTGATTATTCGTTCTTCAACCGCCTTCCCTTCTATTCTGACCGGTTCATATTTTTGATTTACTACTGTTTTTTGAACCATGCCGCAGCCGGTCAGCGTGATAACCAGCAACATTATTTTCCAGAAACGCATATTCCCGCCTCACAATATTTTATTTTCTTTCCGTTAATGACCGCATAAACAGCCTCGCTTTTTTTTTCAATCATTTCTACAGATGCATTCGGCGCTGCGATCATCGGTTTAACCATCGACGGAGAAGCCGCAGCCGGCACCGGCGGACCCGGCGTGTCCGGCGTCGTCTTCGCCGCCGGTGGTTTAACCGTCATTTCTTTCATTTTTTCATCTATGATCTTTTTTTCTTCTTCAGGAGACAACGGCTTTTTCCCCTGAATTTCGGCAACTCTCTGCTGTGCCGTTTTTATTCCCATGAAACCACCCTTCGAATGAGCATCTACCGCTTTCCATAAAAAATAGCCTGTCAAGATCAACAAAACAGGAATTGCCATGAATACAGGATGCTTTAAAATGTTGGCGTGTGTCTGAATCTTCAATTCTTTGACATCTTTCGCTACGTAGGATTTATAACAGGCGAATACTTCAGGGTCATAACGGGAAACCTTTTTTGTCAATGCTTGACTCGTATCGTCGCCAGAATAAGCAAAACAGACATATGATTTATTGACGAAGGAACCCAAAAAATTGACTTTTTTATACCTGTATGTCCATTCGGTAAGAGTCCGCACTTGAGAATCACACTTTTCAATCCGTTGCGTGATAAAGATTGCATCAAACCCATAATGCCGATGTGTGCTGCACCAATCCGCAACTTTCCGGTTCTCCTGCGTCTGCCAGTCACGGGAATTAAAATATTTATGAATTTCGTCGATCACAATCATTGAACCATTCTCAACAAAGTCATAAAAATTCTTTATCTTTTCTTCCGGCAGCTTTATTAATTGATTATCAATTTGATAATCATCAAGACTGGTTTTACATTTCATCATTTCCCGACATTCCGGCCTATCTAGCCCCTCAATGTTGGTGTAGACCTTCCGGCCTTTTTTCAGGTTGGCAATGATCTTAACAACCGCATCATATGTCTTTCCGCTGCCTGGAGAACCTTCGTGAAAGATTATCATCGTGCTACCCTTCCCCTCATTTTTTGCTTTTTTTTCATTCTCTCCGTCTGGATCGGCACCGGATCAGGAACCCGCTTTGTCAATTTTCGGCTTTTTTAACAGTAATCGTGCTACGATTTTAATTTATACCCTTGTAAAAGTAGCCGGAATCAAATTGAGAAGCATCCTTATAATCAACGCATATCCGATAATTGCCAGTGCCTGAGCCAGACCCATCTGAGAAATGAACCAGACTATTTGTGACGGCAGAAGCCCCCATGAACTGGTTAGCTCTAATGTTACCGTTGACAAATCTATCAGACTGACAAATCCGGTAATGACCGTTAAAACCCCATCAAGAACCGTGTACAATACGCCCCATATTACCTTGACAATGCCGTTTAAAAGCCATTCCAGACCCGATACTATATACTGACCGATAGCATTGCAAAAATTCATTATGGGGTTTAAATCTATGTTCATGCTGCACCCCCCTTGCATACTATTCCAACAGCCACAACCGAAGCCAGACACAGCAGAACGGCCTTAATATATGAAAGCGCCGTCGCCCATTCACAAAAACTTATTGTTTTCGTTCCCCCGAAATGTTGACCTAGATTTATTGTCAACTCACAATCTCCGCCACTCGAAGGTATGGAACTTGTCATTAGCCCAGGCAAAGAAAACAAATCCGTATTTTTCATTGTATCTATGAAATCAGCCATTAATTGCGAAAAGTCTCCCACTTCCGGTTGCTCATAGGCTAATTTTGTCGTCTGCGTTCCTTGATTGTACTGACTCAACGGAGCAAACGTTCCATCATTTTCATAATAATTATTTGTAGTTGTATTATAAGTAGTGCTATTCGTTGTTGTGGTCGTATTTGTTGTTGTTGTCTGTGACGCATAAGTAGACGATGCATTTGGGTCTGCTAGTTTCGTATCCAACGATGTTTTTGTTGATTGATCTATCTCTGCATCTAAATATCCTTGAATATCACTCCATTTCGGACTACTTCGAAGAGTATCATTGAGGTTTTGCAATGATTCATTCACCCTATTCAATGTATCAACCACAGCATCATCCGCTGACTTCTCACCATTATTCATTCCTGTTGTTACTGCAGTTTCTATATCCGCTGACATTGCCGGCACTTGTTTCTGCTGACTTTCCAATAGACCACTTGTTTTAGGATAACAACATAATCTAGTAGGCTTAGGAATTGGAGGCGTAGGATTCCACGCAGAAAGACAACTCCAATGTTCCATAGTTGAAAATGTATTTCCACCCGGTTGCGTATATGGACTTGTTAACGAATTTTGCAAAGCCTCTTGAGAAGTTGTTACATATATTGTTTCTTCATAATTAGGCGGAGCAAAATTATTTGACGTTGTTGTATGATTCATTATTTCTTGTTCCGCCGCAGCTTTATCTATAGGAATATATTCAGTAATTGTTTTCTGTGGAATCCTTGTTTCTGAATCTATAGGAAAACCCTCCGCAGCTAAATATTCAAATAATTTATTTGCCCCATACGTAAGCCCCGCCATTGCTAACGCCGCCGCTATTTGTCCGGTTCTAGTAGCCGGTAAAGCTAAAACCATAGTTTCCAAAGCTGCTACCGCTCCACTTTGTCCTTTTACAACCGCAGGTAAATATTTCGTTCCTGCTGAATTATATGACGCAGCCGGATTTACTTTTACCGTTGTGTAAGTCGACGCCTCTACGTTTAAACTCATCATAATTATGAACAATATTACAATTACTGCAATTTTTCTCATATAAACAACCTCATTACCATTTTAAAGACTCCGACACCGACACAAAGACTTATAAGGCCGCCGATCAGAAGCCACTTCCGCAGCTTGTTATAATCGATTTCTTGTATAACTTTTTTCATAGCTTGTTTATCCCCTGCCTGATTACCACATATGCAACTATTGCCACTGCAATTGTTACAAAAGGAGTTACACAAGCCAGCAATTCACTGATAAATGTTTCATAATCAAACCCCGGCGGTAGATTTATCATTTATTCCCCCCACTCACTCCGGCCACAAAAGCCTTAATCGCTATGCAGCCAGCAAAAAAAGAAACTATATCCGACATGGATGCAGAAAAGTTTGTCAAGTCTTCAGCTTGAACTTCCGTCGCTCCTGCAATTGCCGGAACCAACATGATTAATAAAATGATTACTTTTTTCATTATCGCACCGCAGCCAACGCCTTGAATATCATTCCAACACACATACCGACAATGTACGGCATCATTACCAGCCCTGCACCATATCCGAAGTAAGTCAGATCAAATTCCATTATCTTTCTTCCTCGCTTTCTTCTTTGGTAAAAATCCCCTTGCTTTCCTCTGAATTTTGGCTTGTTCTGATGATAATTTCATACAACAATCTTCCTCCGCAGAGTATCAAGAGAATGCTTACCAATGCTGTCAACACGGTCATAACATCAACTTTTATTCCGCTACTTAAACCCGTTGATACTTGATTAATTATTTCATCCACTTTACACCTCAATTTATAAGGGAGCTGCCTTACGGCAACCCCCTTACTGATTGATTAAAATTACATTCTGCCCATAGCTTTTTTGACCAGCTTATAAGCACAAAACGCCAAAGCGATTCCGACGCCTACGACGAGAACGCCTTCAATTCCGGTTGCGAGACCGGCTGTGTCCACTGCTGTTAATACTGCCGACATCCTTGAGCCCTCCTTTCATTATTTTTTGCTTGCTACGCTGCTTCAATTACATTCTGCCCATTGCTTTTTTAACCAGTTTATAAGCACAGAACGCCAAACCGATTCCGACACCTACCACGAGAACGCCTTCAATTCCGGTAACCAATCCCGTTGTAGTCACTGCTGCTAATACTGCAGACATCCTTGAGCCCTCCTTTCATTTTATTTTTTAACGTCTAAGAGCACCGATCAACAAAGCGGCTCCTAAAATTATTATTGCTATTGTTATTATTCCAGTTGCTGCGGTCGTCACGTCCGCTTCTATAGCCGTGAAATCCCCCGCACTAATCAAAGACGTGTATGCATATGCTTTTGCCTTCAGACAGATCATTGCTGCCATGGCCAGTAGATTTATTTGCACCAAACGCCTGATAATAGACCGAAGCGGGCTTATGTAAGCATCTATTATTTTCATTAAAGACCCGCATATCATTTGAACTACTTCTTTGTATTTCATTTTATCACCCCCCTTCTACTGCTTATTTTATCGTTGATTCATTCGTTTCCAGTTGAGGAAGTCCTGATACTCCCTGTCCTGCGGCGGGCGTAGCCGTGCCGCTCTGGTAAGCGGTTTTTTTTCTTTATCCGGTATCATGTAGGCGAGATACGGCTGGCCGGTTTGACTCCTTTTTGCTACCGCTGTGATCTGAAGTTCAACTATTTCCCCCTTCTGGGCAGTAAATTCCTTTTTCCGGTCTTTGATATGCCACGCTTTCGGATATCCGTTGTCATATTCAGTCTCAATTGTATGCTCAACATACGTTTCCGGTTGATCGTTTTCACCAAAGAACTGAACTGTCTTTGACCCGCGATATTCACCCCTTAAAATTAATCCCTGAATTGCCATTTTTCACACTCCTTAATTTTTTATTGTTTCCGCTATCCATTTCATAAACTCTTCATCCGATTGACCGTCAGGCTTTGATTGTCGAAAATATTCTCTGAGACCCTTTATAAAATGATCTTCATTTTTCCATTCGATGAGTATTGATATTGTCATAATGTCGTCATTACCCATTTTTAAGCCTCCTTCTTTTATTGCATTCTGAGTCTTTCCATATTTTCTTTGTGTATCCGAACTTGCTCCAAAAAGTTCGAGCGTTTTCTGGTGTATTCCTTCACGTCGATATATTTCTTGATAGATGTAATCCGCTCGACGCTTTTCAGAAGTTCGACTATTTCTTTTTTGGTGAGATTCACTACGTAACCGCGATTGTTATAAAAGAGACCACCTGCTTTTTTCTTCCATTTCTGATAATCCAACTTGCAGACCGCACCAATCCGGTATTCTTTTATATCAAGTTCAATGTACGTGTATTGACCACAACCAGCGATCATTACACGGTAATTGATTTGTCGTTTTTCTTCTTTGTTTTCGCATTGATCTATCTTTTCGCAGATGTCCTTTTCTACTTCCCTAAATTCTTCCCTTGTCACATTCGGTCGGCCTTTTTGTTCGTCAAAATACTCAATGCATTCCCTAAATCCGGCATCATCAAACGGCGTTGTCATAAGTTCACCTATATTGTTTTCTTCTATGTTTATTTTTTCTCTTTTTTTTCGCTCACTTGAGTTCATTCTTTTTATCTTTGTTGTAAATTTATCCATTATTACATCCGGCAATAGACCTTGATATTTTTTACCTTTTTCAAAATATCCCTTGTCTGCATAATACCCTGTCAAATTCCGAAAATGTTGTTCACTCTGGAAGTATGATTCCTTTACCCAGTCTGCAAGTTTCCACGTGTCCCGCAGGAATTCACCGCCAATCATTCCCGACTTTCCATATTCAGTCTCAATAAAGACGTGAAAATGTGGAAATCCATTTTTATGAAATTCCATGAACCACGCCCACCGACTGATTTTAACCGGTTCATATTTCCAGACCCACCGGCGGCCTGATTTTGTTTTAACACCATGGCGAAGCCTCCGTATAAATTCACCGACAGCGTGCTTTTCTCGGATATATTCCAGTGCCTCAACGGGAGAAGGAAACAATTCGGGATTGATCGTCAGAACGACTTGACGTGTTTTTTGCCAATCAAACGGCAGGAAGATTTGCTTGATTCTTTCTTTGTAGAGGTATTTAAAACAGGAAGGACACCAGACCGACTTGCAGGAGCATTTTTTACCGGCTACCGGTACTGATTTTTCATCTTTCCACAAGTCGTCCGCTTTATTTTCAAGTATAGGGCGGACTTTTTCATTCTCCACCTTCCCCAAAAAATCAAAAACAGCTTGATGCAGCTCGACAGATTTATCAACAAAGCCGTACAATCCGCTTTGTGCAGCGCTTGACAGTCGCAAGCTCCCCGCTGCCTGCGGCTCTATCGTCTTTATTGATAAATTTTCCCTTGATTTTAATACGTACGGAAGACCGTCAGAAAATTTCTCTTGACACGTTAAAGAAACGTGATTATGCTTATCACAAACGTACAGCATTTTGACATCCTTGAGCAGATTAAATTTGTTGCTACGTTGTTCAAAACGCCGTTGGTTCCAGCCTTCGGCGTTTTTACTTTTTTAAACCTCTATTACTTCGCTTTTTACCTCTTTGATTTCCAAAACAACTTTCTTTCGGAAACAGTTTTTTTCAACAAATCCAATTTCTTCATTTTCCTGCATTAATCTTTTAACCATTTCCTTATCCGCTTTATATCCTTTACAATTTTCCGACACTTTAACGATGGTCGTAACTACGAACGTTTTATAATTTTGGCTTTTTTCCTTATCCATATTTTTCTTTCCAGACTTCGTTTCCGCCATCCCCATAACACGCCGCACCGAACTCAACTGCTAAAGCTATCAAATTGGAAAATTCTGAAAATTTCATTGTCACTGATTTCGTTTCTACATCCCCGTGAACCAATACATCTGACCCGTAATGCAAAAACCTTCTATCCCTTATTTTAATTTGTATTTTATACCGCTTCCGCTTTGTCTCATCATCATCAATTTTGACTTTAACATCCCGAGCCATAATTTGTTTTTCCATGTTTTTCCCTCTTTATTTTTTAATATTTTCATCGGCTCGACCGATGTTAACCTTGACATATATAATAAAAAAAGGGGTCTCCCTTTCGGGAAATCCCTAATAATTTCGCATATTTACAAAACATATCTTATAAGACGTTGAATGGGTAAAAAATTAATTTTTTTATAAACCGGCCATTTCCAGAACAATCTCATTTAGAACCTGCACGGTTGTTAAAACCAGGCCGTATTTCGCTATAATTCGTGACTTTATTTTTTTCCACTCAACATTTTTCCTGTCAACCGACGAGAAAAAACCATTCTTGCTGGCAAAGATAGCATTTGTTGCCATATTCACCATTACGTAGGTATCAGGATTTTCTCTAAACTTTTTTAAATAATAATTTACCGTCTTCAATAATTTACCTTAGGCTAATATTTTAAATACCGTCTTCGGCCAGTTGTTTGATTAGCTTAAGCTGGCTCTCGGACAGCTTTTTCGGAACTTCAACGTTGATTTTTACGTATTGATCGCCTTTAGTTCCCCCTTTTAAATTAGGAACACCATATCCTTTCATGCGGATTTTGGTATTATTTTGAGTACCGGGCGATACTTTCAATCTTTTGATGGTTCCGTCAAGAGTAGGGACATCAATTGTTGTGCCTAAGGCCGCCTGCGTGAATTTTATGGTTTTCTGCACATATAAATCATTTCCGTCGCGGGAAAAAATCGGGTGCGGCAACACATTAATATTTAAATATAAATCTCCATTAGGACCGCCGTTGTACCCCGCCATTCCTTTTCCGGGCAATCGCAGTTTTTTGCCGGTGCTGATGCCTGCCGGAATCTTAACATTAATTTCTTCATTGCGGTTTTCGATCCGGAGAGAAAGTTTTTTTTCGGCTCCCAGAACTGATTCTTCCAATGTTGTCGACAAATTATATTCAACATCCTGACCTTTTTGCGGCGTCTGGGTGTATTGTTGCCGACCGCCGCCCATTCCGCCGAAGATGCCGGCAAAAGGATCCTCATAATCCTGATTGTATGCACCTTTCCTTCCTGTTCCGGTTCGAAATGTTGTCCTTGAACCTCCGGTCCTGAAACTGCCGAAACCAAAACTGCGCAGAATTTCATCAAGATCGACACCCCTGAAGATGTCTTCCTGGGAGTACTGCTGACGAAACTGATCAGCGGAGCCAAACGTATCGTAATTCCGGCGTTTTTCCTCATCGCTTAAGACGGCATAAGCTTCGCTGATTTTTTTAAATTTTTCTTCAGAGGCGGCTTTGTTATTTGGATTCTTATCCGGATGCCATTTGACGGCTAATTTCCGGTACGCTTTTTTTATTTCGTCGGCCGATGCCTTTTTGTTGACTCCTAAAATTTCATAATAATCTTCAGCCATAACTTCACCTAATCCAATACTTAAAATATTTTTTATAATATCTTGTATTTAAAATATTAATTTCAAATATGGGTTAAGTTAATCATCTCTTCCCATTTGGAAAGCGGTTAAATTTACTTTTACTAATTTTTCCGGAAAAGAATTTGTGATAACTTTTTCCCAGATGGAAACCGGGATATCCATTAAATTGGAAATTGCTCCTATAAGGACAACATTGGCCGCTTTAATATTTCCTGCCTTGCGGGCCAGCGCAGTTGCGTCTATCTCCTTAACAATTTTAAATTTATTTTTTAAGAATGCAACGGCGTCATCAGGATACCGGGCGTCGCCGAAATTAACCGCAGGTGGATAAATTTCCTCGGAGTTTACAATTATTGCAGCATCTGCAGATAAATAGTTCAGATAACGAAGAGATTCCATTTTCTCAAAAGCAACCAGAACATCAATCCCTCCCGGTTTAGCCAGAGGCGAATAAACCTTCCGGCCATAGCGAACATGACTGGTTACACAGCCGCCCCGCTGCGCCATACCATGAACTTCACTTTTTTTCACATCAAGACCAGCCTCCATTATTGCCATGCACATAATATCACTGGCTCTTAAGACTCCCTGTCCGCCAACTCCAGCTAACAAAATACTTTTCACATCATTGACTGTCATTAAATCCGCCTCATCACTTTATCGCATTAAATTTACATACTTGCAGGCACAAACCGCAACCGTTGCATAAATATTTGTCGATTACCGCCACACCTTCCCTTTTGGAGCCTTCCTTTTTCTCCACTTTTTTCCAGGAAATCGGCGGACATCCCAGCGCAAGGCAGGCTTTGCATCCCGTACATTTATCGGGATCAACCTGTACGGGTTCCTGAGCTTTCAAATTCGCCCGTTTGAATAAAACGCACGGTCTTTTAGAGATAACAACTGACGTACCTTCTTTGGCCAGTTCTTCCTTAATAACGGCTTTGGTGTTTTTCAGATCATAGGGATCAACAACTCTTATATTTTTAATCCCCAGTGCCGAGACCAGAGCTTCCAGATCAAGCTGCGTTGTACCTTCTCCCAGGATCGTGTAGCCGGTTCCCGGATGTTCCTGCATACCGGTCATCGCGGTTGTGCTGTTGTCGCAAATTATAATTACAGCGTTGCTCTTATTGTAAGCCATGTCTAAAAGGGGGGTAATTCCGGAATGAATGAAAGTCGAATCACCGATAACTCCCACTATCTTCCCCTTCCCTTTTTCCTTCAGCGCCTTGCTCATGCCATGAGCCATGCCGATGCTGGCGCCCATGCAAATGGTAGAATGAACACCGCTCAACGGTTTCATGTACGCCAGCGTATAGCAGCCGATGTCTCCGGTGACAAATAACTTCAGTTTGTTTAATGTATAAAACAAACCGCGGTGGGGACAACCCGGACAAAGATTGGGTGGACGCGAGGCGACGGTCATCTCCGGAGCACTTGCCTTTTTTTCTTTTCCTTGAATGGCATCCTCAACGATTCCGGGATCAAATTCGTTTGTGTAGGGGAAAATTTCCTTTCCCGTAACTTTAATGCCCATGGCCTTGATCTGTTCTTCCAGATAGGGATCCAATTCTTCGACAACATAGATATTTTTTACCCGGGCGGCAAAGTCGCGAATTAATTTTTCCGGCAGCGGATTAACCATTCCCAGTTTGAGATAGGAAAATTCGGGAAAGACATCTTTGGCGTAATTATAGGGCATTCCCGCCGTAATAATTCCATTTTCCGGATCATTAATTTCCATCTTATTTTCGCTGAATGTTTCAGCAAAAACTTTCAAATTCTGCATGCGTTTTTCGACTTCGATGCGGCGTTTCCGGGCCTCAGCCGGAACCATCACATATTTTTCAGCATTAAAGGAAATTTTTGTCTTGTCCTCATAAGGCACCGGATCTTCCAGCGGGACTACAGATTTTGAATGTGAAACTCTGGTTGTCGTACGCAGAAACACCGGCGTATCAAATTTTTCGCTGATCTCAAACGCCAGCTTGACGAATCGCTTTGCTTCCTCCGCGTCCGCCGGTTCCAGCATGGGAATCTTGGCAAACTTCGCGTAATTGCGGTTATCCTGTTCGTTCTGCGAACTGTGCAGCGACGGATCATCTGCCGTCACGATAACCAAGGCTCCTTCGATGCCGGTATAGCTGACCGTAAAAATCGGGTCGGCGGCGACGTTAACCCCGACATGCTTCATAATTGCCAATGCTTTTTCTCCGGCCAAGGCCGCGCCTATGGCCACTTCCACAGCCACTTTTTCATTGGGGGACCATTCAGCATAAACTCCTTCATACTTCGAAAATTCTTCAATAATTTCCGTACTGGGAGTGCCCGGATATGCTG
>Ga0302238_1001369_pt1 | contig 19913 bp, 9 predicted proteins | sample AAG_UR_Asn_MG_FD_193527 | JGI IMG/M metagenome (GOLD analysis project Ga0302238, IMG submission 193527) | Enriched activated sludge microbial communities from anaerobic digester in WTTP, New Holstein, Wisconsin, United States - AAG_UR_Asn | ecosystem: Engineered > Bioreactor > Anaerobic >...
CATCGACAAGGTCATAGAAGTGTGAAGCGCAGACGGAAGTGATGCTGGCGTGCTTCCACAGATAAGCCATTTTTTCTTTATGGCCTGACGAACTTGTCTGAAACATCTGGAGCATGCTTTCCCGGTAAAGGATATTCTTGATGTTTTGCAGGCCCAGGATCATCAGCGCATGACCTATAGAATCGATTTTATTTTGCATGCCGAAATAAGAGGAATTGGCCATGCGGAGAATTTTGGCCGCCAGTACAGGGTCGGACATAATAATCTTGGATAGGTCCGCCATCTGTACAGAAGGATTGTTGATGCTTTTCTGCAATCGGATATGTTCCGCGCGGAAGTTTTTCAAGGTGGCGACGCGGTTTAAAATCAGTTTCATTGTGTCGGGCGTGACATCCTGCTTCGTTAAAGGCGTAATGCCGGCATCTGAAGAATCCACCGCCGGAGCAAAGACAGTTTCGATGCCCGTCTGCATGTATTTCCGGAGAGTGCCGTGAATACCGGAGTTTCCCAGTTCATCAAGCAACAGGTCGCCTGTATGCTCTTCCGGAACTTTTATTGCCGGAAGAATTGCCGGCGGGTGGGCTTTGTCCGGTGAGGCTTCCGTCCGGCGCCGCTCGGTGGTTTTTTTGCTGTAGTGCTTTGTTTTTTTAGAAGAAATATCATTTTTCTGTCTGAATAAAAGAACATATATTAAAAATAATATGACAGAGGCGGCTGCTGCCGCCGCGATAAAAATTGATATTTCCATTAATTTAAGTTATCCTTAAAAACATAAATAAAAGAATAATTTTTTTCAATGTTTACAAAAATTCAACATAAACAGCAAGAAAAATTTATCTATTTCAAAAGATACATAATATGCGTTGCAGCAGATAGTGTGAAACTTTTAAATTATGAGTGCTGATAATTACCGTCTCGTATTCAACGGTTTGACGCCGAGCGCGGATTTAAAGAAACTGGTAGTGTATTTCCGGAAAGACCTGGGGCTTCCGCCGGAAGAAATTTCAACCGTGATCAATAATGCGCCCCGTGTTTTGCGTTATTTTGATGATCAACAGGCGGCGGAGTTTTCTCAATCCGTTCTGGCCAAGATGGGCTGTTTTACCCGTTTGGAGCCGGTCGTTACCTATCCCTATTTAAATTTCACCATTTCCCAGAAGCATGACCGTCTGGTCAAGAAGGAATTGAGCAAAGTGCTCAGGTGCCGGACAAGCCTGGTGATGCTGCTCGTTCAGATTGAGCAGGGATTGCTCCAAACTTCATTGCCGTCGATGATGGGGGCTTTTGAGGATCAACTGATTGATAGTTTTCGGGAAAGCGACACGGTCATCAGCATCGACGATTCCCGTGTTCTGCTCCTTGGGTTCGCTACGGATAAAACGGGGGCGGGCATGCTTCAGGATAAGGCGTGCCGGATTGTGAAAAAACTCCTGGGGGAAGAGGTCGTCGTTAAAACAGGATATTCCATGTTTCCGGAGGATGCCCAATCTTTGGAAAAGCTCTTATATCTGGCAAGTCGACCCGGACAGGATGCGGTAAAAAGCGGTGTGGCAAAGGCCCGTGAGCGACAGTTGGGCAGGGTGCCTGCCGTTCACCGGTTGGAGAAAAAAGAGGGGCCGACACCTTTACAAATTTGTTTTACAAAAGCGCGGGGAAAGATCTTCAAAAGACTCCTCAATATGGATTCGCAGACTCTCTGCCTGGGGCTCAGCAAAATATCCCGGGTTCAGCAGAAGGAATTCCTGTGCCGCCTTCCTATCGATTCTCCATTGATACCTGCCCTGGAGGAATATGTAAATAATCAACCCGATTTGATTTTCGATCCGGCGGGGGAAGGGCATTTCAATGCGGTTATTAATCAGATGGAATTGGAGGCGGGGCTGGCCAATCGGGATGAACTGCAGGATAAATTGCTCTTCAGGTTGAGGCAGGGAGACGATCTGCCCACACTGCCGTCGATCGCGGTGCGCATATTCAATATAGCATCCGACCCGGAGGCATCGGGCACGGAACTGTTGAGTATCATCAGGCAGGATCCGGCGCTTACTTCGAAAATATTAAAAACCGTCAACTCCGCTTTTTATGGAAATCCGCAGAAGATCAGCTCCGTCCGGCAGGCGTTAATCCTGCTGGGTAACGATGAGATTGTTGATCTTGCCTTCGGTCTGGCTGCGGCTAAAGTATTTGATATTAAACCGGTGCAGGGTGTGATTGACCCGAAGTTTCTCTGGCATCACTCGATCTGCACGGCCCTGATCGCGCGGGATTTATGTCGGGGATTTCCGCAATACAAGAATATGAGCGTCTTTACGGCCGGTTTGCTTCACGATGTCGGCAAAATATTTTTTATAGAAAAATTTGCCGACATCTACAGGGAAATATACGCCGACAAAGCTCAATATGATATGCCCCTTTTTGAGCTGGAAGAAGATTATCTGGGAATGAATCACGCCATTATCGGTAATCATTTATCGTCAAACTGGAATCTCCCCCAGCATCTTGTTCAGGCGATTTCCCACCATCACCAGCCCACGGCCGCCGCCGCCCACCCTGAACTGGCTGCATTAATCGGACTGGCCAACTATCTTTATTATAAAGCCCTTGGCCTGCAGCTGAATTCCCGGCAGATCGCCGACTCCGACCACTGGCTGACTGTCGGGCACTGGACATTTCTGACCCGGCTTTTTCCGGATATGGGACAAGAGAAGCTCGACAAATTGACGGCGCAAGCCGAGTCAATCATCAAAGACAATCAGGATTGCCTGGCCATGCATTATTAATCTCGCAATTTAAAGATGAACGGAACGATTGTGCAAATTGCTTTCAATATTTTTAATTCAGATTTTCCTTGTCTTCTTCTCTCTGTATCAAATCGTAGGTAATGGGTTCATGGCCGATATCGTCATCCAGGTGCATAAGACTTATTTTAACTGGATTCGCATAATCCTCCCTGCGTTTGATGTCCTCCAGAAATTGCTTTACTTTCTGGACGTTTTTAATGAACTCGCCGGGTGATCGAACCCCTGTATGAGTAAAAACGCCGAGGCACATTTTTTTCAATGTGGTGGTTTTGTCAATCGTCGTTTGCATAAACGTTATTATTAGATCGATAATCTGTGCTTTGTATTCCGGTATTGAAATATCCCAGATCGTGATTGGCATTACAAACAAGAAACCGGTCTGGCAGGATGGGGCTGATATGGAAGAGAGATGATCGTTCGTCCTTGCAATTAATTGTGAACCGTTAAATTGTTTATTTCCCTTTAATTCCGCATTTGGATCGGGTATTCCAAAGCTTTTAAGAAGGAATTGAATTTCTTCAAGATACACACCGTCAGGATCCGTAAAGGGTAGGTTTTTGTCTGTAATAAGCTGTGGATGTTTTTCCAGTAGTTTGTGGAAAAGAAAACAATGGCTGAACCAGAATGCAACACTGGCGTCGACGGGGTGATGCGTCACGCTCATGCCCATTCTATAGTAATATTCAGCTTTTTCCAGGCATTGCAGGACTTCTTTTTTGAAGTCTTCAATTTTTTCAGTTATTTTCCGGTTCCGCAAAAAATTGATCAGCTTAAGGGCTTGAGAGTAAAACAGATGGCCGTAAACAGCATAAAATACGGGACTGGGTTGACAGTGCTTTTCAATAAATAAACCGTCATACAGGGCGCGATCAAACAACAGGCGGGCGGTGATCCATTCCCGGGCGTAATTACCCAGGGCTATAAAGTTATACATCCGCATGGTCCGGGCGACGGGGTTATAAGGTTGTACTTGAGAAATCACATTGGAAAGAATCTGAACCGCCTCATGATCCATACGGCGCAATGTGGCAATGTGGGCAACGTCCAGCGCCAGCATTGTTTTGGGCGGATAATTGATGACGGTGTCGAGAAGGGGGATTATGCCGGTCTTGTTGAAGGATAGTGCGTTTTGAAAAGCATTAACGTCCTTGTCCCGGACGGGCAGCGGTGATGATTCTTTGCCGTCGGCGAGCATACACGGCATCAGGCCGGGGATGGGCTTAAAATAAGGGAAATCCCAGAAATGAACAATAGTCCAGACGTTTAAAGATGATGTTTCGTTTAGAATTACTCGTATATTCGCTTGTTTTGCCATCATACAGGCAATATGCGAAAGCCGAATGGGAAGATTATCGGGAAGCGACGGGTGAAACAGATCTTTGATAGATTCAGCTGTGGTTTCGAACTGACCTGCATCGATGGCGATCGAAAATTGAATTTTTGAAGAATAAAATTGCGTAAGCTGCCAGGAGGTCAACAATTGATAAGAAAGGGAAAGAGCATTGCTGATGGCCTCACTGTAGTTTTGTGGAAAGCCGTTGAAGCCTTTTTTTATCGGGATTCTTAAGAGACAGGCTGTCGCCAGATAAGTAATGTGTGCTCCATTGAGATAATTCATTTCCAGATCTTTGGCACAGGAAGGCAGGGCGTCTTTCAAAAAAGTCATTACTTCCGGATTGATATTGCCGCGCGGTTCAAGAAAGGAAAGTTCCATAAGAATTCCTTCCTTGGGTTCAGGCTGTGTGTCGCAATGGCGCCGGGGAAAATTTATAATAGCAGAAAAATTGAGTCCAAGATCGGGTTTGTTGACTGCCAGCCAGATAGTCAGCGCCAGCAGCGTGTGCTGTTTCTTGATTGTTTTGGGATGAAAGTCTTGCTTGAGTCTTGTAATAGTGACCTCGTTTGGTTTTTCCAGGCCTAAGACGCCGGCAATGTTTTTTAATTCCAGGACAAGTTTTTTAATGGAAATATCTTTTTTGATTTCACTGATCAGCATTTCAAAATTCAGCTCAGCCACGGGCTTTCTTCCTTTGTACATCTCACCGCAGCGATTGATTAATCCGATGAATTCAGCCTCTGATTCTTTTTGAATCGATTTTTTTTGCTGCGCTAAAGCGATAATTTTTTCTATAAATGAAATATTTTTTTTATCGCTTTTGAAATTTTGAAATGTTTCAACTGAGGGGAATATCGACCATAATAATAAATTAAATTTATCCAGCAAGTTATCTGTGATACTCATGTCGCAGTCCTCATTTAAAAATTTTGAAACGTTACGCAGATGAAATTAATTTATTTGCATGGATTACGTAATATACAAAATTGTGTAAATCAAGTAATAAATATTGAATGGTTGTGTAAATTGTTGTAATAAAAATCATTTCTTTAGTAATTATTCAAAAACGGCCAAACAAGAAAATTCAGTAAAAAAGCGAGAATAGATGAAAAACAATCTACCTCCATCGGAACCTCCCGGGACAATCTTTGAAAATACGGACACGGCTGCAGTAATTTTTGAGGAAAATAATACCATACTACTGGCCAATGAAGAATTCGAGAAACTTGCCGGCTACACAAAAGAGGAAATAGAAGGAAGAAAAAAGTGGATGGAATTCTTTTATCGCCAGGAAGATCTGCAGCGAATAAAAGAATGTCATCGCCGGCGCCGTGGCAATCCCCTCTCTGTTCCCGATATGTATGAATTCCAGTTTGTCGACCGTCAAGGACGGATAAAAGATATTGTTGCCGCCGTCGCTGCAATAGCCGACGGTAAACAGTCTGTGATGACATTACTGGATATAAGCGACCGCACGCGAATTGAAGCTGCTTTGCCGGAATCAGATAGACGGCTGGCCGATACCATTGATTTTCTGCCGGACGCAACGGTTGCTGTCGATCTTTCCGGAAAAGTAATTGCCTGGAATCACGCCATGGAAGAGATGACCGGCGTAAAGGCGAAAGACATCCTGGGAAAGGGTGATCATGAATATACCATACCGTTCTTTGGGAAACGGATGCCGGCGCTGGTTGATTTGATATTGGGATTGAGTGAAAAGGCCGAAATCAAATACGACTTTGTCAAAAGAGAGGGAGATGTTCTTTTGGTCGAGGCTGAAGTGCCGGTGAGGGGAGTTCCCCGTACTCTCTGGGCGAAAGCCGGACCATTATATGACGACCATGGTAATATTGCCGGCGCCATTGAGTCCCTTCGCGACATCACCGAACGCAGACGGATGGAGGCGGTTCTGAGAGAATCAGAGCGGCGGCTGGCCGATATAATTGATTTTCTGCCGGATGCGACATTCGCTGTTGATCTTTCCGGAAAAATAATTGCCTGGAATCACGCCATGGAAGAGATGACCAGTGTGAAGGCTGAGGATATGCTGGGAAAGGGTAATTATGAATATGCTGTGCCGTTTCATGGAATTCGCAGGCGTGTTCTAATTGACCTGGCACTAAAATTTACTAAAGAAGTTGACGAGGAATATGATTTTGTCAAAAGAGAGGGAAACGTTTTTATAGCCGAGGCCGAGGTAACCATGCAAGGAGTAACTCGTGCACTCTGGGGAAAATCCAGACCGTTGTATGACAGCCATGGTAATGTTGTCGGTGCTATCGAGTCTATTCGCGATATTACTGCGCTCAAGCAGGCGGAAAAATCCCTGCAAAAAGCGCACGATGAACTGGAAAACAGAGTTATCGAAAGGACCGCCGAACTGGTGGAGGCCAACAAACTGCTGCAGGAGGAAATCGCCGAACGCAAGCGGATGGATGCTGCTTTGACAGAATCAGAACAACGACTCGCTGATATTATTGACTTTCTGCCTGACCCAACTTACGCTATTGATCTTTCCGGGAAAGTTATCGCCTGGAACCACGCCATCGAGGAAATGACCGGTGTTAAGGCGGAGGACATGCTGGGAAAGGGTAATCATGAATATATCATACCGTTTTACGGGACTCCGAGGCCGGTACTGATTGACCTGGTGTTTGAATGTGATCAAAAACTGGCCCAAAAATATGATTTTGTCCGGAGAGAGGGAGATGTGCTTTTAGCCGAGGCTGAAGTGCCGGTGAGGGGAGTGCCACATTTTCTCTGGGGGAAAGCCGGGCCATTATATGACAGCCGCGGAAATATTGTTGGTGCCATTGAATCGGTTCGCGACATCACCGACCGCAGACGGATGGAAGTGGCTCTGCGGGAATCGGAGCGGCGGCTGGCCGATATAATTGATTTTCTGCCCGATGCGACTTTTGCCATCGACCTTTCCGGGAAAGTCATTGCCTGGAACCACGCCATGGAGGAAATGTCCGGCGTAAAGGCGGAGGACATGCTGGGAAAGGGTGATTATGAATACACGATACCGTTTTACGGGATGCGGCGACCTGCAATGATTGACCTGGCGCTCAGTCCCACTGACGAGGACGAGCAGAGATATCCTTTTATTAAGAAAGAAGGAGACGTCATTTTTACGGAGACTAATGTAATCCTGGGAGATTATCCTCGAGTCCTTTTGGGGAAAGCAAGGCCGCTATACGACAGCCACGGAAATATTGTCGGCGCCATTGAGTCCATTCGCGACATCACTGAGTTCAGGCAAGCCCAGAAAGCATTGCAACAGGCAAATGAAGAACTGGAAATTCGGGTTGCCGAAAGAACCGCCGCACTGGTGCAGGCCAACAAGGCGCTGCAGAAAGAAATTCTGGAAAGGCAGCGAACAGAGGCGGTGCTGGAAGAAAGCGAGAGAAGATATGACCAGTTTTTTAAAACTTCAAGAGATTGCGTCTTCATAACGCTGGCCGATGGGAAGTTCATTGATATAAACGATTCTCTGGTAGAGGTGCTGGGCTATTCGAGCCGGGAGGAAATGATGCAGGTAAACGTCAAGAACCTCTACGAGAAGCAGAACCAGCGCATCCAAATTGCCGCTTTAGTTGCCAGGAGCGGTTATGTCCAGGAATATCCCGTTGATTTTTTAAAGAAAGACGGGAGCAAAATATGTGTTCTTATTACTGCGGTGGCCGTATACGATACGGACGGCAGTGTAATAGGTTTTCAGGGAACACTCCGGGATGTCACCGAGCAGAGACGGGTGGAGAAAGAATTGAAGAAATACCGCGAAGAGCTGGAGAGCATGGTTGCCGAACGGACGAGTGAACTCGAAAACAGAACCAAAAATCTGCAGGAAATTAATACGGCTTTGAATGTCTTGCTTCAGAAGAGAGCTGATGACAAAAAGGTTTTTGAGGAGCGTTTCGTTGCGAATATCGGCTCTCTTGTGCTTCCCTACGTAGAAATGGTCAAAAGAAATAACCTTGATAAGCAGCAGCAGTTTTGCCTGGATACTATTAAAAATAATTTGAATAAAATTGCCTCTCCCTTATTGAAAAACATCCGGCAGTTTGATCTGACCCCCCGGGAGGTCCAGATCGCATCTTTAATCAAAGAAGGCAAGACGACCAAGGAAATCGCCAAGACATTGGGAATTGGAGAGGGGTCCATCGACACACACCGAAAAAGTATCAGAAAAAAAATGGGACTGGACAGAGCCGCCAATCTCCAGTCCCGCTTGCGTTATCTGGAAAAATAGATAAATAGTCTATCTATTTGCAGCCTGTTTAGTCTATTGAAATTAATTTTTAAAATTGATATTATTTTACAATTTATTTGTTCTTTTGAAGATTTAATGAATTTGCCGAACTGTATTTGGTGGGAAATCTGGTCTGGACGAAAATAACTTTCAGAAGCTTGGGCGGGTTTAAGACTGATTATGAGCGAAAAAGACGAAGGCATGGGCAAAGGGCGGTTTTCTGAACTGCCGGGAAAACTTCAAAGCAACGGTAAGATTGTAAAATTCTCAGGCGAACGCAGGCCAACGGAGCATATATCGCCGGTGTCGGAGGACGTCTACCGGATAATTTTTGAAAATACAGGAACGGCGACAGTTATTCTGGAGGAAGATAACACCATCCAGCTGGTAAACGGGGAATTCGAAAAACTTACCGGTTACAAAAGAGAGGAACTCGAGGGCAGAAAAAAATGGATGGAATTTGTCTGTCACAAAGAAGATCTGGAACGAATGAAAGAATATCACCGTCTGCGCCGTATTGATCCACAATCTGCCCCCCGTACCTACGAATTCCAACTCGTTGACCGAAAAAATCAAGTAAAAGATGTTATTTTAACCGTCACACCAATGCCTTTAATAAGGCAGACCCTGGCGGCATTGCTGGATGTAAGCTATCTCCGGCGTATGGAGGCGGCTCTGACGGAAACGGAAAGAAGGCTGGCCGATATTATCGATTTTCTGCCGGATGCGACGTTTGCCATTGATCTTTCCGGAAAGGTTATCGCCTGGAACAGGACGATGGAGGAAATGACCGGCATAAAAACCGAGTACATGCTGGGAAAAAGTAATTATGAATATTCCCTGCCGTTTTACGGGACGTCCAGGCCAATGCTTATTGACCTGGTACTCGGGTCTGCCGCCGAGATTGAAAAAAAATATAATTTCATCAAGCGCGAGGGGAGCGTACTTCTTGCCGAAGTTAACAATGTGCCTGTAAAAGGGGAATATCGCGCACTTTGGGGGAAAGCAGGGCTTTTGTATGACAGCCACGGCAATGTTGCCGGCGCCATCGAGTCCATCCGTGATATAACCGACCGCACACGGGCGGAGGAGTCACTGCAGAAAGCACATGATGAACTGGAAATTGGGGTTCGAGAGAGAACGGCCGAACTGATGCATGTAAACAAGGTGCTGCAGCGGGAAATATCGGAGCGCAAACGCGCAGAAGCGGTGCTGAAAGAGAGCGAAGAAAAATACAATCAGTTTTTTAAGACTTCAAGGGATTGCGTCTTTATAACTTCAAAGGATGGACGGCTCGTCGACCTGAATGATGCTGCGGTGGAGTTATTCGGCTACTCCAGCCGTGATGAACTGCTCCAGAAAAAAATGCCGTATGTTTACGCCAATAAGGAGGAACGGGCGAAGCACGCCAGAGTGATCGCAGAATGCGGCTATGTCAAAGAGTATCCCATTGATTTGCGCCGAAAAGACGGCAGTGTCAGGCATGCACTCATTACGGCAGTGGCCCGCTATGACGTCAGCGGCAGAACAATAGGGTTTCAGGGAACAATCCGGGACGTGACCGAGCAGAGACGGGTGGAGAAGGAATTAAGGAAATACCGTGAAGATCTGGAGAGCATGGTTGCCGAACGGACAAGCGAACTTGAAGACAAGACAAGAAATCTTCAGGAAGTAAATACGACATTGAATGTACTGCTGCAGAAGAGGGAAGAGGACAGAAAGATTCTGGAAGAGAATTTGGTCGCCAATATCAGTTCTCTTGTACTCCCCTACATAGGCGGCATCAGGAGAAACAACCTCGATGCGCAGCAGCAGTTGTGCCTGGAGGCTATTGAAAAGAATTTAAGCGGCATCGTTTCTCCGCTTTTGAAAAACATCCAGCAGTTTGAACTGACTCCGCGGGAGATACAGATTGTTTCCCTGATAAAGGACGGCAAGACGACCAAAGAAATCGCCAGTGCCTTGGGAATTGGTGAAGGCTCCATTGACACACACAGAAAAAACATTAGAAAAAAAATGGGTCTGAGCAGGTCTTGCAATCTCCAGTCCCACCTGCGTTTTCTCGAAAAATAGATAAATACCATATTCATATAACAGCAAATTAAATCTTTATTGCAAACTTATTTAACGGCCTTAACTCTTTAATCAAAGAACCAAAAGTGAACCGAATTTATGAACAATAATATTGAAATAGAAAAATCAGAAAATAAGACCCGGCGGGCACAGAAAGCCTTACAAAAGGCGCAAGATGAATTGGGAAACAGGGAACAGGGAGAACAGTCGGGCTCCAGACTGGATAATCTGTTATCCCCCGAAAATGATGCCGGTGAAGAAGATGCTGGATATATCATCGATTTTCAGGCTATCCAGGAATTAATGAATTTTTTCTATAAATTCACTGGTATCGCCAATGCGATCCTTGACCTCAAGGGAAACATTCTGATCGCGACCGGCTGGCAGGATATTTGTACGAAATTTCATCGTGTTCACCCCCAAACCATAAAACACTGCATTGAGAGCGATGTGTTTCTTTCCGCAAATGTAGAGGAAGAAAAATACACCTTATATAAGTGCAAGAACAACTTGTGGGATATGGCAACGCCGATCATAGTAGACGGCAGGCATATCGCCAATCTCTTCCTTGGGCAATTCTTTTACGAGGACGAGATGCCGGATTATGAGTTTTTCATCAACCAGGCGAAGAAGTATGGATTCAATAAAAAGGAGTATCTGGCCGCATTGGACAGGGTGCCGCGCCGTAGCAGGAAAACCGTTGCCAACATGATAGAATTCTGCACCAGGTTCGCGGGTATGATTTCCCAACTCAGTTACAGAAACATTCAACTTATAAGATCACTCGCCGAGCAGAAGCTTGCGGAGGAGGCGCTGCGGCAAAGCGAAGAAAAATACAACCAGTTTTTTAGAACTTCGCGCGATTGCGTCTTCATAACATCAAAAGATGGAAGCTGGATCGATCTGAATGATGCCGCAGTGGAATTATTCGGCTATGCCAGCCGTGAGGAACTGCGGCAGGTGAAGATTCCGAATCTCTATACCAACAAGAATGAACGGGCAAAGTTCAGCGGCATTATCGCCGAAAGCGGTTATGTCAGGGAATTTCCCGTTGATTTACGCAGGAAAGACGGCAGCGTAAGGCACACGTTGATCACAGCGGTGGCCTGCTGCGATGCAGAAGGCAATGTGGTCGGGTTTCAGGGAACGATGCGGGACATTACCGAGCGCAGGCGGGCGGAAGAAGAAGCAATGAAAGAGCGGGCCGACTTTCTGCAGACACTCATAGATACTCTGCCCAATCCTGTCTTTTACAAGAACAGAGAGGGGAGATATACAGGCTTCAATAAGGCCTGGGAGGAGTTCACAGGTAGATCTCGGCAGGAGTTGATAGGCAAAACCGATTATGATCTGGGTCCAGTGGATGTGGCCCGCATCTATGAGGAAAAGGACAACGAGCTTTTTGCCAATCCCGGCAAACAAGCCTATGAATTTCTGTTCAAAAACGGCAGCGGTGAGCTCAGAGACGTTATCTTCAATAAGGCTACAACAATGGGCGCCGGGAACCGGGTGACTGGACTGGTTGGCGTCGTTGTGGACATCACCGAGCGTAATCGAGCGGAAGAGGCGCTGAAAGCAAGTGAGGCAAAGTACCGCTTGATCGTTGACACGGCCAACGAGGGTGTCTGGATGCTGGATGAAGAAGGCCGCACAACCTTTGTCAACGCGCGCATGGCTGAAATGATCGGCTACACGGCGGAAGAGATCATTGGTCTCAAATTTGCCTTTTTCATATTTGAAGAGGATTTGCCCGACCACGAGGCGAGGGTGAGAACACGTCGCCAGTGCCTGGCGGAGCAATATGAGCGCCGGGTGCGGCACAAAAACGGACAGGTTGTCTGGGCTATTATCTCCGCGGTTCCCGTACTTGACGCCGACAATCGTTTTCAGGGCTCTTTTGCCATGTTCACCGATATCACCGAGAGCAAGCGGGCGGAAGAGGCGCTGCGGGAATCAGAACAACGTTTAGCCGATATTATCGATTTTTTACCCGATGCCACATTTGCTGTTGACCTCAATGGCAAAGTCATCGTCTGGAACCGCGCCATCGAAGAGATGACCGGCATCAAGGCTTCCGATATGCTGGGGAAAGGGGATTATGAATATGCCCTGCCGTTTTACGGGATGCGGAGCTCGATGCTGATTGATCTGGTATTTATATCGGCGGAAGAAATCAAGAAGAAATATCATTTTGTCAAAAGAGAGGGAGACGTTCTTATAGCCGAGACAAACGCACCTGTAAGGGGGGTGCCGCATGCACTCTGGGTAAAAGCCAGACCTTTATATGACAGCAGGGGTAACGTAGTTGGCGCTATTGAGTCTATTCGCGATATCACCGACGTCAAGAGGGCCGAGAAAGCATTGAAGAATAGGGAAAGGGACTTGAACGTTAAATCCCGTAATCTGGAAGAACTCAATGCCGCCCTGAAAGTTCTGTTAAAACAGAGGCAACAAGACAAGGAAGAACTCGAAGAGAAGATACTGGCGAACATCAAACAACTCGCCCTTCCCTATATTGAAAGATTGAAAAAGAGCCGCTTAAAGGACAAAGAAGCAGACTATGTAGGCATCCTTGAATCAAATCTGAAAAACATTATCTCTCCATTTACAAGCAAGCTGTCCTCACAATACCTGAATCTTACTCCCAGGGAAATTCAAACAGCCAACCTTATCAAAGAAGGTAAGACGACCAAGGAGATTGCTGAATTGTTGAATGTTTCTCCGGGAACAGTTGAATTTCACAGGGAAAATATCAGGATTAAACTTGATCTGAAAAATAAAAAAAGCAATTTAAGAACCTATCTTATGAAATTATCATAATGCAGGATATTCCCCTGGATTATCCCTGTAACTAACTACCCTTGCATATCCCACTAAGATTCTCTATTAACTTAGACACCGATATTGAACAAGTATGGCTTCTGGCATCCGGAGAGGTTGGCCGGTATATAACCGATCAAGATTTTTCAAGGCCTGTAATATGAACGATGACGGTAAGACAAAAGCACAACTTATAAAAGAGCCGGGAGAAATGCACCGGCAAGTTGCCGGTTCCGAAACCGCGCAGCAACAATCAAATCATCCCATCCCCAAAATGAACGCAATGATAAAAGCTTTTGATGGCCTGATTTACGTTTGTTCCCGGGATTACCGTGTCGAGTTTATGAACGAGCATCTCATCTCTCGGACTGGTTATGACGGCGCCGGGGAGCTGTGTTACAAGGTTTTGCATGAACGGGATTCGATCTGTCCGTGGTGCGTCAATGACCGTGTCTTGAAGGGAGAAACAGTACGCTGGGAGGTGAAGAGTCCCAAAGATAAACGGTGGTATTACATTGTGAACACACCCATAGACAACAAGGATGGAACAATCTCCAAACAGGCGATGATCTTGGACATCACCGACCGCAAGCAGGCGGAGGAGGCGCTTCGGGAAAGCGAAGAAACATACCGTTCTATCCTTAACGCCTCTCCCGACGATTTCACGATTACGGATATTGAGGGTTACATCCTCATGGTTTCCCCTGCAGCCAAAAAGATGTACGGCTACCAACCGGAGTACGAGGGGTTTAAGGGCTTGCATGTTTCGAACTTCATTGCGCATGAAGATCGAGAGCGGGCCAAATCCAATATCAGACTCATATTGCAGGGCGTTTATACAGGTCCGAATGAATACCGTGCCATGCGCAAGGATCAAAGCATCTTTGATATAGAAGTAAATAGCGGGCTTGTTCATGATGCAAACGGACAACCGGTCAAAATGGTATTTGTTGTCCGCGACATCACCGACCGTAAACAAATGGAAGCTGATCTGCAAGAATCGAAAAGACGTCTTGCCGATATTATTGATTTTCTGCCGGATGCGACTTTCGCTATTGACCTGACCGGAAAAGTTATTGCCTGGAACCGCGCCATGGAAGAGATGACGGATGTAAAGTCGGAGAATATTCTGGGCAAGGATAATTATGAATATGCCTTGGCGTTTTATGGGATGCGCAGACCAATGCTTGTTGACCTGGTATTCGGATTTGCTGAAGAGATCGCAGAAAAATATGATTTTGTGCAGAGAAATGGAGATTTACTGCTTGCCGAGGGCGAGAGAACTATAAGGGGAATGCCTCATGCCCTCTGGGGGAAAGCCGGACCATTATATGACAGCCGCGGTAATGTCGTAGGCGCCATTGAATCCATCCGCGACATCACCGAGCTCAAGCAGGCTCAGCAAGTCCTGCGAAAGGCGCACGATGAATTGGAAAGTAAGGTTCGGGAAAGAACCGCCGAGTTGGTAAAGGCCAACAAGGTGCTGCAGCGGGAAATCTCCGAGCGCAAACGGGCGGAAGCGGTGCTGAAAGAGAGCGAAGAAAAATACAATCAGTTTTTTAAGACTTCAAGGGATTGCGTCTTTATAACTTCAAAGGATGGACGGCTCGTCGACCTGAATGATGCTGCGGTGGAGTTATTCGGCTACTCCAGCCGTGATGAACTGCTCCAGAAAAAAATGCCGTATGTTTACGCCAATAAGGAGGAACGGGCGAAGCACGCCAGAGTGATCGCAGAATGCGGCTATGTCAAAGAGTATCCCATTGATTTGCGCCGAAAAGACGGCAGTGTCAGGCATGCACTCATTACGGCAGTGGCCCGCTATGACGTCAGCGGCAGAACAATAGGGTTTCAGGGAACAATCCGGGACGTGACCGAGCAGAGACGGGTGGAGAAGGAATTAAGGAAATACCGTGAAGATCTGGAGAGCATGGTTGCCGAACGGACAAGCGAACTTGAAGACAAGACAAGAAATCTTCAGGAAGTAAATACGACATTGAATGTACTGCTGCAGAAGAGGGAAGAGGACAGAAAGATTTTGGAAGAGAATTTGGTCGCCAATATCAGTTCTCTTGTTCTGCCCTACATAGGCGGCATCAGGAGAAACAACCTCGATGCGCAGCAGCAGTTGTGCCTGGATACTATTGAAAAGAATTTAAGCGGCATCGTTTCCCCGCTTTTGAAAAACATCCGGCAGTTTGAACTGACTCCGCGGGAGATACAGATTGTTTCCCTGATAAAGGACGGCAAGACGACCAAAGAAATCGCCAGTGCCTTGGGAATTGGTGAAGGCTCCATCGACACGCACAGAAAAAACATTAGAAAAAAAATGGGTCTGAACAGGGCTTGCAATCTCCAGTCCCATCTGCGTTTTCTCGAGAAATAGATAAATAGCCTATCTATAAATACCCGATTTAATATGTATTGTAAATTTACAATCCTTAGATATAAGTTTCTAAGTCTTTTAGGATATACATCTAATGCCTCAGGAGACATTTGAAAATTATTTTCCCTTTATGCCGATGCCGGGAAAGCCCCAAAAACTTCGGGGCGCTTTAAATCTAAATTAACTTTATTTTATTTTAAAACCATTTTCAGCTAATATGAAAGATGAATCTAAGACTAAAAAACAACTTATCAATGAGCTTACCGAACTGCGACAGCAATTGGCAAATTCAAAAAACTTCGAAAAAGAATTCCACAGGCTTCAGGAAAGCAATGACAAGTTCGTAAAAGCTTTCACGCACTGTTCCATCCCCATGGCCATTACAACATTTAAGGAAGGCCGGTTTGTTGATGTCAACAATACTTTTTCGAGATTTACAGGGCTCAGGCAGGATGAAATTATAGGACGTACTTCGCGGGAAATTGGATATTTCACAGATGAACAAAGGGCGATATTGTTTGATGAGATTAAGAAAAAAGGTTGTGTGGAAAACCTGGAGCTGAAAGTCGGAGCAAAAGGCGGGGAACTTAAAGACGGCTTGTTCAATGCCGTAATGATGACCATCAACAATGAAAAATGTCTGCTGAAAGTAATGGTGGATATCACCGGACGCAGGAAGGCGGAATTTTCTTTACGGGAAAGCGAAAACAAACATCACGGCAATAGTGAGCATGTCGGCAAAGGGATTTATCAGGCAACGGTCGATGCCGATGAGATAAAGAGCAATAAAGACGGCATCCCGGGCTGTCGGGGCGTCTTATCTGATATAACAGAAAGGAAACATTTTGAAACGGAGCTTTTGCAAACAAAAAAAATGGAAGCAGTTGGCGCTCTTGCGGGCGACATTGCCGACAGTTTCAACAATTTGTTTCTGGCGATTCAGGAAAGTATTTCACTTTTGCTCCTGGATATTGATTCGTCGCATCCCCATTACAGGTGCCTGAAGAATATTGCCGCACAGGTGGCAAATGGAGCTGATTTAACGGGTAAATTGCTGGATCTTGCCGGGTGTGAAAAATATGAGGTTGAGCCCGTCAATATGAATGATAATGGATGAAGCAATAAAAGAAAGGATATTCGATCCCTTTTTTACGACGAATGGCGGCAGAGGTTTGGGGCTGACAACAGCTTACGGTGTTATTAAAGGACACGGGGGCCTTATCAGGGTTTGCAGTGTACCTGGCCAAGGAACAACTTTTACCATATATCTACCGACTTAAATGTGGAGGCTTTATGCAAAAAGCACTTGAAAACAAAGCGGTGAATGGCGGAGAGACAATTCTGCTGGTGGATGATGAAAAAATGATTCTGGACGTGACCAGAGAACTGCTCAAATCACTGGGGTATCAAGTCTATATTGCTCAAAGCGGTAAAGAAGCGATCGATGTTTTTACGGAGAAGCGAGACCAGATTAACCTGGTTATTATGGACATGGTTCTGCCGGGGATGTCGGGGAAAAAAATATTCGATAGACTTCGTGAAATAAATCCGGATGTCCGTGTGCTGCTGGCCAGCGGTTACAGTATCGACGGTGAGGCCGAACAGATTCTGGCCCGGGGCTGCAACGGCTTTCTTCCCAAACCTTTCCGACTTGGAGAACTTGCGCAGAAGATAAGAGAGGTTCTTAACTAAAAAATGTATTTTCCAATTAAGTTCATCTTGATCGGTTTAATTAATTAAAGGTTTTTGCGCAGTGCATCCGATACGGATAATTAGAAAAAGTGCTTTTCCCGGAAAGACTGCCGATGAACGAAAAAGACAAGAACACAAGTAAAGATCTAATTATGCTTGCCCTGGAAAGGGAAGTATTCAAAAAGCAATACCTGAGGATGCGTGATAATTATGATCATAAGATCAAAGAATTGTCCATCATCAAAGAACTCATGGATTCATTGCGTCTGACCAGCATCAATGATAAAAATGCCCTTTTCCGGGAGCAGTTAAAAGTTGTAAAAAAGAATACGTCTCTGGAACAGATAAGCCTCCTGGTTCTGAATGAAGAGCTCCAGACGCTCGAACTGGTGGCCGCCGCAAATGCGGAAAAAAAAGCATCTGTGGAGGAGGCGCGTTTTCTAAATCTTGACCAGGGGACACCGGGCATTGCTGTTTCGTTAAAAAAACCGGTTGTCATCAATGATGTGCAGGAATCCTGCAGTCATGAAGAAAGGATGCGTGTTCAAGGGCAATCTTTGCTTTGCGTTCCTGTGATGGATGGAAATAAAGTTGTCGGCATTTTGGAGTTGAGCCATAGAATGAAGAATAAATTTGACCAGAATCAGGTCAACTTCTTCAGTCTTGTAGCCAATCAGATCGGCACCGCTGTTGTTTTGTTTCGGTTGTATGCGCAAATGCTCAAAGAGGAAAGCAGACGCTTTCTCCTGAGCCGCTTTTTTTCCAAAACCATTACGGAAGAGATTCTGGGCAAGAAAGGTTTTATTAAGTTAGGTGGAGAAAGAAAGAAAGCAACTATTGTGTTCGTTGATATCCATGGTTTTACATCCATCTCCGAACGCCTCGATCAGGAAGAAGTTGTTGAGATTCTTAATGCCTTCTTTTCTCATATGACGCCGATCATCTTTAAGAACAATGGGACCCTAGATAAACTGATGGGCGATGGAATGATGGCTATTTTTGGTGCGCCCATTACCAGCGATGATGATGCAGTACGGGCTGTACGCACAGTTATAGAGATGATCAGGGCGCTTCAAGCCTTTAATGAACGGCATAGGGAAAAAGGTTGGCCGCAGCTTAGTGTAGGCATTGGCGTCAACGCTGGTGAAGTTGTTGCTGGATATATAGGGTCTCAGGATCACTTGAATTATACGGTTATTGGCGACGCTGTGAACACGGCGCAGAGGCTTCAATCCATTGCTGCGGTGGATGAAATAATAATTTCAAAAGCTGTCAAAGACGCCATCGGCGATAAAATTTCGGAGGTGGAAGGCTTGAAGGGACTGACGCCTCTACCTTCCCAGAAAGTTAAAGGCAAAGAAAAAGAGATCGATATCTTCCGGGTTGAAATCTGACAGCTTGCCGCCTAACGCAATCGGCTGTCGATCATTATATCGGGGCCGATTCTTTTTATTTTTTGGAAGTTCAGTTTTTTGGCATGCGCCAGATCGATGATGTCCAGTTTGCCTACGGCTTCAATTCCCGTGCCGATAATTTTCGGGGCAATAATGGCTACCAGGCGGGAAGCTAAATTCTCTTTCAAAACGGCAGTGATGATCTGAGCGCCGCCTTCTATCAAAATGGAAGATATCCCTCTGGCGGCAAGTATTTTAAATAATTTTTTTAAATCAACTTTACCCTCGTTGTCGGCCTCCGTAGAAATCAGCTGTATACCGGAATCAGCAAAATGTTGAAATTGCGGGTCGTCCGCCGGTTTAGTGGTGGCAATTATAGTATCAGCGGCAGAGAGGTTTTGAAAAATTTTAGCCTGCAGAGGGACTCTCAGGCTGGAATCCACGACAACACGTAAAGGGTTGCGGCCGCGGATGTGGCGCACAGTTAGTTCCGGGTTATCTTTGATAACCGTCTGCGCGCCGACTAAAACCGCATCGTGCCGGGCGCGCAGACGGTGGGCAAATTTCAGGGAAGCAGGTGAACTTATCCATTGCGACTGACCGCTTGCCGTAGCAATACGGCCGTCTAATGTTGCCGCATATTTTACGGTAACAAAAGGCATGCCGGTTTCCATGTAGTAAAAGAAAACTTCATTGAGGCTGCGGCATTTCTCTTCTAAAACACCTGCTGTTACTTCAACTCCCCTGCTTTGTAAATAATCCAAGCCTTTGCGGGAAACCAGCGGATTTGCGTCTATCGTCCCGACAACGACTTTTCTGAACTTATTTTCAATAATGCTTTCCACGCAGGGTGGTGTTTTCCCCGTATGACAACAGGGTTCAAGAGTTACATATATAGTCGCCCCGGCAAGGTCTTCAGAAGCATTTTTTATCGCGTTGACTTCCGCGTGAGGACCGCCGTACCGTTTGTGGTATCCCTGACCGATAATCCGGCCGTTTTTAACAATAACCGCGCCGACCATCGGGTTGGGGCTGACGGAACCATTTCCTTTTCGGGCAAGTTTTATTGCCAGATACATGTAGTATTCATCAGTATTCATAGTTGGAGACAAATACCTCATAGTTCGCCGGAATGTAAAGATATTTATTGTTGAAA
>Ga0302238_1001374_pt1 | contig 19847 bp, 12 predicted proteins | sample AAG_UR_Asn_MG_FD_193527 | JGI IMG/M metagenome (GOLD analysis project Ga0302238, IMG submission 193527) | Enriched activated sludge microbial communities from anaerobic digester in WTTP, New Holstein, Wisconsin, United States - AAG_UR_Asn | ecosystem: Engineered > Bioreactor > Anaerobic >...
TCAAGTCGCTATTGGCGAGACTACTTACGGAGGTCGTAAAGAGCTGATAAATCCGAAAGGGATAATCGATTATGGCAGCTTAATGTATATTGCCCTCCAGCGCTCTAAGACAGCCAGAGAGGCTATAAACGTAATGATCGATCTTGTTGATAAGCACGGATACTATAGCAGTGGAGAGGCTTTTTCTATCTCGGACCCAAAGGAAGTCTGGTTCATGGTAATAATTGGCAAAGGCGAAGGCAGCAAGGGGGTGAATTGGGTGGCTCAGCGAGTTCCCGACGGGTACGTCTCTGCTCACGCCAACTACAGTCGGGTCAGGCAGTTCCCTTTTAACGACCCAGAGAACTGCATGTATAACAAAGACATCGTCGACTTCGCCCGCGCCAAGGGCTGGTTTGATGGGCCAGACAAGGAGTTCAGCTATTCCGACGCCTTTGCACCGCTGACCTGGGCGCAGGCTCGCTCGTGCGAGGCCCGAGTCTACAGCTTCTTCCGAGCCGTCGCACCATCGGCCAACATCAAGGCCAACTTTGTCGACGGTACTATTGAAGATGTTCGCTTGCCCCTCTGGATCAAGCCCGACAGGAAGCTTGGGGCCCGAGACCTCATGGACCTCATGAGGGACCACTTCGAGGGTACCCCCATAGACATGCACAAGGGAGTTGGAGCCGGCCCGTACGTCATGCCCTACCGCTGGCGCCCTATGCGCTGGGAGTACAAGGGGCAGATGTATGTTCACGACCGCTCCACGGCTACCCAGCAGACCGGCTTCTCCTTCGTCGCACAGTCCAGGGGTTGGCTTCCTGACCCCGTGGGCGGGATTCTGTGGTTCGGGGTGGACGACACAGCCAGCACCGTATACGTCCCAATGTACTGTGGTATTACAGCCGCTCCACACCCCTTTGCTGTGGGCAACGGTAACTTCTCAACCTTCTCATGGGAAGCAGCGTTCTGGGTCTTCAACGTAGTCTCCAACTGGGCCTACACCCGCTACAGCGATATCAGCAAGGAAATCCGCATCGCTCAAAACGAGTTGGAGGGGCTCTTCACCGCCTCGCAGCCAGAGGTGGATGCCATGGCAACGGCACTGTACAAGCAGGCACCGGGCCTTGCCCGACAGTATCTGACGGACTACAGCGCATCCAGAGCCAACCAGACCATCGCCAAGTGGCAGGGCCTGGCCGTCTCGCTCTTCATGAAGTACATGGACGGCAACGTCCGCGACGAGAAGGGGATACCGCAGCACCCAGCATATGATGAGCAGTGGTACAAGGCCATCGTCGAGCAGGAGCCCGAACTCTATAAGCTCAGGAAGTTCGACTGGGAGATTCAGGAAGAGAAGAGGCTCGAAGAGGAGAAGAAGAAGAAGGAGTCAGAGCAGACCCCGAGATAGCACGGGGTCTCAGGGGCGATGCCGTCAGAGGCACCGTCCCAACTGGTCGGGAGCGCAGGCTCCACAATCCCAACAAAGCTCAATGCAGCCACAGACGGCAGCTCCCACGCAGGAGAGCCCCCCTGAGCAATCGGTATCAGCCCAACAACAGGGAGCACCATCGCAGTTTGTCCCGGTGGGATCGGGCACGCAGGCTCCAGGCAGCTGACCGGAACCCGTGGGGGCCGCTCGGCAGACCAAGCCGGGCCCGCATTGGGTATCGACATAGCAGCAGCCCGAAGGCAAGGGACTGCACAGACCTGGGACGGCCCCCTCGGCAGAGGTCCCATGGCAGCCGGGAACCTGAGCTCCCACGCAGGTTTGACTGGTGTAGCAGTCGCTGTCTGCCCAGCAGCCCCCTGGCGCCGGTACAGGTTCGCAGGTGCCGCCGGAGCCATCCTGGGGCATGACGCACCGAGTTCCTGGACCACAAGGGGCATCGTCGTAGCAACAGAACGGCGGATCATCGTGAACGCAGTGGCCCGACGAGTCGACCACGGCCAAAACTGATAAGCACGAGTTGACCATGGCGCCGGAACAGTACTCTCCCTGCCCAACGTTGCACTCCCCGGAATGCCAACACTCGCCCGCCTCCAGTTCGGGGAGACACTTGCCCCATTGGAGGTCGCCAGACACGGGCACGCAGTATGAGCCTTCCCCACAGTGCTCCGCTGTGAGACAACACCCCTGGGGCACCTCAACCATCTCTGAATCCACCGCATCCAGGTCACCCGGTTCCAGGTCTAGGGCGTCCTCGACATCCGACTCCACATCGCCGCCATCAGAGGCCGTCAGGGAGTCGAGATCCGCAGCAAGCTCGCCCGAGACCAGGTCTCCGGGCGTCACTACATCGTGCATGCCCCCAAACTCGTCTTCAGCTCTCCAGGTATCGGGGCCCCGCCCCTCGCTGTCATGTCCGGTGTACTGGGCATCCTTCGTCCCCGGAGATGGCTGAGGATTGGATTCGATGCATCCGTAAAGTGCAGCAAGTGCTAATAAGAGCGTTCTGTTAAACATAATGGCCCCCGATTCGGCTTCGGCGCCATTATGCCCTGCGCCGCACTTGATTACCAGTGCCGCCCCAAGGGGGGGCCAGGGGGGGAGCAGAGCTGAACTCTACTTGAGCAGACCACGCTTCTTGAGCAAGGGCTCAACAACAGGGTCACGGCCACGGAAGTTGCGATACATCACAGCAGCATCTTCAGACCCACCCCGCTCGAGGATCTCCTTCCGGAACTTCGTTGCGGTCTCCTTATCGAACAGCCCCTTCTCTTCAAACGCAGCAAAGGCGTCGGAGTCGAGCACCTCGCTCCACATGTAACTGTAGTATCCGGCAGAATAGCCACCGCCAGGCCCGAAAGTGTGGTTGAAGTAGGTACTTCGGTACCTGGGCAGGATCTCCTTCATCAGGCCCAACTCTGCCAGTGTCTCCTTCTCGAACTTCTCAACCTCGAACTTCTCACCCCCAGTGAAGAGGTGCCATTTCATATCCAGGTAGGAGGCGGCGACATACTCCACAGTGGCGAACCCCTGGTTGAACTGTCTGGCCTTCTGAATCTTCTCCACCAGCTCGACAGGAATTGCCTCTCCAGTCTTGAAGTGCCGGGCGTAGAAAGAAAGCACCTCTGGCTTCAGCACCCAGTTTTCCATGATCTGCGATGGGAGCTCCACGAAGTCCCTTGGCACGCCACCAAGGCCAGCGTAACGCACACGGTTCATGAGCCCATGGATACCATGGCCCAGTTCGTGGAACAGGGTCTCTGCCTCGTCTACTGAGAGGAGGGCGGGCTCGGTTTGGGTCGGCTTGGTGAAATTGCCCACATTGACCATGATTGGCCTGGTCTCCACTCCGTTGCGAACCTGAGCCCCCCTGTAACTGCCGCACCAGGCACCGCCTCTTTTGCTGGGCCTTGGGTGATAGTCGTAGATGAAGACTCCCAAGTGCTTGCCATCACCGTCACGAACCTCCATGGCGCGAGCCTCAGGGTGATATAGTGGCACATCATCAATTACAACAAAAGTTACATCATATAGACGTTTAAGCAGTTCAAGCGAACCTTCCAGAACGTTTTTCAGCTCGAAATAGGGCCGAAGCTCCGACTCCTCAATGCTGTATTTTTCCTTACGAACGATTTCGGCATAGTACCTCCAATCCCATGCCTCAAGCTTGAAATCCCTCTTTTCCCTGTCGATTATGGCCTGCATCTCAGCCATCTCAGCTCTTGCGATCTCCAGAGCCGGCTTCCAGACCTTGTCTAACAGGCCGAACACATCCTCTGGGGTCTTGGCCATGCGCTCTTCCAGACGGAAGTGTGCCCATGTGGGGTATCCCAACAGCTTGGCCTTTTCGGTCCTGAGCACCACCTGCCGGGCGACATTCTTGTTATTGTCGAACTCGTTGCCGTTGTTGCCTCTCATCTCATATGCCTGAAGCATCTTGCGCCGCAATTCCCGATTCTCTGCCGACTGCAAGAAAGGCCAGAGCACCGGCGCATCCAGGGTAAAGAGCCACTTGCCCTCGTGCCCCGCCCTGGTCGCTGCCTGGGCCGCCTCATCAACCATGGATTGGGGGAGACCGGCCAGGTCCCCCTTCTTGTCAACAACCAGCTTGAAGCCGGTGGTCTCCTTCAAGAGGTTGTTCCCGAACTGCAAGCCAAGCAGAGAGAGCTCCTTGTTGAGCTCTCGAAGCCTGGCCTGGCCCTCTGAGTCAAGCTTTGCACCGCCACGGACGAACCTCTTGTAGGTCTCCTCGAGCAGGCGCAGTTGGTCGGGCTCAAGCGAGAGGTTAGCCCTGGCATTGTGGACGACCTCCAGCTTCTTGAACAATGCGGCGTTCAGCAGGGTGTCATCCTCCAGCGCCACGAGCTTGGGCAAAACGCGTTCGGCAATGGCCTGCAACTCCTCGTTGGTGTGAGCCGAAAGGAGTTGGAAGAAGACGGGCCTCACCTTGTCCAACATGGCCCCAACTTGGTCCAACGCCTCAACACAGTTCTGGAAAGTTGGCGGGTCATTGCTCTCGGCAATGCCCTGAATCTCTCGCTTCACCTGGGCAATGCCCTCTTCGAATGCCGGCTCGAAGTGCTTGGGCTCTATGCTGTCGAAAGGTGGAATACCGAATGGCGCTGTCCACTCCTGAAAGAAGGGGTTGTCTGCCTGCTTGCTGGCGGCCGGGCAGTCCGCCGCAAAAACGCTGCCTGCCATCATCAGACCGAGCAGCAATGTCGCGGCCACGAGCCTTACGTCCATGAAAACCTCCGCGTAGTCTGGCCAGGAGAATCCCCAGCCCCGCTGGTAATACCAAACTGCCCCAATGGAACCAACACTTTTCGACTTCGGGGGGCAGGGGTGCCCCGCACCTCGCCCATGCGGTCCATTGGAGCGCCAATCGATTTGGCGCTTCGGGCCCCGTGGGCCGGCAGAATCCCGTAGGCAAGCCAGGCAAGACGGGCAGAGCAGCTTGACAACGGCCCTTTACGCCCTTATTTGAACCAGTCCCTAAGGCCGCAGCCGGCAGGGGCCTCGTTTCTGGAATAATCTCCTGGCTTCACCGGTTGTGCGCCCTCAAGTGGAGGCCCCGGACGACGGACGGGCCGCTGAACGAGTTACCCGCAATGCAGACGCGGCCCCCTGGTTCGGATGCCAGGGGCCTCCGTGTAGAAACGCAGAGTTGAGGAGCAAGATGGGAGAGGCAAAATCGGTACCCGTGATTCAAGTTGAAGCGTTAGAGAAACGCTACGGGGAGATCCACGCAGTAAAAGGGGTCACCTTCGAAATCAAGAAGGGTGAGATTGTCGGCTTTCTGGGCCCCAACGGCGCCGGCAAGAGCACCTGCCTGAAAGCCATCACTTGCTACCTGGCCCCCACCAGTGGTGCCATCAAAATCGCTGGTATGGATGTTCAGGAGAGCCCCAGAGAGGTCAGGCGAAAGTTCGGCTACCTGCCCGAGAACGCCCCACTCTACCACGACATGATCGCATACGATTACCTTCGTTTCGTTGGCGAACTTCGTGGCCTTTCGGGAAAGGACCTTGAGCAGCGCATCGCTCATGTGGCTTCGAAGGTCGCAATTGCGCAGGTCCTGGGTCAGACCGTTGGCACCCTTTCCAAAGGGTATCGCCAGCGAGTCTGCTTGGCGCAAGCACTCATCCACGACCCGGAGATTCTGATACTCGACGAGCCCACCGTGGGGCTCGACCCCAACCAGGTGGTGGAGATCCGCTCACTCATCAAGGAGTTGGGGAAAGACCGCACCGTCATCCTCTCCACACACATACTCCATGAGGTGCTGGCTACCTGCGACCGCATAATCATCATCCACAAGGGACTCATCGTCGCCGATGGCACGCCCCGAGAACTGCTTGAGCGCTTCACCAGCAACCCGCCTGTGCTGCTGAGGATTGCTCTTCCGGAGGGAGATGGAAGTGAGATCATGGCCAAGCTCCAGGCCCAGGAATGGGTGGAGAGGGCCTTGTCACGGCCAGCGGGCATTGCTGGAGAGTTCGAAGTGGAGGTCCAGGGCCGCGAAGGTGGTGACCATCGAACCAGGTTGGTTGAACTGGTGGGTAGAGAGGGCTGGTCCCTGCTGGAGATTCGTCGCGAGATGCTTGACCTCGAGGGCCTCTTCCGCAAGTTGACACAGGAGTAAACCATGCGAAATGTCTGGATTATGGGAAAAAGGGAGCTTGCTGCCTACTTTTCGTCGGCAGTGGCCTATGTTGCAATTACTGTGTTTCTTGTCGTAGTCGGGGTCAAGTTTTTTATAATCGATGGCTTTTTTAAGACCGGCGAGGCAAGCCTTCGCTCCTTCTTCGAGCTGGTCCCGCTGTTTTTTGTGTTTTACCTGCCGGCAATCACCATGCGCTCAATTGCCGAGGAGAAGCGGCAGGGAACATTCGAATTATTGGCAACACTTCCTATCAGTGATTCTGAAATAGTCCTTGGTAAGTATCTTGGGGCTGTTGGCTTTCTCGCTGTTACCCTTGCAGTCACCCTGGTCTACCCACTTGGCCTGGCTCTCCTGGGAGACCCAGACTGGGGAGCCATCCTGGGAGGCTACATCGGTCTGCTCTTCCTTGGTGCCGCCCTGCTTGCTGCGGGCATCATGGCATCCACCTGGACCCAGTCTCAGATTGTTTCATATATTTTGGGGACCCTCATCGGAGCCATTTTCTTCTTCACTGAGCGACTGGTAAGACTCTTCTGGGAGACGGCCAGAGACGCCGTAGCTTATGTCAGCTTCGACTCACACTACTCCAACTTCGTACGAGGAGTGCTTGACACGAGAGATATATTATTTTTTGTGGCGATCACTGCTTTATTTCTCGTAGTAGCGACGTTCTCCCTCAACAGTCGCAGATGGAAATAGGAGTAACTGAATGAAAACAACACTTTTGGAGAATAAAGGCAGCCGTAAGTCGCGCGTGGCAAACAACGCTGTGCTTCTTGGTGCTCTGGTAGTTAGCTGTGTAGCGGTGGTACTGCTCTCATCGGCCCTCTCGGCCCGATTCGACCTCACGGCCCAGCACATCAACTCGCTCTCACCAGAGTCCCGCAAAGTGGTAGAGGCTCTTTTCGGGGAGGGGGGAGCTGACGAAATCGTCGCAACGGTTTACGTTTCGGAACAGCTGCCTGAGACCATACAAGAAGGACCGGGCTTGGCCGTAGACCTGCGAAACGTTGACCAGAAGCTGCTCGACAAGCTCGAAGAGTACCGAGCGGAATCGGGTGGAAAGCTACGAATCGTTGTCGAACGAGTCTCCGATGAGAACGTCGATGCGATAATCGACAACAACGACCTGGCGCCCCTGGTCTCGGAAGAAGCATCGGCCAAGGTCAAAGACGGCAAGCTCTCCATCAAGCGCCAGGTGCTCGGAGTAACGCTCACCGCCGGGAAGGTTCAGGAGGTATTTCCCAAGGCCACCCAGCCTGGGCTCTTTGAGTACGAACTGACGCGGCGCCTCACCCGCATCCACGATCGGATCAAGAACGACTCCCAAATCGCACGCTTCCGTGAGGCTGCGGACCAGATGAGCAAGGCCGTGGAGGAGTGCAACAAGGAGATGACCCGCTTCGAGAAGCCAGAGGGTGAGGAAGAGAGCCAGGAGTTCGGCATCCAGGGCCTGATTTCCCCAATTACCAACGCCCAGGATGAAATGCTGGCCCTCAGCAAGAGCCTTGACGACGTCAGGGCCAAGTGTCAGCCAGTCATGGACCTGCTCACTGAATATACCAACTCTATGGGTGGCCAAAACAATCGCTTTAACGCATTTATGCGAGGCAATGCCACTGACGGACAGGTGGATGGGGTTTCTGCCTTCATCGCCGTTGCCAACGCAATACAGACCCTTGTTACCGACCCGAAAGCGAACCCTCAACAATACTCTGAATTCAAAGAACAGCTTAAGGCGGTCAACGAGCGCGTGGTTGAACTCAAGAAGGACCTTGACTCATCCGCCGGCGAACGACGCATCGGTGTCATTTGCGGCCACGGCGAATTCTGCCCCTTCGCTGCCGAGACGTTCCCCCTTGACCCCAAGATGGCACAGCTCATGGGAGGCCAAAACCAGGTGCAGCAGGTCTTCATGAACGTGGGCCTGCAGATCCAGGAGATCGTCAACCGCTTCCAGCAGAGCGGCGGCATGCTCCTGGGTAGGGAGGGCAACTTCGCTCTGGAGCAGGTTGATCCCACCAATCCTATTCCCGACCACTATTCGGCGTTGGTCCTCTTGGGACCCAAGAAGCCCTTCAGCGAGAAGGAGCGCTACGAAATCGACCAGTACCTCATGCTCGGCGGTACGATCCTGGTCTTCGCTGACAACTTTAACATACACCTCCAAGGTTTCTCCCAGTCGGAGCTGGCCAAAGCCGGCCCCCAGGCCATCCAGCTCTTTCAGCTTATGGGCCAGGGAGCCAGCATCGTTGGCAAGTACAACGCCGTGGCCCGGTATGAATCTACGGTGAACGACCTCCTGGAGCCATACGGTATCAAGGTCAACGCGGACCTGGTGCTGGATGACAAGAGCAACAGCCAGATTGTCACCTTCGACACCGCCAGGATGACCGACGGACGACAGGTAAGCGGCATGGCCCCCCTGCCATACGCCCTTCTGCCGGTTGCCACCGACTTCGACAGGGCGAATGTTGCTGTCTCGGGGCTTCACAAGCTGACCATGCCCTACGCATCCTCAATCTCCACGGAAGAGAAGCCCGGACAGACCATCACGGTGACACCGCTGGTCCGCTCTTCGGAAGACTCCGTGGCCTTCGCTAATCCTGACCTTGGCACCGGGGCCACAATGGAGAATGAGGGCGACACCGATAGCGAGAGTGAAGGCGAAGCAGTTCAGCCCGCACCCTCCGCCGGTCTCAAGGTAATGCCCCCGGAACTCAAGGAACAACTGGCCTCCATGACCCCCAACGGACCCCACACGCTGGCTCTCCTGGCCGAAGGCTCCTTCGTAAGTGCCTTCAAGGACAAGCCGGTTCCGCTGGCTCCCGGTAGCAATGACCAGGCAGCAAAGGCGCCGCCGCCCCAGCGTTTGGAGTCGGGAAGCGGCAGGATTCTGGTTGTCGGAAGCACCTTGGGCCTTCCCTCCATATCCATGGAATCGTTCTTTGACGGCGTGACTATGGCCACACTGCAGCAGGGCGAGGTACACACCCTCGTGGGACGCTTCGCCAACTTCGTAACGGGGCTGCGACAACTCTCCAAGGTCTACCCCGAGACCTTCCCGGCTCTCTTCAACTTCCTGGACTGGGCGGCCCAGCACACAGCCCTGGCGCAGATTCGAGCGAAGAGCATTACTTTCAGACCACTGGACCCCATGGAGGAGTCTTCGCAAACCGCCGTGGAGCTCTCCGCTATTGGCGCAGTACCACTTCTGTTCCTGGCTTTCGGTTGGCTCTATTGGGCCCTTCGAAAGCAGCTCCGCCGGAAGACCGCAGCTCGAATGGTCGCCATGACGGCAGCACAGAAGTAATGTAAGGCTGTAAGTCAGCAATCATTTACGATAATCCACGTTCACCTGGAGGAATCCTGACATGAACAAAACAACTATTGCTGCCCTTTCCGTTGCCGTTGCGTTGGGCATCGCAGCCGCCTTTGTGCTCCGCTCACCTCCGCCTGAGGAGATGGAACAGCTGGTGCTCCCTGCCCTGATCTCCGATGCGCCCCAACCGGAGGATGCACTGGGTCTGCAAGAGAAGAGGAAGCCCACGAGGGATCCCGTTGGGCCGGTAAACCGCATCGAGGTTGCAGGCCCCAATTCATCGTATTCGCTCAGCAAAGGCAAGCTGGAGTCTTGGACCATCACCCAACCAGTGACAGCGTTGGCCGATTCCACAAGGGTGAGGGCTATGTTGTCGGCATTCTCGGCTGAGGTCAGCTCCTCTTATTCGGCCAAGATTGATGGAAAATTCGACAAGTACGGTCTTGACGAAGGCAAACGAATAAGAGTGACCCTCTACAAAGATGACGAGCTCTTGCATGACCTCTTCGTCGGTCTCGTTGATGGAGATGTATCAGCCTCACAAGAGGCTGATACCCTGGTGATGCTGCCCGAAGGAGATACGGTCTTCAGGATGAAGGGTTCAGACCTGCGCTCCCCCTTCGACGTCACCGTCGAGCAGCTCAGGGACAAGAAAGTCTTCTCCTTCAGCAAGGAAGAGATTGTGCGTGTCGAAATCGAGGATCCCCGGCCGGGACGGTTCCAACGCATTGTTGCGAACCTCGAGACGGGCAAAGAGCCCAAGCCGGGTATGCCTGCCCCCACTACTTGGAAAGTAACCGAACCAGTAAATGAGAAACTGGAAGGGCTCGACCGCCTTGCCGGTGACCTGGCGCTGCTTCGGGCAACAGAGTTCCTGCCCAAACTGCCCGGTGCAGATGCCAGCGCGTTAGAACGTCCCTACAAGCTCTCTGTTACCGTCAAGCCCAAGAGTGGGGAGGAGGCGGTGACCACGCTCTCTATTGGAGCTGGACGCAAGGGCGGTGTTTATGCAAAAGTTGCCGATAGAGAAGAGTTTATGCTGATATCAACAACGTCTGCCGAGAATCTTATAAAGGGCTTTAACGAGTTAAGAATAAAGAAGATCTTTTCTTTCAAGGAAGCGGACATAGCTAAGGTTGAGATTATGGACCCGGGTAAGCCCAAGCTGCGTCTTTCAAGGGCTGAAAAGGGCTGGATGTTCGAAGAACCGGCAGGGGAAACGGCCTACTCACCCCGGGTAACCAGCTTCCTGGAACTCTTCACGGGACTGGCTGTGGCCGACTACCTCAGCAACGACCCGGGCCCCGAGACAACGGGGTTTTCAGAAGAGCACAGGCAGATCAAGGTCACACTCAAGTCGGGACAGAACGTGGTCCTCCATATTGGAAAGGAGTTCAAGGACCAGCGTTCTGTTGAGAAGCTGTACGTCAAGTTAGATGGAAGCGATGAAGTAATGGCAGCGATGAAGTATGTTATTAAGAACATATCGAAGGATCTGGACGACTTGAGAGACAAGCGTGTCTTCAGAATTGAGCAGGATATGATTGCGGAAATAACGCTGGAGCATCCGGATCAAAAACTGGTCGTTAAGGAGGAGTCGGGGAAATGGAGCCTCCTGGAGCCCGAGAGGATCGAGCAGGTTGACTTGGGAGCCACCCTGTCGACACTGGCTACCCTCGAAGTCTCAGAGGTGGTTGCAGACAAGACCCCGGAAGAGGTGGGACTGACCAGAGGCTCCGTCATAATAACCGTGCGGCTCAAAGATGGCTCTTCCCACGTGTTGACAGTGAGCGAGGAGGTCCGAAAGGATGACCACTACGCCTCCACAACCGAGGAGCACCTGCAAGGCAAGATTCTGCTGGTGCCCAAACAGAAGGTCAAGGAGCTGCTCAAGAAGCTTCCAGACTTCAAGAAAGAGGCCCCAGTCCAGATTCCTGCCCCGTAGCGCTTGACAACAGGCTCAGCTCCATTACTTTGTGACCGTGCTTGAGAGACTTCCACCGCTCAGGTGGTAGGCACAACCAGTCAAAATATCCATTTATGGAGGTGTATCATGTACGGGAGGAATCTGCCTTCTATCATGAGAGACGTATTCGGAGAGGACCTTTTTTCGCCTATGCGCCTGGCCGACGACGGCAGGCGTTGCTGGGCACCGGCTGTGGACATCTTCGAAGAGGATGCCATCCTGCATCTTCACTTCGACGTCCCAGGCGTCGACAAGGATGCCATCAAGGTCGAGTTCCACGACGGTGTTCTGTCTGTCTCCGGGCAGCGCAAGAGCGTTCATGAGACGGCGAACTGGCTGGGCCGAGAGCGCTGGGTCGGTGAGTTCACACGCTCCTTCCGCATCGGCGAGGTCTACGACCCCAAGAGCATCGGGGCCAAATTCGACAATGGAATTCTCATGGTCACCATCGGAAAGCGGGAAGAAAGCAAGCCCATGACGATTAAGGTCTCATAGTTGCTTTGGCGGAGCGGGAACTCAAGCCCGCTCCCAAGACCTGCCCCTTTATCCTCTCATCATCGCCCCGATTTCGCCTCCGGGCTGCAACAGCGGCCCGGAGGTCCAGCTATTGCCGGTACGGCCGTTCACTCAGCATAGGCAGCGGGCGTGGTTCTCGTGAGCCGCACCAGGGCTCCAGCATCTATGCCCGGCCCGCAGAGCAGCATGACGGTGCGCCCACTTCGGCCCAGATCAAGCCTGGCTTCGGTGTCATGATCCAGCAGCAAGTCCACCGTGTGGGCCCTTCGAACCATGCCGGGCATGCAGAACTCTATTCGATCACCCAAACGCAACGCATTCTTCAACTGAAGGACCACCATGCCATCACGCGCTTCCTGGACCCTTCCCAAGTAATCGTTGCGATTATCCAGTGGCGAACCGAGCCTGTTGTACGTCCCCTCCGAATCCTGAGTTCCACCAAGGAAGTGGTCGGAAAACCCCCGGTTCGTAAGCTTCTGCAACTCACCCATGAGCCCGCCCAGACTCTCTTTGAGCCCCTGGGCCCCAGATTCGGCAAGGAGAGTCAAGGCGCTCCGGTACACATCTGCAACAACCCCCACGTATAGTTCGGAGCGAGTCCTCCCCTCCACCTTCAGCGCCGAAACCCCCGTTTCCAATAATCGGTCCAACAGGGGGAGTGCGCACAGATCCTTGGCATCGAAGAAGTATGTGCCCCGCTCATCCTCCTCAAGAGGATTCCACTGCCCCGGCCGGCGGCGATCCTCCAGGGCAACCCCATAGGGCCACCTGCACGCCTGAGCGCAGGAACCCTTCCTGGGGTCCCGGTTCTCGCCGGCCCAGTGCAGGCTGAGAAAGCACCTTCCCGAGAAGGCGATGCACTGGGCTCCGTGCACAAAGACCTCGGTTTCTGCCCCCCCGTTGGCGGTAACTTCGGAAATCTGGGCCAGGGAGAGTTCCCGGGCGAGGATAATCCTCTTGATGCCCCGGGCACGCCAGAACGCTGCTGCAGCACTGTTGGTCACACTCTGTTGAGTGCTCAGGTGGAGCGCCAGCCCCGGTGCCTCGCTCTGAAAGATCTGCATGACCCCGGGATCCGAGATTACCACGGCATCGGGGCCCAACTCGCCGAGCACCCTGGCGGCCCTCCGGACCGCAGCAAGCTCGTGCTCCATTGCAAGGACGTTTACAGCCACCACAATTCGCTTGCCTCGCTCGTGCGCATACCCCGTGGCCCACTCCAACTCCTCCAGCGAGAAATTGCCGGCGTAGGAGCGCAGGCTCAGCTCTTTCATACCGAGATAGACGGCATCGGCGCCGAAGTGAAAGGCCGTCTTCAGCTTGTCAGGAGTGCCCGCAGGAAGAAGAAGCTCCGCTTTGCCCACGCCCAGGCCTGTTCCCTCGCCTGACCTGCCCATGAATACAACTCCTACGCCGTTGGACCCACCGCTGGGAAAGAGTTTCGAGCCAGAAGCACATCTCGCCACGGATAGAAGTAGTTACGGCACTGCCCCACAAGGTAGAGAGAGCCCGTAACTAGAACACGCCCGATTCCGAAGCGATTGGCGAGGTCGATGGCGGCCTCCATAGCAGCCTCGGGCTGCTCCTCAACAACTATCCGGCCCACCTGCGGCGCCAACTCCCGGGCCACATCCCAAGGCTCCGCCGTCTTCTTGGAGTATAGCCTGGGCTTCGACAACACAGCGACGGATGGCTTGGCACCAAGAGATGAGAGCATGTCGGCCACATCTCTTGTCCCACTTGCCCCAAGAACCATGACCCACTCCTCACCACGCATGGAGCCCAGCGCTTCGCCAAGCCCCCTCATCTTCTGCTCGTTGTGGGCCGCATCCAGCAGCACGGTTAGCCCACCAACGCGCAGGTGCTCCATCCTTCCGGGAAACCGAGACTGAACCAATGCCTCTACGCAAGGCGCAGGTTGGGAATCAAACCCAGCAAGCAACCCAGCAACCCGGAACGCTCGCAACGCTACCTCCATGTTTCTTGCCTGAAAGCCCACAAGAGATACCCCTTCGCCCCAGGCCCCTGCGCTTCGCAGCCCATGCAACTCGTGAAACCCTGGAACGCTCCAGGAAGCAGGAAGAGAGATCCCACCCCCCACCGCCGCCCCATCCGGCACAGGAATTCCCACAGAGACAGGAACCAGTTGGCATCCGCACTCAAGAGCCTCCGTGCGAAAGACATCCCAGATCTCGGGGTTGTATACGGCCACACAGACCCTGGCACCACGCATGATGCCCGCTTTGTGGCTCGCTATGTCACGAAGCGTGCTCCCCAAGGACTCAGTGTGGTCATAGCCGATGTCCGTTATGACACTGACCCACCGGTCCAGCCCCTGGACAAGGTCGAATCTCCCTCCAAGCCCGGTCTCCATAACTCCCCACTCCACGCCCGCTTTTCTAAACAGCTCGTAGGTGACCCCCAGGGATGCCATTCCATGGACCGACGCCGGACACTCCTCGTCCTGTCGAAAATGCTCCGCTGTGGACCTCACCTCATCAGCGGCCCAGGCAAACTCCCGTCCAGAAGCATACTCTCCGGCTATCCAACTCTTCTCCGTGGCAACCTGCAGATATGGAGAGACATGAAGCCCGGTTCTATACCCATGGCTGTGAAGCAGATTGGCCAGATAGTAGCTTGTACTGCCCTTGCCGGACGTGCCGGCCACCTGAATGGAGCGGAAAGATCTCTGGGGATCGCCCAGCATGCCATTGAACTCAAGCACCGTGGAGACCTTGCCCTCGGGACTTCTTCGCCGGGGAGTCAGACGTACGATCTCCTCATCGACGTAGCGCTGCGCAGCACAGTACAACTCTATCTCCTGCGGTTCCCCCACCCCGCAGCCGCCAAAGGCTCTCTCCATGACCAGTCCTTTTCCTACTTGGTGGCAAAATTCAGAAGCGGCTCGAAGTCTTTTAGAGCCTGCAGCAACCACGATGTCAAGCCAGTGGCCCGAATTACAACACGGGTCTGGGACTCATCCGAACTGGCCAAGCCATCCACCACCACTCGGTGTTCCCACTTGGCCGCAGCGCTCTTCAAAGTAGTCATTACCATGCCGGTGCCAATGTCCCGACTCTTGAGCTCAAGTGCCTGGATGAGCTCACGTGGCGACACTTCCGCCCTGAGAAAAGCCCCAGGCTCAATCTCGTACCCCTTCCCGCCAACCTCTTCGCTTCCAGGCTTGGTAAGCAACTGGTCCAGGGCCGTCAGAGCCTCGTGTCTGTTACTGAAATACCATGTACCGCCCTTGTCATACCAGTTAATTCTCTCTACTTTTTTCTTACCCTTCATGTATATACGCATGACATATTGTCCGGTCCTGGTCCTCGTGGGCACATGCTCGTGGCTCCGCGCCGGAAACATCTGATAGAGGCGTAGCTCAAGGGCCGTTGGATCCGTGGGCTGGAAAAAAAACACAAGGCTGCCCAGCGGGTCTGCGATGTTAAGCGTTCCAGGAAGGAAGAAGCCGACGTTGCCACTTGCCAGTTCCATCAGACGGTGGAACGGGGAGTGGTCAAGCACACTGGCCGGGTTCGCCCAGTCCGGAAAAGCGGGCTTTGTCGTCCACTCGCTGCGAATAGATTCAGTGTTCTCCCTAAGTCTCGAGACCTGCAACATGCCCACCATGGCCGGAGACTCTGGAAGCATCACTTTGCGCCCCTTCTCGGCGAGAGAGGCCCTAACGGCGGCCAGCACCCCGTCATTCTGCCCGGCGAGTGCCAGCTCAAGCCTGTCCCCCTGAGAAAACCATGTAAACTCGATGCTGGACAAACCCAGAATCGCCTCTGGCAGGACAGCCCACAGGGCAATGGCACCCAACCACCCTTCGAGCTTCCTCACAAGACCAGGAACGCTTACGACCAGGCTGAGCACAACACCCTGCTCGGGCAATCTACCGTCTCTGTCGCTGCTGATGCCCATTGGGCCAACGTTGGCCTCGCCAACGCTCACCATGCATGTGAGCTTCGCTTCATCCGTATTGCACGTCCAGGTTGGAACGTGGGCAAACAACGACAGCCCGTCGAACCAGCTTCGAAGTTGCTCTTCGAAGGCCTTGGCATCCTTAGCAGTTGTTGCGTGAATGACCAGGGCCATCTGGTTGACGCGAGCGCGGTTCTCCTTGGGGTCGAGCCCGAAAGCCATCTCACGGACAACCAGAGAGAAGGTGCGAAGATTCTCCAGCGCCTTGGACGACGCCAACGACCTCGCTGCCTCGGGCGCCAGAACCAGCAGGACAGGCAGCACGAGCGAACGCAGACGCTCAACGTCCCCAGATCCTATTCGGGCCAGCACACCGCTCTCAACGGCCGAAGGCTTGGTCTCCTCGGTGACATCCCTGGCTTGCACAAACTCAGAGAGGGTCCGGACCTCCTGCTTCTGGCACCCGCCAAGCAACCCTAAGGCCACAATGGCCACCATGCCATGCAAGAACTGGGTCCGCTTGGAACCGGTACAACGGCTACTCATGCTTTCTCCGCATCGTGCGACCTAAGGCTAGAATCAGCAAGCCGGCCAACATCAGAACCATGGAACCTTTGCCAGCGGCCCCAACTCCCACCACCAGTCCTGCTGAGCAGCCGCTGCTGTTGACGCAGGGGCCACAATCCTGCGAACACGAGCCGCACCACTCCTCATCACCACAAACCCCATCCCCACATCCGCCCTGACCCCCACAATCGGAGGAACATCCTCCCGCCTGCTTCTCTGCCTCGCTGCACACCCCATCGCCGCAAGAAGCGGCACAATCCGCAGGGCACTTCTCTTTGTCCTCAGCGCCAGAGCAGACACCATCCCCGCACACTGCAACTGAAGGCCCGCAATCGGCGGGACAAGACCCGGCCTCATCCCCTTCACACTTCCCGTCCCCGCACAACGGCGCCCCCATCTTGGAGCACTCCCTGGGGTTAAGACCCGATGTATCTTCTACGGCCGTGGGATCGCAGTCATAGTACTTACTTTCCATATTCCATCCACATTTGCGACTGCCACAATCTATCATTTTTAAAATGTCCGCATCACACCATTTTACGACTGTACCGTCGCAACACCCCGCAGCCGAGTAGTCCCCGCAGCCCTGAACTGCACAGTCCGCCGCACAAGCGTCGAAGTTCTCGCCGCCGTTGCATATCCCGTCCCCGCAGGAGGGCGCTGTGCTGCAATCGGAAGGACAGGTCACAAGAGTCTCACCTGTCTCACAAACGCCGTTTCCGCACGCCGACGCCGCCTTGCAGTCTGCAGGACAGTTGCTCTGCGTCTCACCGCTCTCACAAGACCCATTGCCGCATACCGCGGCCGAGCCACAATCCGCCGGGCAGCTCGAGCTGCTTTCCCCAGCCTCACATGTTCCATTCCCACACACAGCATCAGGCTTGCAGTCTGAGGGACAACTGCTTGACGTCTCCCCGCTCTCGCATTTGCCGTCGCCACACACAGGCGCCGTTATCACGTCCAGACAGCTCCTGGGATTGCTTCCACTAGGATCCTGACCACCGGCCGTGGAGCAGTTGTAATAACCATTTGTTGCATCCCAGCCACATTTGGTGTCTGAGCAGTTGATCTTGAGAAGTTTTCCTCCTTCGCACCAAACCAATGTGTTCTGATCACAACAACCTATGTCTTCTATTACACCACAGCCACTGACAATACAGTCTGCGGCACAAACGTCATAGTTCTCACCTGTCTCACATTTTCCATTGCCACACTGGGATCCTGTCCCGGTAAAGACACATGCCCCATCGCCATTGGCCGGTGGGCTCTGTAATGCCACACACAGATAACTTGGAGGGCAACCGGAGCCCGACTCTGGCTCGGCGCAATACTGCGAACAGAAGCTCCCAGACTGCACCTGCAGGCAGAGGCCAGACGTGCACTCCGACGACGAGGCGCAAGGGGTCCAGATGGTGGCGCCGCCTCCACAATCTGCAGGGCAGGTGGCCGACGTCTCCCCCGAGTCGCACGTTCCGTTGCCGCACGCCGGCAGGACAGCACCGGGGTCATTCTGCTGCACAACCTGTGCGATCCAGGCAGCGTAGGCGTCCACCCTGGTGTTGTAGCCGTTCTGGGTGCAGTTCTCATCACCGTAAGAGACCAGCCCCACCACCTCCTGAACACCGTCCGTGGTCACAAATCCCGGCCCTCCGGAGTCACCCTGGCATGTGTTCTTTGGATTATAGCTCGAAGTGTAATTCCAGAAACCCTTACTCTCAATTGAATCGATTGTCACCGTTACCTTCATTTTGGTTCCAGATGAATAATCATTATTCACCTGACTTATGCCATACCCAACGAAGGTCACGTTCTTGCCCTTGAAGGTCGAAATGGATTCCGTACGGTACTTCATGGGCGTCGCCGCAGCATTCTGAGCCAACACCAGCAAGGCAATGTCGTTCTGAACACCACTCCCGGACTCGCCGTAGCTAGGGTGCCTTATGGACTTGGAAACGTCGTAGGTTGCCGTTGCCGTGTTAATGGAGGGCCCCGTGGCAAACCACTTGGGCGGATTGCTGGGGCTGGCGCAATGACCCGCTGTGATAACCATTCGGGAGGTAATCAGGGTTCCCGTGCAGAGTTCGCCCCCCTGCGAGAAGACCATTCCAACGGCAGGGTAGCCAGTCTCCACCGTTCCGCCGATGATTGGAAGGGAAGCCGACTCCAACTCCACCGGTTCCATTTCGCTGCACCCAACAATCAACAATGAGGCCGCTACAAGCCACAAGGTCCTGTCCATAGAGTCCCCCGTCAAACCGTGACCTCCGGGCCCGCCGGAGGGGTGGCATAATACCCCCTGCCCTAGGGTTTTGGCAAGCCTGCCGCCCCTTAGAAAGCAGGTCACGCTGCCAGGAATCAAGCCGAGGTGCTGCCGAACGTCCAGTGGACACCGCCGTAACAGGTCGACAAAAGACGCCTGGAGCACAAGGACGATGCCTCGACGAGCGGACCCAGGCAACAAGGCCACCGGTCCGTACGCGCGGCGGGAGCTCTTGACGACCTTCGGGAAAAGCATCGGAACCTTGCCCAGATCTGCAGGCGCCGCAAGAGCTCCGTCCTTTTCGACCATGGTATCGCCACCACCGCGGTACTCCGCCTTTGCATTGCCGGCCCTTGCTCAAACGCCCCATAGATGCTAAGTTGCCGCCCGGAGAGGGAGTTATGGAAACAGTCCGCGACCTGGTAATGATTCTTGTTCCAATGATTCTAAGCCTGGCGGTGCATGAGTACTCGCACGCCCGCATCGCTCTCTGGCTCGGGGACGATACCGCCACTCGCCTTGGAAGGCTCACTCTTAACCCCTTGCCACATATTGACCCGGTTGGGACCCTGCTTCTGCCAGCCATGGGCGTCCTCTCCGGGGGCGGTTTCTTCGGCTGGGCGCGCCCGGTCCCGGTGAACCCACTGCGATTCGAGCGCAGGTTTTCAGGGAAGCGAATATCCATGCGCGCCGGCATGGCCGTTACGGCCCTTGCCGGTCCAGCAAGCAACATCCTCTTCGCCCTGGTTGCCGCTGCATTATTGCGCACGGTTATCGCCTTCGATATTGATCTGCCCGGTGTGCCTGAGATCCTGAACACCCTCATACTTATCAATTTTATTCTCGCAGTTTTCAATATGATACCCCTGCCTCCACTAGATGGAAGCAAGATCCTGTTTGGCATCCTGCCCAGAAGCGCGTACCCCTATCTTGAATGGCTGGAACGAAACATGCTAGTATCCATGGTTATTTTAGTTGCGCTATTGGGGCTTGGTGTCTTTCAGTTCGTGCTTGGTCCAATAGTCAAATGGCTGCTCTGGGCCACTTTCTCCCTCTTTCAATTTCCATAAAGCACAGGTGGAGCTTACATGGCCCAAGAAGGCAGCAACGATAAAAGCGGGGCTGGTTCAAAGATGATGCGCCTGCAGAAGTATGTGGCGGCGTGTGGAGTATCATCCAGGAGGGAAGCCGAAG
>Ga0302238_1001381_pt1 | contig 19822 bp, 15 predicted proteins | sample AAG_UR_Asn_MG_FD_193527 | JGI IMG/M metagenome (GOLD analysis project Ga0302238, IMG submission 193527) | Enriched activated sludge microbial communities from anaerobic digester in WTTP, New Holstein, Wisconsin, United States - AAG_UR_Asn | ecosystem: Engineered > Bioreactor > Anaerobic >...
TTTTTATTTCCCTGATGCAGAAATTTTCCCTTCACACTGGAAGCAACTTCACTGATAAGAACTTCCGGACGCATCTTATTTCACACTTTCTATGTTTGACCAAGAATGTCAGCTGCGATGTTAGGAAAAAAGAATAAACTCACGCTTCGATAGTTCTGCTCTCTAAAATAACGTTAAAGTGCTTATCATATATTTTTTTGCAGGTCAAATACAGATAGCAGGCGGGAGAAGAAAGCTGTCTGCTTATTGCTATGTTCTTGCTGCGAGCTAGGAGAATGTTCAATAATATAAAGATAATAGGTAATTGAGACATGCGATTCCAATTTTATATCCGACTCCGGCGCTAATCCTTTATTGCCAGAAAATAACCATGGAAATAATCAGTGCGCCCAGAATAAATCGATACCAGACAAAGGGCAGAAAAGTTTTTGTCCGGACGTAGCGCAGTAGAAAGCCGATGCTGGCGATGCCTGTGATGCAGGAGACCACCATGCCGATGATGAATTCAGCGGTAATCAGCGACGGGTTGGAAATGATGTGGGGTATCTTAATGGCGGCGGCGCCGAAAATAATCGGCGCGGAAAGCAAAAACGAAAAGCGGGCGGCTCCATCTCGAGTCATGCCCAGGAGCAGGGCTGCGGTCATTGTGATTCCGGAGCGCGAAACGCCGGGAATTATCGCCAGCGCCTGAGACAGGCCGATAAAAAAACTGGTCGGCAATGTAAGATGAGAAACATCGGTCTTTTTTTTCCCCCGCTGGTCGGCCCAGTACAGAATAACTCCCAGTAAAACCAGCATAAAAGCGATTAATATTGGATTGCGAAACACTGTTTCCGCGTGTTCCTCCAGTACAAAACCGATGGCGGCGCCGGGTATAGTTGCTAAAACAAGATACCAGAACAACCTGCCGTCGGCGCTTTTTACATCGGTAAATCCCTTGGAAAATAATCGCAGCCAGTCCTGCCAGAAATAGAGCGCTACAGCGATGAGTGTGCCGAAATGCAGAGCAATATCAAATGTTAATCCCGGATCCTCCCATTTAAAAAACCAGGGAACAAGAACCAGGTGTGCTGAACTGGAGATGGGCAGAAATTCTCCCAGGCCCTGAACCAAACCCATTATTACTGCCTGTAAAGTCGTCAAATTTCACCTCTATGTATGCACTATGGAATAATTATGAAAAAACTTTATATGGCCGACAAATATCTTAATATTATGTAATTGTCCATATTCTTTTATTAAACTGTGGTCAGTTTGAAACATCCGTCACGATACAGTTTTGCGCTTCGTTATTCAGAAAAGAACAAAGGTTTGATCCCGGAAGGAACCAAACCTTTATAATATATTAAAAAATTAAGAATTCCCTCAAGATCAGACATTTCCTTTCTCTCAGGCGAAAACTATATTTATAGCTGTAGCGGCAATTTCCTCCTTCACCTGGTTTCGTTAAGCGGCTTTGTCGGATAGAGGGACAATCTCTTTTTCCACCCATAGAGGCGACATTTCCTTCGATTCGTCATAGGGAATTTTCCCATGCAGAATCATGGCTTTGAAATCATCAAACATGTAAACTCCTAAAAACAGGTGAACAAGTAAAAACAGCGTTAGAACCCAGGCAAAAAAAGTGTGCAATAAGCCCAGCAGGGCCACAGTTTGTCTGGGTACAAGATGCGGAAACGCCCATAATATCCAACCACTGAAAATTAGAACAGTTCCTCCTATTAAAACACAGACTCCGAAGAGCTTTTGCCCGGAATTATATTTCGCCATCGGTGGAACAGCGATTTTCTTTTTTAACAGGATTTTTTGCGGATAGCCTCCCAGAACCAAAAACCATTTAAAATCGTTAATGGATATGTTAAAGACTCTTTTGGTGAAGAGAACAACACGGTCAAAACCGATCAGCAAGAAGCCTATGGCATCTATGGTCAGAACAACACCGGCAACAACATGAATCTGCATAGTCAAATTCATCGATGCTTCACTTAAAGGTTTAAAGTATAAAATCAGACCGGTGACGGCCAGGGGCAAGAAACTGAGAATCAGTAAATAATGGAATATTCTTACATTCAAGGGATGTTTTAAAATCATTTTTTCAGATTGCATGAGTCAACCTCCTTCTTAAGAAATACCTTTTGTTCGATTGATGTATTTTGTGTGCAATAACTCTTCAGAAAGATGCCCCAAGGGCTTGTCGCCGAATTCCTTGTAATACCTGGTTACGGATTTATTGGCGTGGCTGACGCGGACGGCGGCTTTTTCATCATCCTGATACAAGCCCTTTGTACGGGCCTGAATATAATTATTATTGGCTGAAGTCAGTGTCTTAATCCAGACAGCGGGCAGGGCCAGAAATGCCACGACAATGCCGCTGATGGTAATAAACTCCCGGCGTGTGACATGCAACGGGTTCTCAATATATTGATATTTTTTATTTTCCATTTTTTCACTCCTATGAATTTTTTATGCCCATGCAAACCAGGGACGAACAGCACCCAGCCAGGAAGATCCGTTACCACAAATCGGCTGACCGCCGCCGTTAATACAGCCGCCCGGACAATTCATCACTTCGATAAAATGATAGGGTGATCTGCCCGCCAGTACTTCATCAATAACAGGTTTGATGTTTTCAGAGATATTGTGCACTACGGCGAGATTTAGGGTAACTTCTTTATTGTACTTGCTGTCCTTGATAGTAACGGATGCGCTTTTAACGCCTTTTAAACCGCGCACTTTCTTAAATTCGAGTGGTTGGAGTTCCTCGCCGGTTATCACAGCGTAAGCTGTACGCACGGCAGCTTCCATCACACCGCCGGTATTCCCGAAGATCGTGCCTGCGCCGGAGTAGTCGGCCAACAATGTTCCACCTTCTACCTCTTGTTCTTTCGCCAGATCGATTTTCAGCTTTTTTAAAAGCCGTGACAAATCGCGGGTAGTCAAAACAGTATCAATATCAGGATAAGGTTTGCTTGCTGCGCTGTGATTTTTTTTATTGTATTCATAGGCGCTTATAAATTCCGGACGAGAAGCCTCCAGCTTCTTGGCGGTACACGGCATAATACCGACAGTATAAATATTTTCGGCTGATTTTTTCCAAACTTTCGTTCCATAGGTTTTGGCAACTGTTCCCGCCATTTGCTGCGGTGACTTGGCTGAAGAAAGGTTAGGGATCAAGGTAGGATATTTTGTTTCTACCAGCCGGACCCAGGCAGGACAGCACGAGGTGAATTGCGGCAAAGGGCCTATTTCTCCGCCATGTTCATTTTTTTCACCGAAGACAGCATGACGCGCCCTGGAAATAAATTCCGTTCCTTCCTCCATAATCGTCAGATCGGCGGTGAAATTATTGTCCAGAATTTCAAAACCGGCTTTCTTCATCGAACCATAAAGTTTTCCCGTCACCAGAGAACCTACTGGTAGTCCGAAATCCTCGCCGATGGCGACGCGCACGGCGGGAGCAATAATTCCGACCACCGTAACCTTTGGGTCTTTGAGTTTGGCAATGACCTCGTCCACGGTATCCGATGTTTCATAAGGTGCGCCGAACGGGCAATTGATCAGACATTGTCCACAGCTCAGGCAAAGATCAACATTAATGCTGTGTGTCGCGCCGAACATACCTGTTATGGCGCCGGTAGGGCAATGACGCTTACAGGCGTCGCATCCTTTGCAGGTGGATGCCTCGATGGCGATAACGCCGGGGATTTCTCCCTTTTGATACGTTTTTGCGGTTACATTCATTTTCCATATCCTTTCCATTTATTTTATGCTTGTTGACACAGATAAGCCGTTCTAAATATAGGATTATGTTAATAATAGTATATGCTTAAGCAAAAAATATCTTTACCTTCTGTAAATCCAGCTATTTTTGAGCATAAATATTTTTAAGTTAAATTACATAAAAAACAGGAATAGGGTCTTAAATTGTGAAGACATTTCACTCATTACTGATTAAATTTTCATTTCCGCTAAGGCATTTTTTCTCAAAGCAGCCATTTTTTTTCCAGCCTTGCGCAGAATTGGGGTGATCTCCTTTTCCAGTTCACCGAATATTTCCAATGATGCTTTGGCGCTTTTGGTCAGATGCATTTTCTTTTCGCCGGGATTAATCTCTACCAGCTGGATGCCTAATCTCTTTTCTGCGGTTTTAATTTTCCCCCATACCGAACGATAGGAGTGATTCAGTTTCTTGACTGCAGAATGCAGGCTGTTGCATTCCTCCAGTTGTTTAAAATATTCATCGAGACTGGGTTCGAACACCGTTACCCCACGCTCTTCGAACCAGATTTTGTATTTTATTTTCATGTCCTGACCTTTCCATTCCAATAATTAATGATTGATTGAATTAACGCGAGCTTGGTTTTACTGTAAAATCATTCTCATATATCAATAATTAATATTTAGCCCGATGAAGCGTGCTACAAATATTATTTACATAGCACTATAATTTCTTTGTGTCAATAGAATGTTTGCTTTTTATTTAGATGAAGAGCAATAATTGATGGAGAAAATATTAATAAACATGAAATAAATCTTGACGTTTACGTAGTATGCTTTATATAAACATGTCACCATATTACCGAATTGATTTTCATAACACGACAGATCGTTGTAAATATCAAGAGTTATGGATGTCTTGTTTTTCCGCATGTTTTACCCAAGCTTTACCAGATCATGCGAACTTGGCTCGGGCACAGGGAAAGGGGTGATAAAAAAAGAAATATCGGTAGGTTAAATAGTGGGGCAGGGTACTAACCTTGGCCGGGATTCCCCTGCCCCGAAAGGGTAACGACAAAAAACACATCACCCCTTTAAAAATTTATATCAGAAAGGAGGTGGAATGTAAACAAGAGGAGGAAAAGGCATGTTTCGGAGGTACTTGTTGTTGGCTGTTTTGTTGTTTCTTTCGGGGACCGCGTTTGCAGAAGAAAAAGTTTCCCCAAATGTTGATGAAAAAAATATAACAAAATTGGAAGAGGTTGTGGTTACAGCAACAAGAACGGAAAAAGAGGCGGCGTCGGCACCTGGAAATGTGAAGGTAGTTACGCAAAAAGATATCAGAAAACGTAATGTCGCCACAGTGGACAGCGCTTTGAATACACTGCCGGGTGTTTTTAACAGACGACAGTCTCTTTCGGATACACAATCAGCGGTTGTATTGCGTGGTATACCCGATCAAAAGAGGACTTTGATTTTAAAGGATGGTGTAATTCTAAACAATGGTTATGATGGATCAGTTAGTTTTACTGGATTGTCGACGGAAAACGTAGAAAAAATAGAAGTTGTTCAGGGACCATTTTCCAGTCTTTACGGCGGTAATGCCATGGGCGGAGTAGTAAATATCATTACGAAAATGCCGGAAAAAAGAGAGTTTACGGCAATAGGCGGTTATGGTTCGAGCTGGCACAGAGGGGAAAGCCTAGACGATCTCCAAAAATATTATGTATCTTATGGCGATAAGCTGTGTGATAAATTCCATATACTTTTTGATTATGGGTATAAGTCGACAAACGGCTTCTCTAAATATCCTAATGTTGCGTCAAAACAGCCCAATGCTGGTATAACAGGCTGGTCATATACGACGGATAATATAGGGACGCCCCGTTACTTGATCGGCGATAAGGGAGACAATACCTGGTGGGATGATAATATAGGGCTCAGGGTACAGCATGATTTTTCCAATGTTACAAAATTAAATGCATCATTTGCAAAAACCCGCTATAAATATAACTATGATGAGCCTCATACTTATTTGAGAGACGCGTCCGGTAATCCCGTGTATTCATATACGGGTGTTAAGGAAAGTTCTTTTGTTTCTTATACGGGGTCCGGAGCAAAAGAAATAAATCGATATAATGTAAATTTCGAGACAGAAATCGGAATTGTAAAAACAAAACTTTCTTTCGGTCTCAGCGATGAAGTAAAAAACTGGTATACTCAAGCAGGTACTCATATATCCGGAGGTACAGGTGGCACTGTCTCCAGTACTCCCAACCAAAATTATAATGCGGATATTCAATTTACGTATCCGCTATTCAGCAAAAATATTCTGACCTTCGGCGGTTCATTCAAACAGAATACGGCGAACACCGAAAAATCAAAACTTAGCGAATGGAAGAATGAGGATTCCGCAATCGAACTTACAAATAATTACGGTGGCAAGGACATGACATACGCCGTCTTTGTCCAAGATGAGATATTGATACTTGATAATCTTACCGCCTACATTGGTTTCAGAAATGACTGGTGGGAAACAAAAGACGGCTATGCCAACCAGTTTGGCACAGGGGCTTTTACCGCTACTTACAACTCCAGAAGTGATTCGTCGTTCAGTCCGAAGTTAGCTATTGTCTACAAACCGTTTGATAATACAACACTCAGAACTTCAGCCGGGCAGGCGTTCAGAGGCCCTACGGTTTATGAGCTATTCGGCACCTATGTATCGGGTTCTACCACTTATAGCGGAAATCCCGATCTGAACCCCGAAACGGTGAGATCATGGGATGCGGGAGTTACCCAGGGGCTTTGGAAAGGTGCAAAGTTCAGCGCCACGTATTTTGAAAATTACATGAAGGATTTAATCTATACCACAACTATATCTTCAACAGAGAAAAAATACATGAATGTGGGTAAGGCGGAGAGCAAAGGAGTTATGCTGGAAATAGAACAGCGTTTTGATAAATATGTAAGGCTTTTTGCAAACTATGCCTACACGGATGCCCGGGTAAAAGAAAACACAGCTAATCCTTTATCAGTAGATCAAAGATTAACCCAGATGCCCGATACAATGATTAATATGGGAGGCGAACTTGAGCTTGGGCCGCTTTTTGCTTCCCTTACAGGGAGGTATGTGAGCAAGAGGTACTCAAAAGATGACAACACGGATACGGCAGACAATGTATATGGATCCTTTGATTCCTTCTTTACAGCGGACGCGAAAGTTTCTTATAAAGTTACCAAGTTTGCCACGGTGTCTTTTTCCGTAGATAATATTACTGACGAGTCTTATTATTCGTCCTACAAAGCGCCCGGTAGATCTTGGTATACTCAGGTGGAATTTAGATTTTAATGAATAATTGGAAAGTTCGGATGACGGCATCAATCGCCGTCATCCTTTTATTTTTTTTACAGGTTGAGGCGGTTCACGCCGAAACAATTACCTTTCAAGACAAGCTGGGACGGCGGGTCAATATTCATCTGCCCGTCCGGCGCGCCGTTTTTTTTGAAACCTATGAATTAACTGCGGCACTGGGTGTCTGGGACAGGGTTGTGGGGATCAGCCGGTACGCTTATGCCAATGATCTGCTGCTGGCCGTCAAGCCGGATATCGTGCGAACCATTCCTTCGGTCGGGAGCGGATTTGACGTCAACATTGAAGCTCTGCTGCGATTGCGGCCCGAACTGGTAGTTACGTGGGCATTCAATCCGGAAACGATCCGGTTCATGGAAGAGAAGGGTTTAAAGGTCGTCGCCCTTTACCCGGAAAGCATAGCGGAACTTTATGAGGTGATGCGGCTGCAGGGCAGGTTGTTTGGAAAAGAAAAAAAAGTGGAGAGCTGTATTGACCGGATGAACAAAATATTCTTCCTCATCGGGGAGCGCTGCCGGAAGGTGCCGCCGCAAAAGCGTAAGAAGGTTATCTGGCTGGGGGGCAAGCAGACTTCCGTTTCCGGAGCTAAAGGCGTCAACAACGATCTGATCGGCCTTGCCGGCGGCATTAATCCGGCGGCCGTCCTGAAGGAGCGCAGCCTTGATGTTTCCATGGAGCGGGTTGTAGCCTGGAATCCTGATGTCATCTTCATCTGGGGGGGAGCAAAGTACAATGTTAGCGACCTGCTCGCAAGTTCCCAGTGGCGGCATGTGACGGCGATTGGCAAAAAGCAGGTGTACAAGGCGCCGCAATGGGGCACCTGGTCGCCGCGGCTGGCCGTTGTCGCCCTGTGGATGGCCATGAAAACATATCCGGATGAATTCCGGGATGTGAATTTTTTTAAGACCGCCGATGACTTTTACCGGGCGGTCTACGGTATTTCTTACAGGAGCGTGAGCCGGATTGCAGACTGAATCGAAAATTAAAAAGATCATTCCCCTGCTTATTCTGGTTTCGCCCCTGGTGCTGGGCTGGTTGGCGCTGTTTATCGGTGCGTATGGAATTGAACCGTTCGATATTCTAACCTATCTGTTCGATGCGATTTTTAATCCCATCGCCCTGGATAGCGGGGAGAAAGCTATCCTGTTTGATATCCGTCTGCCGCGGATCATTTTGGCCGGACTGGTCGGCATAGCGCTGGGCGGTTCGGGTGTCGCTTTGCAGGGAATTTTCCGCAATCCGCTGGTGGATCCCTTCATTCTCGGTGTTTCCGCGGGGGCTGCTTTCGGCTGTGCTCTGTCCGTGGGCTTTTTCCCGCACCTGCCCGTGCAGATCGCCGCTTTTGTTTTCGGAATTTTATCTGTCCTGTTGACCTTTACCGTCGCCCGGACTCAGGGTGATGTGTCACGCCTCCCTTTGATCCTTTCCGGGGTGATCATCTCGGCTTTCTTTACAGCTCTTGTTTCCATTGTTAAATTTCTGGTGGATCCCCAGAAGCTCCAGAGCATCGTTTTCTGGCTGATGGGAAGTTTCGCCCTGGCCGGTTGGCGCGTGGTCGGCATTGCCGCCGTAGGGATTGCTCTGGGGCTTATCCCGCTCCTGCTGATGCGCTGGCGGCTGAATGTGATGAGCATGGGCGAGGAGGAGGCAAAGACCCTTGGTATTCATGTGACGCGGGAGCGGATCATCTTTATTGCCGCCTCCACCCTGATGGTGAGCGTCGCCGTTTCCGTGAGCGGCATTATCGGCTGGGTTGGGTTGATGGCGCCGCATCTTGTCCGGATGATGACGGGACCGGATCACCGCAGCCTGGTTCCCCTCAGCATGGCGGGCGGAGCGGCTTTTATGATTTTTGCCGATACCGTGGCGCGCAGCCTCACCAATATTGATATTCCGGTAGGTATCATTACGGCCGTGATTGGCGCACCATTCTTTATTTACCTGATGAAGCAGGGCGGAAGCGAAAGCTGGGGGAGATAAAAGGAATATGCTGAACATTGAAAAGCTATATTTTAATCACTCCTCCGCAGATTCCCGTCGCAGCGAGCGGGAGGATGTTCTCAAAGGGGTAAGCTGCAAAATTCCCGGAGGCCGGATGACGACCGTCCTCGGGCCGAACGGTTCCGGCAAGACAACCCTCTTTAAGTGTATTTCCGGTTTGTGGCATCCTTATGAGGGAGCGATTTTTCATGGCGGTCGTGATATTACGAAGCTCTCAGCAGCTCTGCGGGCGGGACTGATCGCCGTTGTTCCTCAGGAACACGATCCTCCTTTCCCCTACAAGGTTGCCGATATTGTGCTGATGGGGCGGGCCTCTCATGTTGCGCTCTTTTCCGCACCCTCGCAATCAGATGTTCAGGCGGCGGATTGCGCCATGGAGCAGATCGGCATCAGTCACCTGCGTCATCGCCCTTATACTAAAATCAGCGGCGGAGAACGCCAGCTTGTCCTCACTGCCCGGGCGCTGGCCCAGGAAACACCGCTTCTGATTTTGGACGAGCCGACTTCTCACCTCGACTTTCGCAATTCGATTCTGATCTTGAGTAAAGTGCGGGACATTGTGCGGAAAAATGGTTTGACGGTGCTCATGACACTTCACGACCCGAATCTAGCCATGCAGTTTTCCGACCACGTTGTGATGATTGTGGAAGGGACGGTTTTGGCGCAGGGACTTCCCGCTGAAGTGCTGACTCCAGAAAATATCCGGTTGATGTACGGCCTGGATGTGTCCGTAATCCGCCACAATGGCATCAATCTTATCTGCCCGGAGGCGGCGCTATGATCGAAATAAAGAACCTTACCAAGAATTACGGCAGCGTCCGCGCTGTGGACAACCTTGATCTGACGATAGATCAAGGAGAAGTATTCGGCCTTCTGGGGCCCAACGGAGCCGGGAAAACAACAACCATCAAGGTTTTGACGACTTTGACGAAGCCCGACGCCGGCCATTGCATCATCGACGGCTTTGATGTTGTCCGGCAAAGTTTCGAGATTAAAAAGCGCATCGGTGTAGTACCGCAGGAAAATAATCTCGACCGGGACCTGACGGCCCGGGAAAATCTCACCATTTACTCCATGCTCCACAATGTTGCCGACCGGCAGAGAAAAATCGAAGACTGCCTCAAGATGGTCAATCTGTGGGACAGACGCGACACGGTCGTATCCGGTTTTTCCGGAGGAATGCAGCGGCGGCTTCTGCTGGCGCGGGCCCTGTTGTCGCAGCCGTCGGTTCTTTTTCTGGACGAACCGTCAATTGGTCTGGACCCGCAGATCCGGCGGCAGATGTGGGATATGATCCGTAAAACAGGCATCTATGGCCAGACAGTCGTTCTGACCACTCATTATATTGAAGAGGCCGACGCTCTGTGCCGTCGGGTGGGCATAATGAGTCACGGGCAACTGATTGCCCTCGATACACCGGGAAATCTGAAAAACAGCATCGGCGAATATGTTGTTGAGTTCATTGACGCAGAAGGGAAGTTGCAGCAGCAAATCTGCCCAACGCGCGATGGCGCCAATAAAATCGCCGCGTGTTACACAGGGAATGTGATTATCCGGAAGACTAATCTGGAAGATGTTTTTATTCAATTGACGGGAGAACGCATCGAATGATCAACGCCGCCTGGTATCCGGTATTTTTAAAAGAAATGATCCATTTTCGTCGCAAGCTCTTCCGGCTCGGTTATCTTTTTTCTACAATGCTTGTGCCGATTATTTACCTTATCGCCTTCGGCTTCGGTCTGGGACGCAGTGTCAGAATAGGGGAAGGGGATTATCTGGCGTTTCTCATTCCGGGACTGGCCGCCATGAGTTCCATGAACAATTCCTACAACTGGGTTGCGGGCGCCCTGGCTATCGACCGGATCTATTTCAAGACTTTTCAGATTTTCGTACAGGCGCCGATTAAACCGTCCGCCGTCATGACCGGCGAGGTTCTGGCCGCCATGGTCCGGGGACTTTTTGCTTCCTTATTGATTGTTGCTGTCGGGTTTATCGCCAGTCCCGATTTCTTCCCCGGCCCGATATTTATCTTAACCTTATTTTTAAACAGTTTTCTCTTTGCCAATCTTGGTGTCATCGTCGGGATGCGAGCCAAGTCGCACGAAGATACAGCCACCTATTCCAATTTTCTGATTATGCCTATGGCCTTCTTCAGCGGGACGTTTTTCCCCATCGACAAAATACCTTTTATGTTCCAACCGGTGATCCAAATTCTACCCCTGACGCATGCCAATATCCTGATTCGGAAGGCAGTCATGGATACGGAAGCCTGGGTATCTCTGGGCGTTCTTGTGGTCTATGCCATAGGCCTTTTTATATATGGTTCCAGGTTGATAAGGAATTACAGCGAATGACCAAGCCGCATTCTTCGCCTAACTTTGTTGGCTGCGTCGTCGGCTTCCTCAACACCTCCCCCTTGTCCCCCTCAAGAGGGGGATAGGGGGAGGGTGCCTGCGGAGCCTCCTCCTTGCCGCCGCGTTATGCTTTGAATGCAACTTGTTATTACAAAAGGGATGATAAAAAATGAAATTATTCACTATCATGTGGTCTAGCTACCTGCCTCTGCTGAAGGAAGCGGCTGAAAAAATGCATCTTGACCTGCTGTCTTATTCCGGCAAGCAGCTTAATTTGCATCCGGAAATGCTGGCCGCAGCAGAGCGGGACATGAAGACGGCGGACATCATTCTCCTTTACCGTACCAATGATGTCTTCTGGGAGGAAATCGAAAAGATTCTGGAAGAAGTACGCAGCCGTATTCCCGTTGTGGTCGTAGGTTCTGATCCCGCACATTGGGCAGGCTCCACGGTCAGCCCCGAGATTGTCGCTACAGTCTATAATTACATCCTCTTTAACGGCCGGGACAATATTGCCAATATGCTGCGGTTTCTCCTGCATCATCTCGCCGGTATGCCACTGACGTTTAATAAACCGGACGAAATTCCCTGGCAGGGCATTTACCATCCCCAAACAGACAAGGTGTTTTTCTCCGCCGCCGCATACCTTGCGGACTATCTGCCGAAATTTTCAGCGAAGCCACTGGCGACGGTGGGCCTGCTCTATTCGCGTTCCAGCTGGGTGACGCGCAATCTGGAGATCGAAAAGCAGTTGATCCGGATGCTGGAAGACCGGGGGATTGCCGTTATTCCTGTTTTCTTTTATTCCCTGAAGGATGAAAATCTGGGAAATTTAAGCGGCATAGAAGTAATTGAGAAGTTTCTGATGAAAGACGGCAGGCCTGTTGTTGACGGCATTATCAAATTGACCTCTTTCTTCCTGGGAACCTCGCGGGGCAATGAAATAAAAGGAGCAACGGCTTCATCCGGCGCGGCGCTCCTGAAGCAGCTCAACATTCCCCTTATCAATCCCGTCATTTCCTATTACAAGGATCGGGAACAGTGGCTGGCCGATCCGCAGGGGCTGGGAGCGCAGGTTGCCTGGAGCCTAGCCATGCCCGAGTTTGAGGGTGTAATTGAGCCGATGGTGATCGGCGCGGTAAGCGGGATCGGCACACCGGAGGAGGAACTTTACGAGCCGATTCGGGAAAGGATCGAGCGGCTGACGGAAAGAGCGGCGCACTGGATTTTATTGGCGCAGAAGCCCAATCGGGATAAGAAAGTAGCTTTTATTCTCCACAACAATCCCTGTGCTTCGGTGGAGGCGACCGTCGGCGCGGGAGCGCATCTGGACACCTTGGAAAGCGTTGTTGATATTCTGCAGCGGATGCAGCGGGAAGGCTACGATGTTTGTCCGCCGGAAAACGGCAAGGTGCTGATCAATGATATTATGCAGCGTAAAGCAGTTGCGGAGTTTCGCTGGACTACAGTGGAAGAGATTGTGGAAAAAGGGGGTACGCTGGATCTTGTTGATGCGGAAACCTATCTTTCCTGGTTTGCAGAACTTCCGGAACAGACGCAGCAAAGAATGAGCGGGGCCTGGGGGCAGCCTCCGGGAGAGGAAAAGGATGGCGTTCCGGCGGCCATGGTTTATGACGGCAGGATAGTGATCACCGGTGTGCGATACGGGAACGCCGTTGTCTGTGTGCAGCCGAAAAGAGGCTGCGCAGGAGCGCGGTGCGACGGCCAGGTCTGCAGGATTCTCCATGATCCCGATATTCCGCCGCCCCACCAGTATGTGGCGACCTACAAGTGGCTGTCCCGCAAATTCGGCGCGGATGCCGTCGTTCATGTGGGTACGCACGGGAACCTGGAATTTCTGCCGGGCAATGCGACGGGGCTTTCCTCCGGCTGCTTCCCGGATATCGGCATTGATGCCATGCCCCATCTCTATATTTATAATGCGGACAACCCGCCGGAGGGGACGATTGCCAAGAGGCGCAGCAATGCCGTTCTGATCGACCACATGCAGACGGTGATGGTTCAAGGGGAACTCTACGGTGATCTGGAGCAGGTCGAAAGACTCCTTGATGAATATGAGAGATACAAAAACCTGGAACCGGCCAGGGCGCATACCATTGCCCATCTGATCGAAGATAAAATCAAGGGGCTCAATCTTCTGGACGGCACTGAAGAAGCGCTGCACGATAATTTCCACCGGCGGGTCGGAGATATCCATGACAAACTCAGCCTGCTTAAAAATACGTTCATTCCCCGGGGCATGCACATCTTCGGACGACTGCCGGAAAATGATAAGCTGGCGTCGTTCGTGTATGCAATCATGCGGTTTGAAAAGACACCCGATTCTCTGCGGGGTATTGTGGAAAGAGTCGCAGCTCGGGAAAGGAAACTCGAAGGCGAACAACTGGATGCTTTGGTGGAAGAAGTTGCCCGGGAGATTTGCACCGGTTACGTTCAAAACGGCGTCTCCCTGGAAAATTCTCTGGGCAGTCGATTTACTCTTCGCCCCGGTGATGTCGCGGCGTTGGCAGAGGTGGAAGTCAAAATCAATGATGTGTTGAGCAGCATCCGGGCCTCCGACGAAACCGGTTCACTGCTCAACGGACTGAACGGCGGCTACATTGAACCGGGGCCTTCCGGGCTCATTACCCGCGGAAGAAGCGATATCCTGCCGACGGGCCGCAACTTTTATTCGCTCGATCCATTGAGAATCCCGACGCCGACGGCCTGGGAGATCGGGAAAATGCTGGCCCGCCAAACTCTGGAAAAGTATCGGGAGACGGAAGGACGCTGGCCGGAAAATATCGCTTTTCACTGGCAGTGCACCGACATAATGTGGTCCGACGGAGAAGGAATGGCCCAGATGATGTATCTATTGGGAGTCCGGCCGCTGTGGAAGAACAACGGCCGTCTGAGCGGTTTTGCAACTATACCGCTGACGGAACTGAACAGGCCGAGAATCGATATTACAGTCCGGGTATCCGGCATCACACGGGATAACTTTCCCGCATCAATCAGCCTGCTTGATGAAGCGGTGCAGGCGGTAGCCGCGCTCGATGAACCTCCGGAAATGAATTATATCCGGCGGCACACCAGGCAAAAACTTGACGGGAAAAACGATCCCTCCAAACAGGACATTCGCCAGGCCACTTACCGCATCTTTGCCAGCCAGCCGGGCACCTATCAGGCCGGCACCCAATTGGCTGTTTACGCTTCGGCCTGGAAGACCGAACAGGATCTGGCCGACGTTTTCCTTTACTGGAACGGTTATGCCTACGGCAAGGATGCCGCAGGCGTCCCGGCTCATCAGGAGCTCAAAACAAACCTGAAAACGGTGGATGCCTCTTTCAACAAAACAGTGACGGATGAATACGATCTGACGGGCTGCTGCTGCTATTTCGGAACGCACGGCGGAATGATCAACGCTGCCCGCGTGATATCCGGGAAAGATATTCAGAACTATTACGGCGACACGCGGGAGCCGGACAAAGTTTCCGTGCGGACGCTGACCGAGGAAATCAGGCGGGTTTCCCGAAGCAGGATACTCAATCCCCAATGGATCGACGGCATGAAGGAGCATGGTTATAAAGGCGCGGGCGAGATCAGCAAGCGGGTAGGGCGGTTGTATGGCTGGCAGGCGACGGCAAAGGCCGTAGACGATTCGGTCTTCGATGACGTTACCCGGACCTTCATGATGAATGAAGAAAACAAGAAGTTCTTTGAAGAAAATAATCCCTGGGCGCTGGAAGAAATCGCCCGCCGAATGCTCGAAGCGGCTCATCGCGGATTGTGGAATCCCGCGGCGGACGTTAAGGAAGCCCTGCAGCAACTGTATGTCGAAATTGAGGGCTGGATCGAAGAGGCGATGGGAGACGTGAAAGGTGATTTCCAGGGCGGGGGTGTCGAAATTGTTACGGCGAATGAAGTTGCGGGCTGGAAGAATAAAATGAAGGAGATTCTGGGATGATATTTCCGTTTACGGCTGTCGTGGGTCAGGAAGAGATGAAGACGGGGTTGATCATCAATGTCATTGATCCGTCCATCGGCGGTCTTTTAATCATGGGCGAAAAGGGAACAGCCAAGAGCACGGCGGTGCGGGCGCTGGCGGAATTGTTGCCGGAAATGGTGATGGTGAAAGGCTGCCCGTTTAACTGCGATCCGGACGGTATTTTGTGCGGCGGCTGCAAAGATACTCTGAAAAACGAAGAACACCTGCACAGGGAAAGAAAGAAAATGCGGGTTGTCGAACTGCCCCTCGGTATTACGGAAGACCGGCTGGTGGGCACCCTCGACATTGAACACGCCCTCAGAAAAGGAGAAAAACGCTTTGAGCCCGGCATCCTGGCCGACGCCAACAGGAACTTTCTTTATGTCGACGAAGTAAACCTGCTGGAGGACCATATCGTCGATCTTTTACTCGATTCTGCGGCTATGGGCGTCAACACCGTAGAAAGGGAAGGGGTATCCTTTACCCATCCGGCAAAATTTATCCTTGTCGGCACAATGAATCCTGAAGAGGGCGATCTGCGGCCGCAGCTTCTGGATCGTTTCGGTTTGAGTGTCCATGTCGTTTCCATCGGGGATAAGGATAGGAGGATGGAAATTCTGCGCCGCAAGGCGGCGTTTGACGCCGATCCGGCTGCTTTTGCCGTGGGCTGGAGTGCAGAGCAAAAAAGCCTGGCCGAAAAAATTATTGCCGCGCAGAGAGGTCTCAATGACGTGCAGCTTTCCGATGACGTGTTGGAAAAAATAGTCTTCATCACTGCTGCGCTGAATCTGGACGGACATCGCGCCGACATTGTGATGATGAAGGCTGCCCGGGCGCTGGCCGCTTTTCGGCAAAGCGAAGTTATTACCAGCTCCGATATCCGGGAAGCAGCTTATCTTTCCCTTCCCCACCGGATGAAGAGGCTGCCGTTTGAAGCAATCGGCGGCGAAAACGAGAAACTTCAAGCTGCCCTGGCGGAGATGACTCCATGAACTTTCAGAATTTTATCGGACATGATGACGCCAAACTGGCTTTGATCCTGAATGCCCTGGATTCCCGCTGCGGCGGTGTTTTGTTCGTTGGCGAAAAAGGCAGCGGCAAATCCACGCTGGCCCGCCTTTTAAAGAACATTCTTCCGCCGGCGACGCCTTTTGTCAATCTTCCTCTGCATGCAACCGAAGAGGCCCTGCTGGGCGGCGTGGAAATGGAAGAGACGATTAAAAACGGCCGGAAAGTTTTGCGCAGCGGTCTTCTGCAGCGCGCCTGCGACGGGGTGGTCTACATCGATGACGTAAATCTTCTCTCGCCGGAAATCATCGCTTTAATTTTGAAGGCCCAGAGCAGCAGAAACTATTTCATCGGCAAGGGAAATCAGTCACGGCGGCCTTTGCAGAATTTCATGCTGCTGGCCAGTATGAATCCCGAAGAAGGATATCTTTCATCCCATTTTCTTGATCGCTTCGGCATGTGTGTTTTCTGGGAAGGAATTCGGGAACGGATGCAAAAGATGGCGGTTATGAAAACGGCGATATCGAGCGATCAGCGGCAAGAAAATGATGATCAGGATCTGCGGGAGAGGATCTGCGGGGCCCGGATGATGCTGGAAAAAATCATTGTGCCTGTGGAAATAAGAAACACCATTGCTCAAAAATGCATCGAGAACGTTGTTTGCGGCCATCGGGGCGATATCTTTTTGTTCTATGCCGCCCGCGCTTACGCCGCTTTGTGCAATGCTGCAGAAGTAACGGCGGAGCATGTGGACAAGGTTTTGCCCCTTGTCCTTCTGCACCGCAGGAGAATGTACAAACAGATGGAGGAAGATCAAGCAAACGAGCAGCACCGGCACGACAAACCGGCCGACAGCAAGAATTCTCCGGAGCAGAACCGGGAAAAGGGTAAGGATTCTGCCACGGATTATGAAGATGAAAATGATAACGCGGGAAGCGGCGATTCCGGCCAAAGGCAGCAGCAGTTTCGCGAATCCCGTTCCGCTGAGGAAATATTTAATGTGGGCGATGTTTTTAATATTCGGCGTCTGGCTTTCCGCAAGGACAGGATGAATCGGACATCTTCCGGAAGACGCACTAAAACCGGCTCTCGGGGAAAGCAGGGCAGGAAGATAAAGAGTATTATGAGGGCGAACGGAGATATTGCTGTTGACGCCACCATCCGGGCCGCCGCCCCCTTTCAGATAGCGCGGGGCAGGAGCGGAACGCTGCTTATCGAAGATGATGATCTGCGGTTCAAACAAAGGGAAAAAAAGATGGGGCATCTGGCTGTCCTCGTTGTGGACGGCTCGGGCTCGATGGGGGCAAAAAAAAGAATGATTGAGACCAAGGGCGCCGTGCAGTCGCTGCTGCTGGATTGCTATCAAAAAAGGGACAAAGTTTCTCTCATTGTTTTCCGTAAAGACGCCGCCAGTGTTGTTCTGCCGCCGACGGCGAGTGTGGAAGCGGCTTCAAGGCGGCTGCAGGAGATTCCCGTAGGCGGGAAGACGCCCTTAACGGCGGGGCTGCTGGAAACATACAAACTGATGAAAAACGTACGGCTGAAATCTCCCCAGACGAGATTTCTGGTGGTGCTGGTCACCGACGGGCGGGCGAACCAGAGCTTTTCCGGCGCTCCGGTGCGTGAAGAAATTGCGAAAATGGCCGGTCTGCTGGGCGAATTGCCGGTTACGGATTTTGTTGTGATTGATACGGAAGACAAGAAATCTTTCCTGAAAGCCGATCTGGCCTGCGAAATATCCGGTCTGCTGGGCGCCGATTACTACCGGATGAATGATTTGCAGGCGGATCATCTGACGGAGATTATCCGCGATAAAAAAGCAGCATATGCTTAATAATTTTCAATCCTGTTCTTAAGTCCATGATAAAATGAGCTTTTTGTAATTTGTGCTTGACCTCCGCCGGGTGTCTTCTATATATGTTGTTCATTATTGGTATTCTCGAGGAATGATTATGTCTAAGCTGGTTCGTTTTGGTGTTTCTCTGGAAGAAGATCTTCTGCAAAGATTTGATGATCTGATCCATCGCCGGAAATATACCAACCGCTCGGAGTCGCTCCGGGACCTCATCCGTCAGGAACTCTTAAAGCAGGAATGGGAGGAAGGCGGAGACGTTGCGGGCGCCATTACCTTCATCTACGACCACCATACGAGAGAACTGCTGAACAAAATTACCGATATTCAGCATGACCACCAGGATATCATCATTTCCAGCCAGCATGTTCATCTTGATCACCATAATTGTCTGGAGATTGTCGCGGTCAAAGGGCGGGTGAAAAAAGTCCTGGAACTGGCCGATTCCCTGAAAGCCATCAAGGGTGTCCAGCACTGTGCGCTCAGTATGACCGGCACCGGGAGCAAGACGGCTAAATAGCTTTTCCTGAAGATTCGTCTTGCCGGCAGTATTGAAAATCTGATAAAATAATCAAGTAAAAATAAATTCTTGTATCAATTGTTAGTTTTAACTTAACCATTAACGGAAAGGAGAACTATCATGAAGGACGACAAGAAGTTAACAACAAGAGCCGGTGCTCCGGTAGTCGATAACCAGAACATTATGACCGCCGGACCTCGCGGTCCAGCGCTTTTGCAGGACGTCTGGTTTCTGGAGAAGCTGGCCCACTTTGACCGGGAGGTCATCCCCGAACGTCGTATGCATGCCAAAGGTTCCGGCGCTTATGGAACCTTCACTGTAACCTCTGACATTACAAAATACACCAAAGCGAAAATCTTTTCGCAGATCGGTAAAAAGACCGACTGCTTCCTGCGCTTTTCCACGGTTGCCGGCGAGCGCGGCGCAGCCGACGCCGAACGTGATATCCGCGGCTTTGCAATGAAGTTTTACACCGAGGAAGGCAACTGGGACCTTGTCGGCAACAATACGCCGGTATTCTTTCTGCGCGATACGCTCAAGTTTCCCGACCTCAACCACGCTGTGAAACGCGACCCCCGCACCAATTTGCGCAGCGCCCTGAACAACTGGGATTTCTGGACGTCGCTGCCCGAGGCTCTCCATCAGGTCACCATTGTTATGAGCGATCGGGGTATACCCGCCAGCTACCGCCATATGCATGGCTTCGGCAGCCACACCTTCAGCTTCATCAACGCCCAGAACGAACGATATTGGGTCAAGTTCCACCTGAAGACCCAGCAGGGGATCAAAAACCTGACCGATGCGGAGGCCGAGGCGCTTATAGGCAAGGACAGGGAAAGCCACCAGCGTGACCTTTACGAGAGTATTGAGAAGGGAGATTTTCCCCGCTGGACCTTCTACGTACAGATCATGACGGAAGAACAGGCGAAAACCTTGCCGTACAATCCCTTTGATCTCAGCAAAGTCTGGTACCATCAGGATTTTCCGTTGATCGAGGTGGGTGTTCTCG
>Ga0302238_1001387_pt1 | contig 19759 bp, 18 predicted proteins | sample AAG_UR_Asn_MG_FD_193527 | JGI IMG/M metagenome (GOLD analysis project Ga0302238, IMG submission 193527) | Enriched activated sludge microbial communities from anaerobic digester in WTTP, New Holstein, Wisconsin, United States - AAG_UR_Asn | ecosystem: Engineered > Bioreactor > Anaerobic >...
CGAACAGTTCCTTGATGGAGAAGTCGCTGCCGCTGGAGATGTGGTAGAACCCTTTCGTCCCCGTCCCGTGGACGGCCTTCTGGACCACCTCGATGAGATCGCGGATGTAGATGAAGTCGCGGCGCGTATCCATGACGAAGCAGGGCTTGCCTGTCGTGAGCCGGTGGTAAAACGTGGGCAGTGGGCCGCTCAGATTTCGGGGACCGTAGGCGTTGGCCAGCCGGAAGGAGAGGAACTCGAAGCCCCCCAGTTCGATGTATTGCTCGCCGCCGGTCTTGCTGACGGCGTAGCTGCTGCCGCCGGCATAGCCGCCGGAGTAGTAGGGATGCGTCAGCGTGATGGGCTGCTCCAGGGGGTGGAGTCCGTAGCAGAGCGATGTCTGGAAATAGATGAGCCGGCCGATCTTCAAGCGCTTGGAGGCCTTCACGACGTTGACCGTTCCCGCGACGTTCGTCATGACGTCTTCGAACCAGGCATCCGGGTCCTTGTAGGATGCCGCGGCGTGGACGACGATCTCGGGCTTGAAGTCGTCGAAAATCCGGTCGACCAATGCTGAATCGGCGATGGTGCCCTCCACGACGGTCAGACGCTCGTGCGGGCAGAGGTTGTCGCGGCGTCCCGTCGAGTAATTGTCGATCACGAGCACGGTCTGGCCTTCGGCCAGCAGGGCGTCGGTCAGATGGGAGCCGATGAATCCGGCCCCGCCGGTAATCAGGATGTTCATGGTATCGTGTCCTCCTGAAGGATCTTCTTGTAATGGTGCTCCCGGTCGTGGAATTCCTGATGCCAGAGCTCCAGCGACAGCAGACCCCAGATCTTCCTGCCGAACCTGGACTCCTCCGAAAGGCCCTGGATGATGGCCTCCGCGTTGAAGTAGGGGCGCTCCTTTGCGGCCCGGGAGTGGAAGATGTCCAGGATGAATTCCCGGAGTTCCCCCTGGATCCAGTCGCCCAGGGGGACGGGAAACCCCATCTTGTCCTTCCGGTTCAGGATGGACTCCGGAAGGAGATTCCCCATGGCGTCCATCAGGACTTTCTTTAACGTCCCGTCCTTGAACTTGATGTCAGACGGCATGGTCGCGGCGAATTCCACGATGGGACGGTCGAGGAGGGGGACTCTCGACTCCAGCCCGTGGGCCATGCTCATGCGGTCCTCCACCTGCAAAAGGGCCGGCAGGAGGGTCTTGAAGTCGAAATGGGTCATCTTGTCGAAGTAGGATTCCTTCCCGACATTGCGGCCGTTGAAGATGCTCTGAAAGGTCTCGAAGGGCTGATAGTCGCCCAGCCCGCGCCAGTCGATCTCACGGCTCAGGTCCTGTGAGCGGTTGATGAGGTGGTAGTAGCGCCTGTCGAGGTCCTCGAAGAGCCCCTCCCGCCAGAACTCCGAGAGCAGGGGTTTGTAATTCTGAAGCGCGATCAGGTTCGGGATGATAGACTCGTACGTCACGATGAAGTTTCCGTTGCGCAGGGTCCCGTCGATGGCTCCCCTGATGCACTGCTCGAAGTAGGCGATCAGATAGCGGACGTAGCCCCCGAAGATCTCGTCGCCGCCCTGGCCCCCGAGGACCACCTTGCGGTGACGGGAGGCGAGCTTGGAGACGTGATACTGGGGGAAGGAGCCCGGGCCGGCCACGGGGTAGTCCAGGTGGTAGATCACCTTTCGGATGGAGTCCGCGAAATCCCCGCTCGTCATGTCGATCTGGTGGAGCTCCATGCCGTACTTGCCGGCAATCGCGGCGGCATAGGGGCTTTCGTCATAGAGCGGCCCCAGGGCGAATCTGCCGTGAAAGGCCTTGAAGTCGCCCCCTCCTGAACAGGCCGCTGCAGCCCCGGCCACGATTCCCGAGTCGGCGCCGCCGCTGAGATAGGCGCCCACGGGGACGTCGCTCCGGAGATGGACCCGAACGGAGTCGTCGAAGAGTTCCCGAAGCCTTTCCTGGAAGTACTTCCCGGTGTGATTGAAATCGAGATCGTAGTAGACCTCCCAGTACCGCTCCGTGCGGATCGTCCCGTTCCGGACGACGAGCTTGTGGCCCGGCTGCAATTCGAGAATATCCTTGAAAAGGGTCTTTTCCTTCAGGCAGAGCTGAAACACTAAATAGTCCTTGAGGGCTTCCACGCATGTCGAGATTCCGGGCATGAAGGGAAGAAGGGCCTTGATCTCCGAGGCGAAGTACAGGGTTCCTCCCTGGACGGTGAAGTAAAGCGGCTTGATCCCGAAATGATCGCGCGCGCAGAACAGGCGCCTGTCCTTCTCATCCCAGATGGCAAAAGCGAACATGCCCCTCAGGCGGTCGACGCAGCGCTCACCCCACTTCCGGTAGGCAAGCAGGATGACCTCCGTGTCGGAGGTGGTGACAAAGTTCTCCTCGCCCAGTTCCTTTCGAAGCTCGATGTAGTTGTAGATCTCCCCGTTGAAGACAATCCAGTTCCCGGCCCGGTCCGTCATCGGCTGATCGCCGGACGTCAGATCGATAATGCTCAGGCGGACGTGCGCCAACCCGGCGGCTTTCGAGGGATGACTCCAGAACCCTTCGCCGTCGGGCCCCCTGTGCTTCTGGAGCGCATTCATGGCCCTGAGCTTCCGCTCCATCTCCGGGATGGCGACTTGTGACAGGCTGACTATTCCAGCGATCCCGCACATCGTCTATCAACTCCGGTCATGCGGTGAAAATGGAAGCTGCTCTTCATGTTCTGCCGCCGACCATGAAGGCATCCGGTTCGCGACGTCGGGTGCCCGGCGAAGACTCCCCTGCCCGCAGGAGCACCGCGCCCGCTGCATGCCCGGAGGGCATGACGGGTCGGAAACGCCGTCGGTCAAGAGCGGAAGATATCGCTCCCGCTCATTTCCTGTTGTCGGTTTCATGGCTGTCCTTCGTCGGTACCGCACCGATCACTCGTGCGGGAACGCCTGCAACAATCACATTGGCCTCTACCGGGCGTGTGACGACGGCGCCCGCCGCTACGAACGAATTGTCGCCGATGGTAATCCCTGGCATAATGATGGCGCCGGATCCGATCCAGACGTTGTTGCCGATGAGAATGTCCTTGAATACGGTTTTTCCGCAATACCGCCCGCCGTCGATCGGATGATTGCCAGATGCGATGATGACGTTGTTGGCAATCTGCCACCACTCCCCGATCGCGATCCGGCCGCCTCCCCGCGAATGGCAGCGATCCCCAAGGTGTGTAGAATTTCCGATGGAGATGGTCTTCGGCATGACGACCGATACACCGGGGTAAAAGACCACGTCCTCCCCGCAGGAGGCAAGCCGTTGCCTGTAATACTCCCCCGCGCAGTCGGCCAGGATCCGGGTGAATCCGACGGCGATCGCTCCTATGAAGGACCTGATGAAGCTCACATGCTTCCCATCAAAGGCGCTGTGCCGCGCGCGAAACGCCATTCACCGTGCGCCCGGGAGACCGCCTCCGCGGCGGACGCATTCACGGCGGCCGACGTCTTCACAGGCCCGATAAGCGAGGCTTGCACGGAACACCGGTAAATCCCCCCTCCAGGAAGAACGCGGCACGCGGTATTTATACCGTATATCGGCGAAGAATTGAAGTGATAAATCGCTTCTCTCCATCGGTGAGGAACCTGTATCCCATGAATACCAGGCTAAACGCCAGAAAGCCCGAGAAAACCATCTCGTGAGACAGTGTGAGCTGACGCGGCCACAGCGTCAGAGAGCAGAACAGGACGTAGAGGGCGCCGAACGGGAGAATCCGCCTCCATTCGTACGCAATCTGAACATAGGTCCGGCGCCTGGCTCGATACCAGGCAAGCTGGATCACCACAAGCGACAGGTTCCCCAGGACAAGCGCTGCAGCTGCACCGACCATGCCCAGCGTCGGGATCAGGACGAGATTGAAGATGACGGCGAGAGCAGCCGCTGCGCCCTGTATCGCACTTAAATACTTCACGTCTTGCGTATAGTACAGGGGCGGCAGGAGGACCATGAACAGGCCGCCGAGAGAAAACGCCGTCGCCGCCGGGCCGATCATGCGGTATGCCTCGTGAAAGGGCGGCTGTGTCATGACCAGGACCACCGGCCGGGCCGCCGCATAGAAAAGAAGGCTGATCATGCCGGCCCCGAGGATGTAGAAAGTGACGACCCTGCTGAGGATATCCCGCGCCTCCGACGGGCGATCCATGTACGACATGAAGTGGGGGTACCAGGCGCTCGAAAAAGCCGTAGCTAGGAGGTTCATGACCAGACCGAAATTGAACCCGATGACGTAGATCCCCACCTCGCCCAGCCCCCGGAATCGCTCCAGCAGGTACTGGTTTCCCTGCTGAAGGACGAAAAGAAAGAAGGACGAGGGGATCAGCGGGACGCCGAACCGCAGCAGATCGCGGGCGACGGTCCCGCTCAGGCAAAACGGTAGGCCCCGGACGGCCGGAACGGCCAGCATGGCCAGCCCGATGGAATTCGCGATGAGAATGCTCTCGACCATTCCCGCCACGCCCCGGCCGAGGACGACGACGGCGAGCACGCTCATCCCCAGGGTGAGAATCGTGATGACGAGGGAGATCGCGGCATAGAGCAACGCTCGTTTTTCGAACATGAGGTACAGCAGGAGCTGCAGGTTCAGGATCACCGTCCCCGCGGACAGGAGGGACAGCGTGACAAGACGCGCATGAGCCGGCGTCTTGAAGAGCATGCCGCTGATGTTCTGCGGAAACAGGATAGCCATCGCACCCAGGGCAAGCACGCATGCCGCCAGGATGAACAGGGACGTCCAGATGGTCTGGGCCTTTCGGAGCGGATGGCACCCCTCGAAGTAGCACAGCCCCGTCGCAGCGCCGAACCCGAGTGAGAACAGGGCCGTCGCCACGAGATTCATGACCCCGAGAATCGCCAGGATGCCATAGTCGGCCGGAGACAGGTAGGCGGTGAATACCGGCAGAAGGAGAAACCCGATGAACCGGCTGAGAGCCTGGCCTACCCCGTAGATCAGCGAATTCTTGACCAGATGGTTGAATGCGGATTTGGCCATTCCTGCCCGGTTCCTAGGCTTTCAGCAGAAAGTGTCTCTCGAGAAGAGACACGCAACGGTCCGAGACCTCTTCGTTTCCGTACAGGGCCGGATGACGCTCTATGTTCCTTCATCGTCAGGCCCGCGGTGTTTCTGGAGCGTGTTCATGGCGCCGAGTTTCCGGTCCAGGTCGGGTATGGCCTCCCTCGACAGGTGGACGATGCCCGCGATTCCGCACATGATCAGCGTTCTCCTCCCGCGTGTCGGTTAAAAAGGCCTCTCCGGCCGTTCAGCCGGAGATCGCGGTATTTCTTCACAAAGGGTTTGATCGGCTTCGTGATGAAGTCCTTTCCCGGGTAGGGGTAATACCGGAGCGCCTTGAGGAATGCCCGGAGGGCAAACCGGATCCGGCCCTTGGCAAACGCTTCCGTGACCCGCTGCGTCTCTTTGGGGCCGGTCTGCGGGCAAATGCCTTCATCGAGGAGGTGCCGGTCGAACTCTTCCACAAAATGCTTGTAACTGTATGCCCCCGAGGCGATCAGGTCACGGTGTGCGTTGCCCGTCAACCGTCGTCTAACGTCTTTGTCGCGGAACAGGCGGATCACATCGCAGAAATTGGAGAAGTCTTTCTTGAGAGGGATGTAGTGCTCCATCGGTTGCAAAATGCCGGAGTATTTTCCCTCGAAGAGGATCTGGCAGACGCCCAGGGAGGCCGCTTCGAAGTGCCGGGGGCTGATGGTCCGGTAATAAATGTTTCCTTCCCAAACGCTAAGAAGTCTACGTGAAACATCATCAAAACTCAATCCCGGATTTTCCGAAAGCAGCCGTTCGCAGCCGATTCGGACGCGGTCTTCGAGATCGAAGATGGACACCCCTGCCTCGACCCCGAGGATCCCCCTGCAGTCTGCGAGAAACGCATACCACCCCTCGCCGTAAATGCGCTCGGATTCCTCCATCCCGATATCAAGCGCGAGGTCGAGTCCGCGAGACCTCTCCAGGAAGATACGGCCAATTTCGCTCTTTTCCTGGGCTCCCCGGCCCATGGAATAGTCGAGCTGCCGTCCGCGGTATCCGATATCGATGCGCCGGGCCTCGTCCGGCTTTCCCAGTTTCCTGCCCCGCTCTATGAGATTGTCGCTCACATAGCCCGGGATGGTGTAGATCAGCGACTGGACCCCGGTATATCTCCCGTAGACCGCGTCAAACAATTCGGGCTCGACAAGCGTGTAGATGGAATCGATCCTGTAGCGATTCACGAAGCCGAACCGCTGTTGGCAAAACTGATACTCGTCCTGGAAAAAGGCAATCTTGTAGCTGCTGTCGCATTCCGAAAGGTAACGTAGGAACGAATCGCTCAACTGGAGGTGAGGCCAGTAGCCGAACAGCGAGTAGTGGAGGATGATGACCCGAAACCGCAGAGACTGCAGCGCCGGCGGGAATCCCCCAAGCGTGTTGACGGCCCACACGTTGAATTGCGAATGGGCAGCAAAAGCGTTCACATGTTCGAGTATCGTGGGCGCACTCTTCCATGGCGGGTGATTGTATATCAACAGGATTCCGTTGACGCTCTCAGCCATGCCTGTGCACTCGAATTTTGCAACCCGTTTGTATCAGGTCGGTTCATGAAAACTCCGCAGGATACCCCGTCCTGTGGACGGGGATGAATGCGGTGCGGGGGCAAGGGGGATGCAATCCCCCTCAGCGCCTGTCAAGATGCCCCGCCTTGTAGGCGGGGTAATTCACTTAATCCGTGTCGGTACGTCCTCCCGATTCTTGGCTGCCACGACGTCTGATCTTCCTGCACAAATGCAGCGTCAGGGTGCGATTCAAAGCCGGAAATCTCATGCGGCGTCGTCTTGACTCTGCGTGATGTATAGGGAGACAAAGCGTCCATGGCTTCTTCCCGCTTGGTTATGGAACGCCACTTTCAAGCAGTAAAACGCAGCGGGTTGATACATCCCCGCATCCATATAGGGTCGGACGAGAGGCTGGAGGAAGGAGGGATTTCGCAAAGTTTACGATTGTAGCCGTCTCGAATCCAGCCAGCACATTCCATCCGGTCTCCACCGTTTCGATCCATTCCGTTTCCTCGCGAAGGGTGATACAGGGGACCCCCAGCCAGTAAGCCTCCTTCTGAATGCCGCCCGAATCAGTCAGGATCAGCCGAGCCGATTGTTCGAGGACAACCATGTCTAGGTAGCCGACCGGGTCGATCAGTCGGACATTCGGTCCCGTGGCAAAACCGAATTCCTCCATGACCTTCCTTGTCCGGGGATGGACGGGAAACAGAACCGGTTCGTTGATTTCGCTGAAGGCCGTGAGAATCTGCCGGAGGCGCCGGACGTCATCGGTGTTTTCCGCTCGATGGACGGTGGCCAGCAGATAGTGCTTCTCGCGAAGGCCGAGGGTATCGAGAATGCGGGACCGGATCCGTGCGTGATCCTTTGTCAGCAGGAGGACCTCCTGCATGATGTCCCCCACGAGATGAACTCCCGCCCGGATACCCTCGTTGGCCAAATTTTTCACTGCCGTCCCGCTCGGACAGAACAGGAGCGTGGAGAGGTGATCCGTCAACACACGGTTGATCTCTTCGGGCATGGCCCGGTTGAAGCTGCGAAGGCCCGCCTCGACGTGGGCGATGGGTACATGCATCTTGGACGCCGCCAGGGAGCCGGCCAGTGTTGAGTTGGTGTCGCCGTAAACGAGGACCCGGTCCGGCTTGTTCGCCGTGAGGACTCCTTCGATGCCGAGGAGCATAGCCGCCGTCTGCTCGGCATGCGTTCCGGACCCGACACTCAGTTTAACATCGGGCTCGGGCATCCGCAGCTCGTCGAAGAACACGTCCGACATCGCGTAGTCGTAATGCTGTCCCGTGTGGACGAGAAGTTCCCGGTGTCCGGCGTTTCGCAAGGTCTTGCTGATCGGGGCCGCCTTGATGAACTGGGGGCGGGCTCCGACGATGGTTACGATGGTCAGAGGGGATGCCATGTCATTACGCCTCAGAGATTGTTGAAGCCGTGCGTTTGTACTTCTTCCCGCAGGCCCGGCATTTCAGGTTCTTCGGCAGGGTCTCGCCGCAGCGGCATACCCAGCCGATCCTTTTGGCCGGGTTGCCGACCATGAGCGCAAAGGCGGGCACGTCCTTCGTCAAAACGGAACCAGCCCCGACGAGGGAATACTCGCCGACGGTGATCCCGCAAACGAGAGTGGCATTGGCCCCGATCGTGGCGCCTCGTTTCACCAGCGTGGGCCGCAGTTCGTCCATTTTTCGGATTTCAGCGCGCGGGTTGAACACGTTGGTGAACACCATGGAGGGGCCGCAGAAGACCCCGTCCTCCAGGGTCACTCCCTTGTAGAGGCTTACATTGTTCTGGATCTTGCAGTCTTTCCCGATCGTGACGTCGGGGCCGAGGACAACGTTCTGGCCGATGTTGCAGTTCTCGCCAATCCGGCTGCCCTTGAGGATATGCGAGAAATGCCAGATCTTGGTGCCCGCCCCGATGTCACAGCCGTCGTCGAGAACGGCGGTCTCGTGTGCAAAGTACAGGGGGAGCGCATCGCGAGTTACAGATGCGGAATCCCGGAGCCCGATTTTCACGCCCTGATGATCCAGGGACTGCTGGCTTGCGTTGAGGACCTTGAGGACTCGAAGGCCCTCATGGCCGTCCGTGAACGGCTGAACCCGCTTCGCGACGCAGTGTAGGAAGTGCTGGCACTCGAGGCGAAGAGGTTCCTGCTCAGGGATATCGGAAACTCCTTCGGGGTCTCCCTTCGCGGGAACAGGGATGCTATCCTTCCACACGATCTCGTGGGGGTACAGAAGCAGTTTCCGCGGCCACGGGACCGTATCGTCGAAAACCGCCATTTTGCGGTCGCCGACCACGACGAGTTTCTGGTCCTTGAAGGGATGAAGCCAGGAGACGAACACGTGTGCCTTGATGCCGGAGGGGAAATTCAGGTGTGTCGTGGTCACGTCGGCAATCCTTCGGTGGAGGTAATTGCCCCCGGTTGCCTGGACGCTTTCCGGCTCCTCGCCGGTCAGCGACAGGATCATCGAGATGTCGTGCGGGGCGAACGACCAGAGGGCGTTCTCTTCTCGCCGGATCTTGCCGAGATTCAGTCGGTGCGAGTAGATGTAGTTGATCCGTCCGAGGCACCCAGTTGCAACGAGTTCCTTCAACCTTCTGAAAACCGGGTGATACTGGAGAAGATGTCCGACCATCAGTGTCAATCCTCGCTCCTCGGCGAGTCGGATCAGTTCTTTTCCTTCCCGGTCATTCAGCGCGAGCGGCTTTTCCACGAAGACGTGCTTTCCCGCCAACAGTGCCTCCCGGGTCAGCATGGCGTGCGTCTCTGCCGGCGTCGCCACGGCAACGGCATCGATGTCCAGCCGTCTGAGGATGTCCGAGTAGGAGGTGCAGACGTCTGCGTGCGGGTAGAGGGTACTGAACGACCGGATCAACTCCTCATCACTGTCGCAGATGACGCGCAAAGCGCCCAGTTCACTGAAATTGCGGATCAAGTTCTTTCCCCAGTAGCCCGCCCCAATGAGGGCGATCCGGGGGTTGTTTTCCTCTATCTTGGATGGGGTCACGATGTTCTACTCCTTGCAAGATGCGATTGCCCGCTGCCCATGAGCCCATACTACAATTAAAATTGGCGCCGGGGCAAAACATTATGCCTGTCGAATCGTCTTTAACATCAATTTGAGCTTTTCGGAGAGAAAGAAAGGATGGAACTGTATCAGTTGCTTGAGAAGATGAAACAGGCGATGGAGAATGCGATATAGATAGGTGAGTATGCGTCCGAACTTTCGGCAAAGAAACATAAACAACTTTGCCGTGATGTTGAACATGCGGATGTACGTCCGCGAACCGGTTAGATCGGTTGCGGGGATCGCATGCTGTCCCGCCGAAGAACCCATGTAGTCTCCCAGGTTCTTGTCAAATGAAGAAATGAACGCCTGATAGGAGTAGGCCCCCGACCGGAGAATGTCCTCGTAGCTGCGCTCGGCCATCTCGCGGATGAACGCCCGGTCTCGAATCTTGTCGAACACATTCTCAATGTTGCTGAAGTCCTTCTTCAAGGGAATGAAATGGACATCCGGCGTCAGGATTTTCGAGTACTCTCCTTCGAAGAGAATCAAGGCGCATCCGCAGCCGATCGATTCGAAGACCCGGGGTGAAATCTGGTTCATCCGGATCTGCCCCTCGATGTCCTTGAAAAAACGCGCCCTCACCACTTCGAATGTCGCGGACGGATGCTGCTCGCAGTACTGGCGAACCTGGTCCTCGATCTGGCCTGTGAAGTCGATGACGCTCGCCCCGCTTTCCGTGCCAAGCGTGCAGCGGCATTGCCTGAGAAATTGAACCCAACGCCTGCCGTAGATGCGATCCTCCTCCCTCGTCGAGATGTCGCATGTCAACTCCGTCTTTGCGGCGCGATGCAGGAATTCCCTGCCGATGAAGGATTTCTCCTGGTATAGGGTGCCCAGCCACCAAAACCCCTCGCCACGGCCACGGTAACCCACATCGATGGGCCGCCTGCCCTGCAGATCGAGCACCCTGTTTTCTAGGTACGAGGGGACATATCCGGTCAACGTGTTGATTTTCATCACGCCCGGGAGTTTGTCGGCCGGGTATACCTTCTCCATTTCCTGCTCCGGGAAACAGGTGTACAGGATGTTGATGCCCAACTCCTTCATCCGGTCGATGAACTCGTTGACCCTTCGGTACTCGTCCTGAATGAACTGGATCTTGACGGCCGGCGACACCCTGATCGAGTGCCGCCAACTCGGATTGAGGTAGTGATCGCCCAGTACGTAGATCGAGTAGTGGAGGATCAGGACATCGAATTTCGAGAGATTGAGCCACTCGGGTTTATTGTTTCGAACCGGGTTGACGTAGAAGATGTTGTGGCACGAGTACTTCTTGAAGCTTGTTGCATGATCGATAATCGTATTCGCCGAGCGGCGGTTGAAATCGCATAAGACAAGGATGTTGTATTTCATTCGCGAACTCACAGGTGCGGGCGGATCATGGATGATGCGCGAAGATAGAGCGGATTCTCACTTCCGGGCCCGAATGTAGATGTCCAGCCCCAGCGTCTTGCCGAGAGAAGGCAGCAATGTCTTCCGGGGGATGAAGCACAACCTCGAGATGGCAAGATCGGTACAATTTTCTTTTTCGAAGGTGACCCAAGAGTACCGACGGAGCATCCGGCGAAGCTGACCGATGGACAGGAAGACCGTTTCCGGTGCCGCCTCCCCGTCGGTGCTTGCGTCGTATGCCCTTCTCTGTTCCTCGGAGCTACGCTTTGCCGTTCTTTTGCGCAATCCCGTTTCGTCCAGGAGTGCTCCGATGGTTTCCCGCGGCCACTGCAACCACTGCCGGTAAGAAAACCGGTTATAGACCATGATGTATGCTGTTCCCCCGGGTTTCAGGATCCGGTACGCTTCGTCAATGCACCGCGCCACATCCCCCGTGTGGTGAAAACAGCCAATGGACACGAACCCGTCGAAGCTCTCTGCGGGAAACGGGCACTCGAGCATGCTCCCGCGGACCGCCATTCCCGGCACACCTGCCATGGCCAATCGGTGCCTTATCATCCTGACGGGCATCTCGGCGATATCCATTCCTACATAGGCTGCCGCCGCCTTTGCGATCTTCTGTCCCAGCGTGCCGTAACCCAGGCCAACCTCCAACACCCGTTTATCCGCCAGTTCCGTCAGAGAGACCCTCTCGAACAGGTAGGGGTATAAAGCCATGTATGCGCTGTCGAAGCGCTGCAGGGATGCCTCGCTGTGGTCCCGGATGCCGAGATATTGCGCGAATGTGCTTCCGCAGAGCTCGTTCCAGAATTCAGCGTTGGCTTTGTCGAAGTTCACCAACATGAAAAACCTTTGCCGTGGATTCAGGAAAAAAGCGTATTGTCTTCAAACCGATGCCCACCTGCTCGAGTGCTCAAACACTGCGCTAGCCAGAAGGGGGTTACCCCCCACGACCTGAAATTCGTATACTCTGGCAATAAGATCGTATCTTGTTTTTTCGGTAATCGTCTTCTCGTAGATTGCCGTGGAAAAGACGTAATGCCCGTCGCCTAGGTTCAGTGGACTGAGCTCAACCTGGAACGCTTTCGAATCTCCTGGTTCTAGTTGAAGCGGGAAAGAAGGGCCGATGAAGTTCGAAATAAAGATGCCGTCCATTCTATACAGGGTTGCAGTGGGCACAAAATCGAAGTACCCCGCCCTATGCGCCTTTACGGTCATACGGAAGATGAGCGTATCACCAACTTGGAATACAGTCTTCTCCAGGCTGTTTTCGTCGAGGAGGACAACGCTTTCTATGGTGATAGAGCCATCGCTGGGCCATCGGATGATCTGTCTGCAATGTACGCCTGTTGTGACCGGGACATCAGCCGTTTTATGGTCGACTAGTCTGTCCGACTTTTCGTTTTCCTTTTTAGGGCCTTCTATATCTGACACGGTGGTTTTCCATTCGTCCCATCGACCTTCTGTCCCGGGTAATGTTACGTGATCCAGAAGCAGCTCTTCTTTCCGGGAGAGCGTTAGGCTTAGTTTCGTCTCCCCGGTGCTGCGGTATCTTACTTGTATTTCGTAATCTCCTTCGAAGAAGCCATATGCGTGCACGACGGCGTATCCGATGGTCGGCTTTGCACCAGCGGATCTGATCAGCAATCCCCGGCAGAACCCCTCTTCCGCTTTGCGAGGTTCGGACCATTGGCTCCCTTGGAGCAAGACGTGGGCCGTATCGTAGGGATTTGTGTCCTGGACGTCTCCAATTTTCAATGTTTCCTCGATTTGACCGGATTTGACAAACCGGACCTCCGAGATTTCTGCGCTTGCGCCCGCTTGTCCAAGGAGCTGAAATGTCAGAAGCATAGAGTCTCCGTACTGGTCGTATTGATCGTAAAGATAACGACCCGATATCACTTTCTTATTTTTGGCCTTGAGACGGCGGTCGTCCAAGACGCGGATAAACCGCTGATAATCATCGACAATTTCCATGGCAGGCCCCCGCTTCACAATCCTGCCGCGCTCGATCCATATGGCCTCCTCACAAAATCGCGTGATCTGATCTAGGGCGTGGGATACTATGAGGACAGAGGCTCCGCTGTTTTCCACGAGGCGGCTCATCCTCTCCTGCGACTTGTTGAAAAAGTAGCTGTCGCCGGCTCCCAGAATTTCATCGATGATCAGGATATTCGGATTTATTGCTGTGGCTGCTGCGAAGGTCAACCTAGCCTGCATGCCGGTAGAGTAGGTTTTAAATGGTTGGTTCAGAAACGGACCCAGTTCTGTGAATTCCGCGATATCTGTGACAGCTGCCTCGATTTCCTTACGCGAAAGCCCTTGGTAAATCAAGGCAGAATGAATATTTTCACGGCCTGTGAAATCAGGGTGGAAACCGGCCCCAGCCTCCAACAGGGCCTGCACCTGGCCGTTTACTTCGATCCTTCCTTCCGAGGGCACCAAATTGCCTGTAATCAACTTCAACAGGGTGCTTTTCCCTGCTCCGTTTCGACCAATAATCCCAATTCTCCTCCCGACGGGCAATTCAAGACTGATACCCCGGAGCGCCCAGAAGTCGTGGTATGTCTTCTTCCGCCAAGGCATGAGCGCATCGATGCCTAAGGCATTCATGACACCGTCCAAGCGTCGCGGGAACACCTTGTACATTTTACCGACGGCGTATAGCCCAATGGCGATTCCTTCAGACATAATCGATCAACGACCTTTTAGCTCGAATGAAGAACCAACCTCCGAACCAAAATAGACTCAGCGACAAGGACAAGACCGCCGTCCATTCCATAATCTCCGGCATCTGGCCTAGTATCAAGACCTTCTGATATATGATGATATAATAGGCAAATGGATTGAGAAGCACGAGAAACTTCAGTCCTGGTGGAACCATCTCGGGTGTATAGGCAATCGGGGAGATTATCATCAATATCATTATTATAGGGCTCACGAGGTTCTGGAGGTCTCGGAAAACCAGATTGATGAGCGAGATGATCCACGTGATTCCCAGCAGAGCCATGATATGCAGAAACCAGATGAATGGAAGGAAAAGCACGGTTGCGGTTATCATCTTCGTCCACATTAAGGCAATCAGCGTGATGCCCACACCGACAGCCATCGTAACCTGACTCATGAGCACTGCCTTTGGTGGAATTAGATCTACCGGGAATACGGTATTGCTCAAGATGGCCCTATTTGCGAGAACGGACGAAACCCCGGAGGAGATTGCTTCTCCCGTCATGAGGAAGGGAACCAACCCCGCGAATATTAGGAGAATGTACTGCGTTCTTGTCAGACCTGGGACCTCGATTCGAAAAATGATGGAATAGACCACGGAATAAATTGCCAGGATGACTAGGGGTGTGAGGAATGCCCATCCGATACCGAACAGGGATCCCGCGTATCGAGACATCAACTCGTTCCAGGTCACGCGGAAGAGAATTTTCCAGTGACTGAACAGGTAACGAACAGAGTGCTGATATGAAGCTTTTCTCATCATGGATTGGATCGATCCAGAGGAAAGGACTGGTTATACGACTCGGCGAAGATTGTCGAAGCTAGCCCTGGCTCACTGTTGCCTTTATACACTACGACATAATTAATTGCGCATGATGTTGTTTTGTGCTATGCTGCGCTCCATGAAACGACTAACGATATCCGATCCGCAGAGTGCCATCTTGTCCCTGCAGGATGAGATCCGGCGAACCGAGGAGTCCCGCTACGATCATCGGCTCCATGCGGTGCTTCTGATCGCCCAGGGCATGAGCGGGCACCAGGTGGCCCAGCTGCTCGGCGATGCTCCCCGAACGATCGCGTACTGGGTGACGCGATTCGAGGAGCGTGGGTTTTCAGGTTTGATGGACGAAGCCCGTCCGGGCCGAAGCCCGAGCCTCAGCCCCTCGCAGCTACAGGCCCTCGAAGGCGTCTTGCGCAAGCCCCCGGGTACCGTGGGTCTGTCGGGGCAGTGGGACGGCAAGACCCTGTCGCAGTATCTGCAGCGGCAATGGGACATCTCCCTGGGGGTCCGGCAGTGTCAGCGGCTGTTCCGCCAGTTGGGGTTCCGACTGCGCAAGCCCCGGCCGAAGATGGCCCATGCCGATCCCGCCCTGCAGGCGGCATATAAAAAAACTGCGCGCCCTGGCCCGGGAAGACACGGTGGAGCTCTGGGCTCTCGATGAAGTCCGGTTCGAGCAGCACGGCTCGGCCTGTCGGATGTGGGTGCCGCCGGAGATAAAGGACCCCGTCCTGCTGCACCATCCGACCCGGAAGGGCATCGGCTATTTTGGAGCCGTCCGCGTCCGGAACGGGAAGTTCGTGTACAGCCGTGAAGACAAACGGTTCAACGCCGATACGTTCTTCGCGTTTCTGAAAAAGCTCCGGCGGCTCTCCAGCCGGGCCGGGCGCCGGGTCGTGGTGATCCTGGACAATGTCCGTTACCATCATGCCCGCCTGCACCGGACATGGCGCGACAGCTGTCAAAAGAGCTTTGCGTTGTTGTTCATGCCGCCCTACAGTCCGGAGCTCAACCCCGTTGAGCGGGTGTGGAAACTGACACGGAGGATGGCAACCCATAATCGGTACTTTCCGACGCTCGACTCCGTCCCTGTCGCCGTTGAGAGTGTGTTCGACCCATGGCGAACCGGCAATCCGACCCTGAAACGTCTATGCGCACTTTAATGTGTCGCTGTGTTTAAGAATTTCCCTCAGTGCTGTCCGGTTAAGGTTTGAATAAATCCGCTTGGTTGCTGATTTCAGGTTCCATAATTTGCTTCATGGCGTCTCGAACCAGTTGCTCGATGGGCTTTCTCTCGAAGAGATTGACCTCCAGGATCTGCAACAGGGTATGCAGACTGCAAGACAGATGAAGCCGTTTTTTCAGGATGGCCACAAGCAGGTAGATGCCCAGAGCCACCCAGATCTGGATCTTGACGGCATTGGCCGACATTCCACGGAAGGACTGGATCCGCAGGTGCTGCTTGATCCACTTGAAGAACAACTCGATTTCCCGGCGCAACTTGAAGATGTCCGCCACGGTCTGTGCCGGGAGGGTGAAGATGTGGGTCAGGAACACGAGGCGCTTTTTCGTGTCGGGCTCCATGTAGGAGACCCGCCGCAGGGCCTCCGGATAGGCCTCTCGGGAGCGGGGTGTCGTGAGTACGATGGTCTGATCGGCACGGACGGGTTTTGGGACCGGCCGCGAGCTCAGGCGCCTGTAACGCAGATTGCTCTTGGCCCGGATGACGAAGTAGGCCGGCTGCCGATGGACGGCGTAGAGCCTGCGGAAGTCCGTGTAGCCGCGATCCAGCGTCACGATGGACTCCTTCTGCAGGGGCACGGTGTCCAGGAGCTTGACATCGTGCACACTGCCCGGGGTCAGACTGACGAAGGTCGGAATCGAGCCCCGCAGATCCAGCAGGGTGTGCAGCTTGATGGCCCCTTTGGTCTTGCGGAACGTCGCCCAGGGGAACAGCGACAGGCACAGATCGATCGTTGTGGAGTCCAGGGCGTAGAGTGAGTGTTCCAGTTCGATCTCCAGCTCTTCGCCCCGGTAGAGGGACCGGGCCACAGCAATGAGGTGGTATCCGAAGTCCTGGTAGATCCGGTAATCGCGCACTTCGTTGGCATCCGCCAGGGTGGAGCGCGATACCGGACCCCGGAAGCCGACGTGGTAGAGCTTTTCGTGATGCGAGTTCAGGCATGTCTCGATGTCCCGCAGGCTCTCCCGGTACGTCAGTTGCGCAAAGGCCAGGCACAGCAACTGGTCATAGCAGGGGAACCACCGAATCCGGAAATTGCCGCCGTAGCGGCGCACGCATTTGTCGAACTCATACCGCGGCAGATGCTGAAGCAGCTGCGCAAAGACCGTCCGTCCTGGATTCATCGGCTGCCCTCCCCGATCAGTTCGGGGCAGACTACCGGTCGGAACGGCCGCTGTAAATTCAAATCGGAAAAAACGAAAACAGTTTCTTTGTGCTGATATTTCGTGTAGTTATCTGTTAACAGCAAAACCTTAACCGGACACTACTGAATTTCCCTATGAAAATAACCCTTCTGATTCCTACTCTGAATGAGATCGATGGGATGAAAATCATTATGCCCCGAATCCGCCGGGAATGGTATGATCAAATGATTATTTTAGATGGCGGTTCGGCGGATGGCACGATAGAATACGCGAGAGAAAGCGGTTACTTTGTATACGAACAGAGGCGACCGGGGCTCCGCAACGCCTACTGTGAGGTCCTCCCCATTATCGAAGGGGACGTGATCATTACCTTCAGCCCCGATGGAAATTCGATACCAGAGCTTCTGCCAGAGCTCATCGAGAAGATGCGGGAAGGTTACGATATGGTCATTGTATCCCGATACCTCGGTCATGCAAGAAGCTTCGATGACGACTGGATCACTACTTTTGGAAACTTACTTTTTACAAAAACAATCAATGTTCTACACGGGGGACGCTACACGGACGCCATGGTCATCTATCGAGCCTACCGAACACAGCTCATTTATGATCTGGAACTGAATCGGGACGAAGGTTACGCACGGGCGGAGAAACTGTTCAAGACCAAAATTAGCTGGGAACCTTTGCTGTCCGTTAGGGCAGCCAGAAGAAACTTGAAGGTAGCAGAAATTCCGGGCGATGAACCTGTACGGATTGGAGGAGAACGAAAGTTGCAAATTCTCCGTTGGGGTGCTGCTTACTACTTCCAGTTTTTTCAAGAGATGTTCACAAGAAAATGAACCTAAACGAATCAGGATCATCTCCCAGTTAGTTGGCGAAAGCCTGGTAGATTATCAGTGTGAAGTACCTCAGGTCATGGAAGCCGTAGGCCTTGCGCTTGATGACCTTGATCTTGTTGTTGACCCCTTCGAGTTTCCCCGTGTGGATGGGGTGGTCACAGTGGTTGAGGATCCCCTCGCGGTGTCTCTGCAGCATGTTGGCAAAGGCGCTCAGAGCTTTCTGCTTGAGGGATCGGGCCAGCGCACACCACTGATCGAGCGCCTTGGCCGCCCAGGTTCGTGAACGATAGCTCCAGAGGAGCTTGAGCTTTTCCTTGAGGATCATCACGGTACTGATGACCTCGTTGAGCGCCGGCAGCTCTCGGAGCTGTTGCCGGCGGCTTCGGCGCCGCACGTTGCGGCGGTTTTTCAGCAGCAGATACTTGGCGCCCTTGTAGACCGCCTTGTGCTCTTTTTGGGCCTTGCGATGCTCGCTGTTTCGCACCGTGTCGATCACGCGGTTGAAGGCCGCCACGACGTGGAACAGATCGAAGACGATTTTGGCTGCCGGCAGTTTTTTTTAACGGCCTTGATGTAGGGGTCCCACATGTCCATGGCCACAGCCTCAATGGCCTTGCGCTGCCCCGCGTTCAGGAGGTTGAAGAAACGCTTCAGGGTCTTGGCTTTGCGGTCTTTGCCCGCGTAGAGAACCCGGCCGGTTTCGTAGTTGATCACCACGGTCAGGCAGCGGTGGCCCTTGCGGATGGAGATCTCATCGACCGCCAGGATGCGAAGGCCCGCATAGTGCGTATTCCGACGCAATCCGCCACCTGATTCCGATTGATTCCGCCACCCCATTCCGACGGAAGGCGCCACCCGATTCCGATCGATTCCGCCACCCCTGACCGGGGCTTGGTGACGCTGGATACATCTCCGTAAAGCCGGTACATCCTCCCGCAAAAACCGCGAGGAGGTATCGATGCCGGCAGAGAGGTTGTCCATGCGTACCATCCGAGAAGTCCTGAGACTCAAATGGCAGGAGCAGCTATCCAATCAGCAGATCGCCGCGAGCTGCCGGATTGCCCGCAGCACCGTCCGGGAGTATCTGGAGCGCGCCGCTTCGGCGGGCCTCGCCTGGCCCCTGTCGCCGGAGTTGGACGATGCGGCGCTTGAGCGGCTGCTGTTTCCCCCGCCGCCGCCGGTTGCCTCGGAGACACGCCCCCTGTAACGTCTCACATTATTCTGATCCCCGAATCTCACTCTGATTTGACTCCTTCCGGAATGATCTGACCTGTTGACGTGTTGCTACTCGCTGCCATAGAACCAATGCCTGATCGCCGCAATGAGGCCGGTTGGTGATCGGCGCAATCGAGCCGGGCCTGCGGGGCGCATGTTGTTCACATGATCTCGGTGGCGGCGATGCGGACGTGCTCGGCCGAGACGGTCTGGCATTTTTCGTGGGCCGCGGCGGTGAGCGCACCCTTGGCCAGGAGGTTGGCGCGGCGCAGCAGGCCTCCCGAGCCCTGATGAATCGCCAGGGTGGCCTCGTCGGTGAAGAGCCGCTCCTTCACGCCCGCGATCTGCAGGTGATGATTCAGATAGGCGGTCATGTCCTTGAGCTTGAGCCCCTCGAGGTGGCTTCGGCCGATGATGCGCGAGGCCAGCGGCCGCGAGGCGTGGAACATCAGCTTGTCGACGAGGTTGTTCTGCCCCGCCAGGATGAGAGGCAGCCGGGGCTGGGAGTCCAGGTCGAACTGACTGAGCGTATGGAGCTGGGCAAAGATCTCCAGGCGCATCAGCGAGGCCTCGTCGATGATGAGCACCGGGGTCTGCTTTCGCTGGCTGATCTCGAGGACGGCGGCCCGGAAGGTGCGGGTGAGCTTGGCCAGCGAGCAGGAGTTGGCCTCGACGTCGAAGCCGCTGCAGAGCTGCCGCAGGATGTCGGTCATGGAGCCCGTGGTGGCCACGACCGAGACGACCCGGTACTGCGAGGGGTGAAGGCGCGAGGCGGCATAGCGGA
>Ga0302238_1001389_pt1 | contig 19683 bp, 8 predicted proteins | sample AAG_UR_Asn_MG_FD_193527 | JGI IMG/M metagenome (GOLD analysis project Ga0302238, IMG submission 193527) | Enriched activated sludge microbial communities from anaerobic digester in WTTP, New Holstein, Wisconsin, United States - AAG_UR_Asn | ecosystem: Engineered > Bioreactor > Anaerobic >...
CAGGTGATCCGGGGAGCCGCTCTTGCATTCATCGAGGGAGAGCCTGGACTGCTGCAAGAAGTCGGTGACGCTCATGTTTTCATCGGGAGTGATTGTGCGGCCCGCAACGTTGGTATGGTCGAAGGGGTCGAAGGAGACCCACGCCTTGACGTTGCTTTGCCCAACCAGCACATCACAGGAGGGCTGAACGTAGAACTCCTCCTGCAGAGTGAAGGACTGCACCGGCTCGGCATCGTCTTTCTCGACGCGCCCCATTGCCTTGAGAGTCCAGTAGCCTGCGACGCAGCGCTTTGAACCATCCTGGTTCTCTAGCCCAAGCACCACAACGGTATCCAGTTCGTCAAATGTTTCGACATCAAGAGTGATGCTGGCCCCCATGGCGTGCATGGGATAGATGGATCTGATGCCATCTTCCGAGATGGTCAAGGACTTCACCGCCACCGAGGCGATTTCGGGCTTGAGCATTTCGTTGAGGTAGTCCTCGTCAAGAACACAGACTCCATCAACTTCCTTGGTTCCGGGCCCGCACTGCAAGGTGGGGGGAACCTCGACATCCTCTTCCACGACGTCTTCCGATGCCGTGTCCGGAGGCACAACAACGTCGTCCCCTGCTTCGGGCACGCAGAAGCCATTGACCTCTACGGTTCCTTCGCCGCAGACGAGCGTCTTGACGTCGTCAGCAACAACGTCCGGCTCCTGCTGGGTACCAGTGTCCGAATCGCCCCCGCAACCTTGCGTGAAGGCCGAACCTATAAACAGCACCATCGCAACCGTCCTCAGAAAACGCATCCTCGATACCTCCGTGTATGTATGGCAGACCCGCCAATGTGACGGACCCTACATCGTTTTCGGAGGCTCCGGTAGAAGCGTAATCCCTCACATTTGTGTAGGCGAATCCGCGTACACGATCGGTCGAGACAATTGGTCGGGACAAGGGGAACAGGTCGGTGACGCTGGGTTCGGCCGTCAGGATGGCCACGGTGAGAGGAGCCTGCGACCTACTCCGGCAGCCCCTGCTCGAGCACCGACACAACCTGCTCAGCTTTGAGTTCCAGTCCCCAGACCGCATTGAGTTCATCAGCCACGTACTGGGCGCCGGGAATCGTGGCCGCAGGTTCCGACACTATGTCAAACATTAACACATCAGGACCCGCCATATCCACAAGCAATGGTGCTGCCCAAGATACGTCTTTGGAGGCTAATTGGTAGCTCCTCAACGCCTCAAAAAAGACACGCATAGATGGCTGATGACACAACACCATAATGGTTTCGCCATCGGGCAACAACCTACTTAGTGAAAACGAATAGAAAACACTATATATTGCCGGGAAGCCGCCGGCCACCACCAGCATATTCCCGTGGTCCATGGGCAGGGCTGAGAAATCCCTGGGAGACTCCTGGTACATGAACAGGGGCTTGAAGACGGCCGGGTTCAATTGGGCCAGGGTCTCACTCTGCACGAAGGGAACCAGGGTGTCCCACTGGTCGTGCACCAGCAGGAAGGGGGTCTTGGTTCGTTGAGCCAGAGCCTTGGCGTTCCAGAAGCTGTAGTCGGCCCCGGGGTCATCGGGCTTCCCGCCGGTAGAGGCGAAAATGCGCCGAAGATAGGTCTCAAAGAAGGCCTGATAGCCCTGCTTCTGCTCGGGCGAGGCATTGGAGGCCGGCAGAGTCTGGGTAACGTACTCCACCTGCTGATCCATGAGAACCAATGGGGCCAGGGCTACGCCCACCGCCGGCGTGAGCTCGGGAGGTGCGTAGGCAGCGGCGTAGACGGCTTCGAATCCGCCCCAGGATGCGCCGAAGAGGCCAACAGCCTCCTTGTCGACGTTCTGCTGCTGGGCCAGAAAAGCCAGGCCCGTGGTCATATCGTCGACCTCGTTCCGGATGCTCCCGCCTGCATAGTAACGCCCATATACAAACAGCGCCCCCATCTTATGTACCCGATATATCAGCGCCTCCTCCGCTGCCTTTTCGTGCGGCAGTGTTGAGTAGCCAATGTGCGAAGAACCCGGGCCGTAGCCCGGCTCGTCATCATCAGGGTAGGCGCCGGGACCACGTTCGGCCCACTTGATATCCACGGGGTCGCCGCTCCAATCGATACCGTCGTACGGGCGGGTAACCATCATCACCGGCCGGACCCCCTCTTCCGGGGCAGGCGGAAACCACTGTGCGTATACAGGGTGGCCACCCTCGGCAACAAGCTTGAGAAGTTGGTAGGGGATAGTGATGTCGGGGGTGACCAACTGGGTCTCAAGAAGCACCTCCACCACCACGGGCCCCTTCAGCCCGGGAGGCGTGGCCTGAGGCAGAGTCTCCACCAAGTCCAGTTCCACCTCGGGCAGCACATCGGCAACCTCAACCAGTTCCCCGGGCTCGGAATCGAAAAGGGTGGCATCTTCCACCACATCCAGGTCCCCTGGGCCCCCAACGTCGGCGTCGGCGATAGTCTCCGTCCCCGGCAGTTCGAGGCGGGCCCCGTCCCCGCCTGAGTCCACCACTACGTCAGCCCCGGATCCGCTGCCTCCATCAGAGGAGCATCCCAAGCCAGTTGCCAGCAGGCCAAGCAGTAGGAGCAGTGAAGTTCTCTCAGTCAGCGTCATCTCTATCCCTCGCAAGCGGTCACGGCAAGTCATGGCACAAGGGCCCGGCGAGGAATCATGCCCTTTGAGGGGCGGGAAAGCTACTTCCGAATGTGGGGGTGGTTGGGGCGAGGGTCGGACCTTTGGGACCATTCGGACCGATTGGTTGGACTTGTCGGGCCATCTCCCACCCAGCTTGCCTGGGGCGGCCGGGTGGGCGCACCCTGAGCTTGTCGAAGGGCTGATGTTACCCCCAACTGGGTGGGTTTGGACTCGGACCTTTCGGACCTTTTGGACTCGGACCTTTCGGACCTTTTGGACTCGGACCTTTCGGACCTTTTGGACGCGGACTATTCGGACCTTTTGGACGCGGACTATTCGGACCTTATGGAGGGGGATGGGATGATGAGGCTGCGCCGGTTCATCTACTCTTGTATCCAGAGGGACTTGGCGGCTTCTATCAACTGCAACAGCTCGGCCTCGATGGGGCGCTGCTCATCGGCTGAGGCCTGGGCCAGTTCCAGAACCTTCTCGAAATCGGCATCCTGGCAGTGCTTCGAGTGTCGCAGAATCTCGGCGAACTCAACGACGGCAGCGGCTAGGCGAAAACCGGGGGATGTCTCCTCTACCGTTGCTACAACGCTCTCCGGCATCACCGTTTGCGATATGAGTATGCTCTCGGTCCCCTGTGGCTCCTTGTATCGGAATCGGCACTCCGCCAGTCGTTCCGCAGATAGCTCCTGAGCCAGCTCCACCTCGTAGAATGCTGTGACCGTGTGGCCCGCTCCTACCTCGGCGGCATCCACTGTATCATCGTTGAAGTCATCATTCTCAAGCAGCCGGTTTTCGTAGCCAACAAGGCGATACCTGAGTATATTCGCTGGATTGAACTCAACCTGCACCTTCACGTCCTTGGCAATCACCTGAAGTGTTGAAACCAGTTTTTCGCTGATTATATGTAGCGCCTCGTTCTGAGAATCGATATACGCATAATTACCATTGCCGTGATCGGCAAGCTGCTCCATATACATATCTTTATAATTACCGGTTCCAAAACCGAAGACCGAGAGGGTCACCCCCGACTCCCTATACGCCTCGATCATCGTGATGAGAGCCTCCCCAGTGACGCCCACGTTGAAGTCGCCGTCGGTGCACAGCACCACTCGATTGATACCCCCATCCACCATGTTGGCGGAGACCATCTCGTAAGCCGCCTTCAATCCTGCAGCGCCCGCAGTGCTGCCCCCAGCCTCCAGGCCGTCGATGGCATCCAGGATGGCGCTCTTCTCCTCAACGGGCGTGGAGGGAAGCAGCGTTCCCTGCTGGCTGGCGTATACGACGATTCCCAGCCGGTCGTCCGAGCGCAGCACGGTGACCAGCTTACTCAACAGGAACTTTACCAAAGGCAACTTGTTGTCCGACTGCATACTGCCTGAGACATCAATCAGAAAGACCAGATTGGCCGGGATGCGCTCCTCCTCGGGGATGATCTTGCCCTGTATTCCGATTCGAAGCATGTGCAGCCCCTCGCCAAACGGGGAGGGAGCCACTTCCATGTTCACAGAGAAGGGGTCCAGCTCGGGTTGTGGATAGTCGTAGCTGAAATAGTTAACAAACTCCTCCACCCGGATGGAGTCGGGGGGCGGCAGCGTGCCGGAGTTCAGGAATCGCCTGGCGTTGGAGTAGCTGGCCGTATCCACGTCCACGCTGAACGTCGATGTGGACTGCGTAGCCGTCGCTACGAACTCATTTTCGATGTACTGACCGTACAGTTCCGTATTGGGCGGTTCCGTGGAACCCAGGTCCGGCTCAGGGAGGGCATAGCTATCGGAGTATTCATACTCCCAGCTACCTGAAGTGCCGTCGCACGGAGCGTACGAAGCGGAATCGGATGTCCTGGCGTCTGGCCAGCGCGAGACCCACGGGTCCTCCTCCTCACTGTTTCCGGACACGTCCTTCTGACTTGTCATGTCAGCCAAGGTGTCCCCTTCTGACTGGCTTCCAGCCTCCCCGTCGCTGGAGCATGCGAAGTTAGCAAGCAATCCGAGAACACACACGGCCCGCAAGGATGTTTCCAATCGACGCTTCATAAGGATTTCCTCCATCTCTATAGCTGTTCGGCGCTTATGCGTTACCGGCATGCACGTTGCACAACCCATGCCAAACCGTTTCTGGATGCGACAATTCCTTGGCCGCGGGCCTTTCTCCAGACCGATAGGTGATGATTCCTTACACACTATTCTCTGGGCTGTGAACACCCAGCACCAAAGGAGGGGCTTCGTGCCACCTATTGCCTCGACGCCTTCGTTCGAAGGAAAGCAGTACGGCCCCGAGGGTTCCAGCGTTAGTTATGGCCGATGTGAAGAGGGGATACCCTGCATCGAAGGAAACTGCATACTTTGGTGCGGGAGCAGGGAGTGCTGCTTGTATTCATAGGGGAGTTCTTGCGGCGAGTGTACCAACGGCCAGTCTAGATTAATAGCAGGAAAGGCGTTGCGGAGCACGAAGGGACGCTTCTCAGTCTTTAGCGTCCACGTTCTTCTTCGGACCGCTCTTCTTGGCCGCCGGTTTCTTGGTGGCGGGTGGTCCTTTGACGGCGGCCCCTTTTTCGGCGGAGGGCTTCGAGGTCGGTCTACTGCTCGCATTTGGCTCAGCGGGCTTCTTCGCTGCGGGCTTCTTCGCTGCGGGCTCTTTGGGCGCACTCTTCGTGGGGACGGGCTTCTTAGCAGCGGGCTCTTTGGGCGCAGTCTTAGTGCCGACGGGCGCGGCTGCCTTCTTGGCCGGCTTCTTCGCCACGGACTTCGTTGCCACTGGGGCCGCCGGCTTCTTCGCTCCGGACTTCGTCGTGATGGGGGAGGGTTCGGGAGAGGGACCGGCATCACCCAGGTCAATCCCGAACAGGGCTGACAGATCCTCTCCTCTATCCAGGCCCTTGCCACCAGCGATGGCTCCGGACTCTTCGACTACGGCCTCTCCGGCCTGGGCAATGAGTTCTGAGGGGTCTACCCCTCGAAGGCGGAAGAGCAGTCCGGGGTCGCTGTCCAGGCGGTTTCCGATGCCGTAGAGGGCAGCGGAGACGTGCTTGCACATGGAGGCCCAGTCGGGACAACTGCACCGGAACTTGATCTCTTTGGGTTGGGGGAAGAGCCCCGTTCCCGTGCGGCAGACCCGCTCCATTACGGAGGAGGAGAGTTTGCCCATGAGCAACTCCATGAGCGACGAGACTTCTCCGTAGCAGTCTGAACATATGCTCTTCCACAGCTCCGGGGAGAGTGGAGCGATTGTGACCGAGATATTGTAGACATCGCTTCCAACTACGACGGCTTTGATGCCCAGTCCGTCGGCCTTCAGGTCCACCACAGAGCCGTTGCGAACGTAGGTTCGCCCCCGGGGGAGGCGATTCGAGTAGTCGCTGTAGCGCTCGAGGTTCTGGCACCAGGATTTGCCCCAGAAGGTGCTTGCGATATTTCTGCCCTCAATCACTATCGGGTCAGCGCTCCTGCCATTTGATGACATCTTGGCAACTTCTTCGTTCGCCTTCGCTCGCCTTTCAGCAACGGGTACGTATCGTGGATACTGATCTTCGTAGTCTGAGTAACGAGAGCCACCTCTACGTCGTCCCATCTTACACCTCCTCCGAAACGGCAGTTCTAATGTCTAACTTCACCATACTTATGATTTCCGCATCGCTCATTTCGGTTATTATTGCCTCACCACCACCCTCAAGAACATCACTGGCTAGCTGCCTCTTCGACTGTATGAGTTGATCGATCTTCTCCTCAATAGTACCAGAGCATACGAATTTGTGCACAAGCACATTTCTGGTCTGCCCGATTCGAAAAGCTCTGTCCGTTGCCTGGTTTTCCACGGCGGGATTCCACCAGCGATCGAAGTGGATAACATGCGAGGCAGCGGTGAGGTTGAGGCCGGTTCCGCCGGCTTTGAGGGAGAGGACGAAGAAGGGGCAGTCGTCATCTTGTTGGAAGCGCTCTACGAGGTTCTTTCGCTCCTTGACGGGGGTGCCGCCGTGGAGCACGAGGCCTGGGGAGCCGAAGACATCACCGAGCAGAGCGGCGAGGGGCTGGGTAATCTCTCGGAACTGAGTGAAGACCAGCACCTTTTCTTGCCTGGATGAGATGGTCTCGGCTATGTCAGCCAGGCGCTGGAACTTACCGCTCTGGGTCTGGCCCCAGATGCCTTCACCCAACCATTGAGATGGGTGGTTGCAGATCTGTTTCAGTCTCATGAGTGAGGCCAGCACGATGCCCCGGCGCTGGATTCCGTCGGCGCCTTCGAGTTCAGCGGCCAGTTCATCCACGGCCTGGTTGTACAAGGCGACCTGCTTCCTGGACAGGCTGCACCAGGCAGTGACCTCGGTCTTGTCGGGGAGGTCTGCGATGACGTTCTTATCGGTCTTGAGGCGCCGCAGGATGTAAGGCCGAACGAGGTTTCTCAGGGGACCGTAGGGGTTATCGGAGCGTTCGGCGAGGCTCTTGGCGTAGGCAGCAAACTGTTTTGCCGAGCCAAGCAGGCCGGGGTTGATGAAATCGAAGAGGGACCAGAGGTCTTGCAGGCGATTTTCGACGGGGGTGCCGGTGAGAGCGATTCTGGCATGCGACTTGAGCTTTCGCACGCTCTGTGACTGTTGGGCCGATGGGTTCTTGATGGCTTGGGCCTCGTCCAGGACTGCCAATCTCCACTGGGTCTCTGTTAGCCACGGCAGGCGCAGGAGCGTTCCATATGTCGTCACGACGAGGTCGGTAGCGGCCAGTCGCTGGAGATCCGGTTTTTTGAGCTGAGCGGCGGGGGTAGCGGAGGTGTGTGCGATCCAGATCCTCAGCGATGGTGCGAAGCGTTCAACCTCTGTTGCCCAGTTTGCCATGAGCGAGGCGGGGACAACCAGGATGCTTGGGGTCGAGTTGTCCGGCTCTTCCTTCTTGAGGGCAAGCAGCAGGGCGATGACCTGAATGGTCTTGCCCAGCCCCATGTCGTCGGCCAGGCAGGCGCCCAGGCCCAGCCGGGAAAGCAGGTGAAGCCATTGGAGCCCCGTCTGTTGGTAGGGCCTGAGCCGCGCCCGGAGTTCGTCTCCGGGTTCAACGTGTGCCAGGCCGTGAGGTGTGCGCAGGCCTTGGAGCAGTTGAGCCAGCCAAGGGCCGGGGTTCACCTGGGCCCACTCCTGATCCAGGTGATCATCGGCGCCTGCGGCGTCGAGGTTTGCGCCTGCCAGCAACCGCATGGCCTCTGCGAATGGCACCCCGTTCTCGAGTGCTGCCTGCTGGGCCTTCCGGAAGCGCTCCATGACTCGGCTGAGGCGGGTGCGGTCAAGCTCGACCCACTTCCCTCTGATGAACGCCAGCCCTTCGGAGCCGGCCAGGAGTTCTTCAATCTCCCCGGGTGAGAGCGGTTCTCCGTCGACGGTCAGGGCAGCGTCGAGGTCCAGCAGCGAACGGCGGGCCTCTCCCCCAGGTGGGTTGGTGCCGATGCTGACGCTTACTTTGGGCCGTGACGGGCGACCCAACTGCCAATTCGCCGGCATGCGTACGATGACGCCGGCGCTCTCAAGGGTTGAGGCATCTTGAAGGAACCGGTATGCCTCTCTGGGGCCCCATCGAAGGGGGTGAAAGATCTCTCGTGAGTCCACCATGATTTTGAGCCAGGGGCATAGCTCCGCCGCTTTCTGCACGGGGGTAAGCAGGGCCATAAGCCCCTTGCGGTTGGCCTGGCCGGCATACTCTTTGAGAGCCTGCCCGAGGGGAAGATGCTGCGCCCTGGCCCCACCTGCGGAGAGGCCCGTTGTGTAGCTAGCCAGGAAGGCAAAGGGGGCATCCGGGTCTCGGCGGTTCTCCGCAAGATTGAAATGGACCCGACCAACCAGATTCCAGGAGGGGTTCTTCCAGCGAAGGAACTCCTCCACACTCCCACCGTGGTCTGTCAGTTGTCGTTGGAGCGCCAGGACCATCTCCATCCAAAGCCCCAACAGGTGTCCACCGGTGAGGTATTCCGCCCCGGTCATAGGCGGCGCAGAGGCCGCTAGAGTCTCAAGTTCCAGTGCGTGAGGCGGATCGTAGGGGGCCGAAGTACATACTTTTGTGACAAGGCGAGCCCCAAAGCTGCGCCAATAGGCCCAAGGGGCAGGCAGGGCAGTGCCAGTCTCAACAAGCCCGAGGTGCAACACCCCATCACCAGCCCCGACCTCAAACGCTGCCATCAACCGCTCCGCCACGGCAGGCGCCAGCGGGGAAGCATCAGCGCAGTGGGAGGCAGTCAAGCGCCCACTTCGAGTAAGGCGAGGCGAAAGCGCTCCTTCCATGAATCTCCGTCCCCGAATGTCCCAGATGTGGCTACCCATAACGAAGTAGCGCCGCCCGTGGTAATTCAGGAGAGGGCCCAAGTCAAGTCAATCAAGAGCCCCAACAAAACGGCCACCTGTCGAGAGGCCCAACCTCGCAGTTAAAGCTTGACCCCAGCCCCCACAAGTGGTAGCAAGGCGCCGGTTTGTGTCTGGGGCTATAGCTCAGCTGGGAGAGCGCTAGAATCGCACTCTAGAGGCCACGGGTTCGATCCCCGTTAGCTCCACCCTACTTCGCTCAAGAAACTCTTTCCAGAGTTTCTTGAGCTTCGAAGGGCAAGCCCGACTGAGCCATCGGCGAAGTTGGGCTTGGCCGTAGAACCCGCAGGGGAAGTGGGGTGCCCTGAGTAAGGCCCGAAGGGCCGCATCGAAGGGCGCAACCTCCCGAAAACACTAACTATTCCGTTCCCATCTCGGCCTCTATCCAGGCCGGACGGCGGGTTTCGTGCTTCTGCGGTGGCCACTGGCTTTGCCCACCAGCACCAGGTCTCGCGTCTGTCGGTACAGGCGCGTTCCAAAGGTATGGCGAGGGCTGTGCACGGACAGTCCCCGTCGGTGGATGCCGGCCCACGCCGTCCAGAGGTGAAACCGGCCCTGGACCTGCCGATTCGAGATTCGCTTACCTCGGTTCAACAGAAAGAGGGCCGAAGAGTCTGTGGCCTCTTGCCGTCGACGGCGCATGTACTTCCAAAGCGGCACTCGCAGGTCCGAGGAGAGGAAGCGAGTCTCGACCCGACCGCCATTCACCCGCACGGTCAGATGTTTGGCATCCAAGTCCACGTGACCCACGTTCAGGCCGACCAGCCCCCATAGCCGAATCCCCGTTCCCAGCGCCAGTTCCAGCAGGACTCGGTCTCGTTCGGCAGCGGCTCCCTTCCTGGCTGTCACCTCTCGAACCATTCGTTTGCACTCCGCATCCGACAGAAACGACGGCCGCTTCCTGTCGGCCCGTCGGACGGTCAGGGCAGGCAAATGAGTAGGCAAGGCATGCGGCCTTGACCCGGATCCGGCTGCTCCGTACAGTGTGCGTTCACCTATAAGAAGGGGTAGGAAGTGAAGCTTCAGAGTCACCACCGGATAAGGTTCTCTTGGCGCCTGGTCGTGTGCCTGGGATTTGCCTTGGTACAGGGCGGGTGTTCGGACTTGATGGACCTCTGGGAATGCCATCCCTGGTGTTCTCCCTCCAATGGCTGTGGGGACGACGGTTGTGGCGGAAGTTGCGGCGAGTGCACACTGGGGCTCGAGTGTGTTCAATCCCACGATGTCAGTTGCGGGTTCTTGGAATTCAGCCTGTTCGCCAGGCCTCCGTACGGGATCTGTGTCGACGTGAAGGAGGAGTGTCGGTGGGCCTGTGAGTCGATGAGTTGTGGCGAGACCTACGACTGTGGCACTGGCATTCTGTGCAATTGTGGTTCATGCGAACCGGGCGCCATTTGCAACTGGGACTCCGTCTGCGTGTTTGACCGTGATGGGCTGTCTGTCTTGCCGGCCGATGCCTGCACGAAGGTCTGCGAGTCGGCCTCCACTGCCAGTCCGCCAGAGTGTGGTCTGGTCGAACACGGCGGATACTACTGGTGCGATTGCGATTCCTGCCCCGCCCCCCTGACATGCCTCGGAGACGCACGTCAACATGATCGAGTCTGCTGTGAGATGGATGCAGCCACGGGGCGTTGCAGTTTGTCGGCCAAGCAGTGCCCGGGAGAATGCCAACCAGGGATGTGCGGTTTCGTGGAGTCGTCGTTTGACGATGTCTCCTGCAATTGCGGAGAATGCCCGGCAGGCACTACATGCCGGGAGCACCAATGCTGTACAGCCGATGAGCCGTCTGGCCTATGCCTGCTGGACAATGGCTCTGATGCCTGCGAGGCCTTGTGCCTGGAGCGATGCGGAACAGCGAAGCTGACCCATTCCTCCGTTCTGGGCTGCGAATGTGGGGCCTGCTCGGACGGTGACACGTGCCTGGCACACCGTTGTTGTCGCATGGACCCGGAATCCGGTTTCTGCCTCTTGGATCGTCAGTCCGAGGAATGCCGCAAGCGTTGTGGTTCCCTTTGCGACATTCCACCCTTGCCTGTGTCGTTCCCGGTAGCATGTGATTGCAGTTGCGCCGCCGGCGCTGTCTGCAAGGACCAAATCTGTTGCACTCCGGACGAAATGACGAACACCTGCGTCGTCGGCACCGACTTCCAGGCATGCAACGCCAGCTGCTTTAACAAGTGTGGAACGATACCCATCCCGTTGCTCGAGGAAGGTCTCGTCTGTGACTGTGGATTGGATTGCCCGGACGGAGACGTGTGCCACCACAACGAATGCTGTACCCCCAAATGCTCTTTGGGAGACTGTGGAACTCGGGACGATTGTGGTGGCACTTGCCCCTCCTGCGCCGAATGTACGTCGCACGAGCAATGCCAGAACGGGATGCTGTGCATGTACAAATCCGACCAAGGGGCGCTATACATCTGCGGGGCATGCGGCGATGCATCCCCTTGTCATTGCATCGCACCCGACTGGCCGCAAGCCTACGCCTGCTCTGAGGACGCCGAATGTTCCGAAGTCTTCCCCTGCCTCTCCTCCCCTTGTCGCACATGCGTCAATGGTTGGTGCACCTTGGCAACGGGAACGACTTCAGCTAGCTCTTGCTTCTGAGGTAGTCTGTAGGGCGAAGTCCATCCGGCTGCGAATTCGCCATCGTTGCCCGCAATAACGAATCTGGCCTGCTTCACGGCCCTGGCGACCCATGACTTGAGGCCACACCAAGTCCGACATGATCGTCCACCGGAGTGACCATGGTCCGAAACGTCTCGGATTCATTGGTGCGTTACGCATATCTGAACGGACCACACCAGCAGTACATCACAATTTGGGGACGTTACTAAATTAGGGTCGGTCTCCAAGTCCCGGTCGCACCTGAGAGTGACCATTGGTAACCAATTCGTTCGCTGCACCGTACGCGTTTCGTCTGTCAACCATTGCCCCGGGCTCCGGATATGAGGCGTTTAAGGCGCCGCTTCAGGGAAGCCGAGAAGGAGGAGAGCTCGGCGGAGCGAGGGAGCGTTGAGTGGAGGCTGGACCCGCTTGAGCGGGACGGGAGAGAGAGGGGGCCAAGTGACGCAAATGGAATCAGGTGGGCGGGACGGGGCATCACATGTCGCCCCCATGTACCGCATTTCCCCCGAAGGGCCCTCATCGGACACCGAGACCTGAAGTACGGGGCACGACGAGGAGGTGCTTCCGGTCCTCCCGAACTCTCACCATGACGTGGCCAGATGTTGGCATGAGAACGTTGCCAGTCCTGGAAGCGGGTTGCGTTCCTCCCCAAATGGAACTGGCCCCAGTCATCGACTTCGAGGTTTTTGGTGACGAGTGTGGGTTCTTGGGCGCTGTAGCGTTCGTCCATGAGCTTGAAGATGAGGTTGATCTGCTCGGGCTTCAGGACGAGGTAGCTAAGTTGATCGATAAGGATCACGTGGAAGCGGATGAGTCGCTCAAGGCAGTGCTTGGCGGCCCGGTCGGCTTTGCTGGGCGGAGAGTTGGCCGAAGTCGAAGTTGTCTTGGGCTCGGATGAAGATGCCTCAGTCTCCATGCTCGACGGCTGTCAGCAGCACGCCGGAGGCCGGCCTTTTCGCAGCCCGCTCAGCTTGACAAGCCGTTCCGAGCGAGTAAACTGTCACGGTAGCTTCGCCGTCTGATATATATGGTTCTGTTCGAAAATACGGTTTGAATGCGTTTCACTGGCGATGGGGTGGAGGAACATGAGATGTGTAATGAGAAGACTTGTGGGTGGAGTGTCTGTGGCTTGCTGGCACTGGCTCTAAGTTCGGTTGCCTGCAGCCCTTCGGGTCCCAACTCCAGGGACACGGACGTGGATGATGCCGATGTTCAGGAAGTGGACCTGGATGGAGGCATAGACGTCCCAGAATCAGACCTAAGCATGGTCGAAGCCGACACGGTCAGTTGTGATCCCGTCGACAATTGCGTCGGCCGCACCTGCGGCCCCGATGGCTGCGGAGGCAGCTGCGGTACGTGTGCCGATTCATGGGATTCCTGTGTGGAAGGGCAGTGCTTCTGCATCCCGTCCTGCGAAGGCGAGGTATGCGGCCCAAACGGCTGTGGCGGCGAGTGTGGCTACTGCGAGGGCACATGCAGTCCCGGCGGCGCAGAGTGCGAATTCCTGGAGTGCGATTGTGCGGGGAGGGAATGCGGCTATGACAGCTGTGCCAATAAGTGTGGCACGTGCAACGAGGGAGAGTACTGCGACATTTCTGGCGTTTGCGTTCCCAACAAGAAGGGCGGTCCCTGTGGGCCCATCTTCGATTGTCTGAGCCTCTGCGCCACTGACGACAAGCCATGTCAGCAGATCTGCATTACGCAAGACGGGATGGGCGCTGAGATGGTGTTCAATCAGATGTTGGCTTGTCTGGAGGCCAACGACCACTTTGGTTGCTTGCCACAAGACATGGCATGCATGTTAGAAGCATCCGATGGCTGCCCGTCAGAACACGCCGCATGCTTCCACGGTTCGGCGACTTGCCAAGAGGTGTTGCTCTGTGTTCTCTCCTGCCAAGAAGAGGGTTCCGATGCGACTTGCAGGTCTGAGTGCGTGGCGGATGGCACAAGCGGGGACCAGATCCTGTGGAGCGCTTTTGCAGGTTGCCTGACAACCGCCGGTTATGCCGATTGCCTTGATGGGAATGGGGTTTGCACCGATGCACTCTGGGAAGCGTGCGGCGCTGAACTCCAGGCTTGTACCAACGGCCAAGCCACCTGCAAGAACATCTTCGACTGCGCTAGTGCGTGCCCCTCTATGGAGTCAACGTGCGCCTTGAGTTGCCGAGCCACCGGCACGATCGAGGCCCAGAATTCGTTCGAGGCAGTCTTGGTCTGCCTCCTGGAAGCGTGTTCGAGCAATTCGTCCCCTGAGTGCGCGTTTGCTGAACTCGCTGGCGCTTGCAGCGGCGTTTACGATTTGTGCGTGGCGAACTGACCGCGTGGTCGGTCGGGTCGAGGACTGGCGTAGCACCTGTAGGTCTGGCCCATCCGTTTCTCCCAGATTCCTTTGCGAATGCCTCAATCTCCAGGAAGCAGTGCCGCCACCGCCTGAACGAAGCGAATGCCGGGGCCACGCTGATGCCGACGCCCGCGTGGCGGATGCTGGACAGACTGGCACCGAGAGCGAAGACCTTCGAAAGCCAACCATGCGCTCCCTATGTGGTAGAAAGGAGCAGCGTGTCCTAGCCAAACCGAGCGAGGCACAAGAGGGCAGTTCATAACACCCCCGACTGGAACGAAATCGAATCCATGTGGGCGGTCCGCTGGATGTCCTTCACCCTACATACCCCCCTTCCACTTCCCTCGCCTGCCCCAACAGCACGAGCGTGGCCACGATGTCCCCAACCTGGCTAGCCTTGCGGTCTTGGAATCTGCCAGCGAGTTCAGCAACACTGAGCGGCGAAGCGGCCGATGTCAGCAGGTTGCGGACCGCCTGCACCTGACCCGGCATCGACTCGGGCCAGGGCAGCCGGGCAGCCTTGCCTGTGGGCGAGGGGGGGCCGGCGGAAGAGTTGGTCTCCTCAGCCTCCTCCTCTGATTCCTCAGCACTCCCTACCGGCATCGGAAAGAGTTGGGCCTGTTTGGCCTCTGGTTTCTCAGGCGCCTTGGGCGTCTCCGGATTCTGAAACTCGGGCCTGAGCCAGCGAACCAGGCCCTTCGCCTCTTCCGCCGCCCGCTCCTTGTTCAGTGCCACCAGGCGTTCCAGGATCTCCTCGTCGGTCAGGTTGTTCGGCCAGCCGTACGCCTCGAACACCGCTGCGTCCAGATCGTCGTGGATCTGCTTGAGCACGGAGCAGAGGCCTTGCTCATGGGTGACCCTTTCCTTTATAGACAAAGGCTCCCCGGTCCTGAGCTTCGCCACCACATTGTACATGTTCGTAAGGGTCAGCTCCGGGTGCAAGGCCTGCTGGCGCTTGCGGTGGGCATCCAGTTCTTCGCCGTATGCCCGGATTCTCGTACGCTGGTCATCTGTGCCATCCGGGAACGGGAAGGGGTCGAAACACACGGTCTTATTGTACCGCGGTCGGTTCTCCAGAGTCCCACCTGCGCCCAGTGCCCACGTTACATGAAGGCGACTGGAAAGGACTCCGAGGAAGAAGGCATCGGAGAGCGCGATGACAATCACCATGTGCTCGGGCTTTATCTGCTTGGGGAGGAACGTGAAGAATCGGTGCTTCGCCGTTTCGCATGTAGCGATGTAGCGGTCCAATCCCCGGATGGCACCTCTGACCTTCTCGTTGCTGCGCCTGAACAGCCACCAGTTTGCACGCAGCTTCGGGTCTCGATTGACCTGACGCTCAGGGAAGACTCTGTCGCGGAGGCGCTGGTAGGCCAACGGAGCCGTTCTCCGCAGTTCCTCCTCGCTCCAACCATGTGTATCAAAAACGTATACGTTTCGACAATTCCCAGTCAAATCATCGCCGCCTCTAAGTGGAGCAATCAAGGAGCCATACGGCTCCCCCAGTGCCAACAACTCAGAGGCCTCCTCTTTCGAGATTAGGAAACCGCGTCCTCCCAGGATAAGCCCTGTCCCGGCCACCCCTGAGTTGGAAGATAGCGATGCGGCTGATGGGACGTTTGCCCCCAACCTCAGGTTGGAGTGGAGCAAGCCACGCCGGGTGCGGAAGCTCAGGCAGGCCTCCCCGGAAACGCTTGACTGCTCGCCCACTACCTCCATTAGCGTCCCGTCAGATCCATCAAGCCCGCCCACCGTCATCGCAATACGCACCGCCGCCGTGCCTTCGCCGTCGACCCATGGGTGGTCTGGGACCGCAAAAAGCAGACGAAGCCCCTTTTCCTGCCACGACTGGACAACCCGCCTATTGAAAGCTTGGATAATGCTGTTGGTGCTAATGAACCCGAACCGCAGGACTTCCCCGGCTGAGCAGAGTTCCGCTGCCTTATGCCACCAATACATGACCAGGTCGCTTCCATCGGGCACATGTCCAGCATATGCCCCCCGCAAGGCCTCAACGTAGCCTGCACCCAAAGCCTCGAGGAAGTGCAGTTTCCCGAGAAACGGCGGGTTCCCGACAATGAAATCCGCCTTCGGCCACTCGGCTTTCCTCGGGTTCCGGTACCGGTACACTGGAATGCGCTTCGTCTCATCCGGCACCATCTCGCCCGTCACCGGATGCGGCTTCGTGCTCTCCCCGTCCCATCGAGTCACCGGCCGGCCGTTGTCATCCAAGACCAACTCCGGCTCCCCGTCCCACGCCAGCACGGCGTCCCGACACTCGATGTTGCTGCCAGTCCGCAGCACGGGTTCTGGAGGGTTGGTTTTCCCCCGGGTACGAAAATGCCATTGAAGGTACCCGATCCAGAGCACCACCCTGGCCACCGCCGCGGCCATCGGGTTGGCTTCGATTCCCAGGAACTGCTCGGGCATGACAGAGAAGCCCACATTGGCGGACTCCTCGAACAGCCCCCGGCCCTGGCCAAGTTGGCGCAGGGTGTCGAGTACTTCGCCCTCCAGGCGCTTCATGTGCTCCATGGTCACATAGAGGAAGTTGCCGCTGCCGCATGCAGGATCCAGGACTCGGATGCCGCACAGTCGGCGGTGAAAGAGATCCACTTCCTTGCAGGCAGAGTCCAGGTTCCCCTGGCCGGCGAGTGCTACCGCCGCGATCTTGACGTCGTTCCATTCCTGGCGAAGCGGCTCGATGATGGTGGGCATGACCAGCCGCTCGACGTAGGCACGAGGCGTGTAGTGAGCGCCGAGCTTGTGACGTTCCCTCGGGTCCAGGGCCCGTTCCAACAGGGTTCCGAAGATGGCAGGCTCTACCTCTCGCCAGTCTGTTCGGCTCGCGGCCACGAGCAGGTCCAACTGCTCCTCGGTCAGCGGAAGTGCATCGGGGTCAGCGAACAGGCTGCCGTTGAAGCGAAGGACGTTGGTGGCCAGTAACGGCGAGAAGCCTCCCCTGTCCATGCTCTCCCAGAGCATCCGAAGCATGATGACGGACTTGCCGGCGTTGCCACGGAGCCTCGTGAGAATCTCAGAAAAGCTGTCGGCTGGAATGAGGTCCACGTCCTCGGCAAACATCGTGAAAAGGCACTTCATCAGGAAGGAAGCCACAGTACCCGGCGCATGCCCGACCCCTTCGAACGACCTGGCGAGGACCGCCATGTGCTCGGCGACTTCTCGTGTGACCTTTGCCGCACGTCGTGACGGATCGAGAGCCAGCGGGTCGGTCCACACAGCCCGAAGCAATTCCCGGTTCTCGGCCAGTTCCAAGGCCTCAAGCGGGATCCGAAACCCTTGGGCGTTGGGGAACTGCAAGTAGGCTTTGCCTTGAAGTGAGAAATCGGCATATAGCTCTATGCAATGTCCAACATCAACGATAATCAGGAACGGAGGCCATCCTTCAGACGCCGGCAGAGCCTTCGCATATTGCTCGGCTTGGCCCCGGGCCGCCACCAACGCGTGGTCCCAGGTCGCAGTCCCTCTCTGACCGTGCCCCACACGCTTCTGCTTGCTGGGCGGCGGGGGAACCAGGAGATGGGCATGACCCGGGGTGACTCCCTGTTTCGCCTCAAGCACGAAGCAGCCTCGCCTATACAGATCGATTCTACCGTTGCTGGTTGTCCCATCGGAATGCTTGAACGTGACAGCCTTTTCAAACACATACTTATTCTGGGCCTCGTCTGGGCCGGTCGGATCGGGCCTTGCCACGCCCAGGACATCACATAGCTCGGACAAGAAGAGCTGGTAGTTGGCCCGCTCGGAGGCTCCAGAGACCTTCCAGCGCTGGATGAATTGTTCAACGGGGGGCTGGTGCGACATGAACACCTCACACGAAACGACCGGCGCAGTCTACATTGGCTTGGCGTGGGGTTACAGAGGTTTCGGGCCCTGTCGGCGGGTGGGCTGAGTTCACTTCTGCGTTTCCCGGGGGTGCGCTTCTCGCCGCAGTGGACTTGGCCCCATCGGATGGTGTAGTAGGTCGATGGAGGGGGCAGGGGGCACCCCGGGGGGCCTCGCCTACGGGCGACATCCTGCAACAAGAGTGGTTGTTTAGCTCCTTACTACACGCTATCGTATCATGAAAATGGACCGTAGTGGCGAGGCGGGTAGAATGATTGTCGATGTGAGGTAACCGCAGAATGGCTATGGCTGCCGGAAATGTCGAGTACCGAATTGGGCAGCCCCCGGTTGCAGGCGTAGGTGTCTCGTTGACAGGGGTGGAGTTGGATGCCGCCCTACACGACTCCGTGGCGGATGCTGTCTTCGACACTTCTGGGACCCAGACGGTGAAGGATTTCCTGGATAGCCTTCCATCGACTGACTTCGACTCCGCCGGTGTTGAGAGAGTCCTATCGGTCGGTGGATTCCCGGAAGACTGGAGAGTTGGAGAGGGACTTGCCGAGGTCTACCTGTCGGAGCACCGTTCCTGCTACTTCCCCTGGCCCGACAGTCGCGACGAACGCAAGGCGGGTTCGAGCCTGCCAGGCGCCGACTTGGTGGGGCTGTGCCGAGACGGGGCGACTGAGCGATTTGCCTTTGGCGAAGTGAAGACATCGTCCGAGAGCCAATACCCCCCGGGGCTGATGTACGGCCGAACAGGGATGAAGCGGCAGCTCGAGGACTTGCGGGACAGCCAGGAAATTCGGGACGACCTTGTCAAGTATCTGGCCCATCGAGCTTGCGCTGCCACGTGGAAGATGCGGTTCGCTGTGGCATTTGCTCGCTACACCAACGACAGTTCCGACGTCAGAGTGTTCGGAGTACTGGTGCGCGATGTTCCTCCGCACTTCGGGGACTTGGATGCACGAGTTGCATGTCTTGCCCAGGCGGTACCCGCGGGGATGCGGATTGAACTGGTGGCAATCTACCTTCCAGGCAACACAATTCCCGGCATGGGGCGCAGAATCAAAGTTCGGCGAAGAGGAGGGAAGACATGAGTCTTCGAGACGAATCCCTCCAGAAAGTCGACTCACATTGGGCGGTCCTCGCTGTCGGGGAATCCGAGCGCGACCGAGGGCTCTGTGTGGCGGGTGCCCGACTTGTCAAGCGGGCTGTGGGAAACCTCATGGCCGTAGACTTCGCATCTGTATCGACCGACGACGACCTGATGAGGCGCCTGTCCATGGCATACGAGGTCGCCGCCATTGAGGGCCTTTCGGCGTCTCTTGCGGGCGGCTCCGGCGACGATGACCTCCGGGACCAAATGACCGCCGGCGCGTATCGAGCATTTGAGCTCCGAAGACTGTTGCCCCTGCCAGACAAGGCGGAGAGCCGGATTCACCACGTTCTTCACCTCTCGGCGCTGGCGTACTGCGGCGACCGTTGGTCTGACCTCCGGCGCTGGTATGGAGAGAACGACGCCCTGATAGTGGTACCATCAGTCGCTGATGCACAATGGGATCGTCGGGTACTCTACCGTCTGTTCGAGTGTTGGATTCGTTTGTTCCGGAAGAAACGATGGGACGATCTCGACCGCATTCGTGAGATTATCGCCGGTCTTAGAGGCGACCAGGCCCCCCACGAGGCGGAGGTGCTCTCGACGGGCTCGGACGTCCACGACCGTGCTGCCGCCTTCCGGTTGGTCGCCCTGTACAACTGGGCCAAGGCCACCGAACTTCTGGCCCGCTACATGCTTCAGGGGGAACCCGCCGGGGTGGGCACCTTGTTGGACAAACACTTTGAGGCGGGGGCAGCCGCTGCGGGTGCCAGTGGTGACGCACAGCTCGATATGCTTTTGCGCT
>Ga0302238_1001393_pt1 | contig 19652 bp, 11 predicted proteins | sample AAG_UR_Asn_MG_FD_193527 | JGI IMG/M metagenome (GOLD analysis project Ga0302238, IMG submission 193527) | Enriched activated sludge microbial communities from anaerobic digester in WTTP, New Holstein, Wisconsin, United States - AAG_UR_Asn | ecosystem: Engineered > Bioreactor > Anaerobic >...
TGACATCGGCATGAGGATGTTCCTTTTCGCATTGTCCAGGCTCTACTACAGGGCTGTAAGGTTCAGGCAGTGGCTCTACGACAAGCGCGTCTTCAGGCCGAGAGCCCTTGGTTGCCTCGTTGTCAGCATCGGCAACCTCACCTGCGGCGGGACAGGGAAGACTCCTGTTGTGGAGGTATTCGCAAGAACACTGAGCCAGAAGGGAAGGAAGGTCGCTGTTCTGAGCCGCGGATACCGAAGCAAGGACAGATCATTCATCGAAAAGATGAAGGAGAAATTCTCCTCAAAGAGGAAAGAAGTCCCCCCACGTGTAGTCTCCGACGGCAGAAACCTGCTGCTTAATTCAACAATGGCTGGCGATGAACCATACATGCTCGCATCGAACCTCAAGGACGTGATAGTGCTGGTCGACAAGGACCGCGTCAAATCCGGTCTCTTCGCCATATCCGAATATGAGGCCGACACGCTCATCCTCGACGACGGATTCCAATATCTTGACCTCAAACCAAGGCTGAACATCGTTCTCGTCGACTCCACCCTGCCCTTCAGCAACCATCACATCCTGCCGCGCGGGCTCCTCCGCGAACCCATCAAGAACATCCGCCGTGCCGACTACATATTCCTCACCAAGTCGAATGGAGGGAAGCATATACGCCACCTGAAGGATTTCCTGCGCAAGCACAACAGGCGTGCTGAAATAATAGAGTGCTGCCATAAGCCAAAATATCTCGAGGATGTATTCACAAAGGATGCTCGCATCGGGCTTGAACATCTGAAAGGGAAGAAGATTTCCGCACTGAGCGGTATTGCATGTCCCGAAAGCTTCGAGGAATTCCTGGAGAAACTCGGAGCGCATATCGTCCACCACGAGCGTTTTGCCGACCACCACAGGTTCCGCCAGCAGGAGATAATCAATTTCATCAATGCATCCAAGCGTGCCGGGGCATCTTATATCGTAACAACCGAGAAGGATGCCGTACGAATGCCGCGCCTCGACCGCCGCGATATCCCAGTCTATTTCATGCGGGTCGAGATCGACATCATAAGCGGAAAGGAAAGCTTCGACCAGTGCATCTCACGTATCTGCTTCCTGTAAGATCCGCCTTATTGCCTTTTATTTTTTGTCAGGCGCTTCAGCCTGACCTTGGAGTGCTGAAGCGAAGGCTTTGCGAAGATTCAGCCTTGTTCCCTGCGAAGCTAGCTTCGCAGGAGAAAAGCGGTATCTACGTTACACTTCGCTACCGCACTCCACATAATCGCAGTTAAATCCCTAGATATGGACCGTGGCAACTTCCATAGGTTTTAATCTGAAAGACTTCACTTTCCCGGCTCTCCCCCGGATCTCCACCTTCGCCTTCTGCGGAGATGCGAAAAGGTTCATAACGAAGAGCATTGACCTCTTTCCATCTGACCGGACAACCGCCCAGATATTCGGATTGTCGCATTTCACCGCAGTATTCCTGGCTCCCGCCAGTCCGAGCAGATGGCAGAAGACCTTGCTGTGCTCGTGATATGTGTGGTTCCAGTGGTAACCGAGTGCAGTCACACTGCCCTTCCCGATCCCGAGTTTGAATCCGACAACGGCATCCTTGTCTTTTGCACCGGCTATGATTTTGGCGTTCTTAGGCAGATTGGTAAACACGAAGTATTTGTCACGCATAAGTACTTCTCCGATCTTGAAGGCGGTAACAATTTCCCTCGGGCCGTTCCCCTTTGCGGATTTCGCACCACCAAGGAATCTGGAAAGGATATTGCATGGATTGAAGTTCTCATCGAGATATGGAATCACCGGAGCAATGATCAGTTTTCCTCCGGCCTTCACGAATTTTACCAGACGTTTCTGTACTTGTTCAGGCATGCAGACAGATGTCGGAACAAACAGGGGCTTTGCAGTTTCCTTCAGTATAGAATCAGAATAAAGGTCTGCGAACGATGGAGTGAAAGAATTATTAAGCGCCGTCAGCATGATGCCCTTGCATATGAACTGCCAGGCGTCGTTGCTGCCAAATAGAAAATCTCCACGGTTAGAGAAATAATGGTTGCAGCGAGACTGTTCCCAGTCAAAGCCGATATTGAAGTCTGAGACAAGATCTGCATTCGCGAGCCAGCGGTTGTCTTCCAGGAATCCATGGAATTTCTCCATGATTTTAAAGGAGGAATTGACCTTCCCGGTACCCGACACGAATGCGTCATAGTCATAGCTGTTCTTATAACTAATTTCGAGAGGATTGTCAGGTCCGCCGGTATAGATGTAGTAATTGAATCCTTTCATGCCGAATGCGGTATTGAGCATGTAGCAGCAGCGCAGATCCTCCGGGAGCGGCGGTGGCCAGTTTGCCTGGCTTCCACCGGGAAGTTCGAAGACCGTAGGAGGCAGTCCATAGAGTCTCAGCATTTCGTTTGAATAGAAGCATTTCCCAGCATATTTCGGGGTCGGATTGTTCTGGTCCCAGTCCTGCGAGAGATTGTAATAATGGTCGCTCCCAAGGATGAATTCCTTTGCTCCGACCCTTTCAATCGTCTCATGAAAATACGAGTTCATCGAAGGATTGCCGCTGTTGTGCGTGATAGGGAGTTTGACTCCGCGGTCCCTGAGCATCGAGATCAGCGTGCTGATATATTCCGCACATGAGCTGAAGTAGAAATCCTGGTAATCCTTCACGCGACGCCTGTCCTCGACGGTCTTCTGCGATACCTCTGGAAGCGGCACGACCTTGTGGAAATCTGCGAAGTTCGCAGAATATGCCTTGTTAAGTCTTCCTATTGTCCCATAACGTTTCTTCAGGAAATTAGTGAATCGACCGTTGCGCACCCCGATCCCCATGGACACGCGGTTGTAGTCGAGGCTTCCGAACCAGTCGTGTATCCCCATGAGTTCATTGTCAACCTGTACGAGCGCGACTGGTCCGCCATTGTCCAAAGAGAACTCGTTGATTATAGGGACTACATGATCGAACCATTCTGCGACTTTCGCAAGGAACCTAGGATGCAGATACGATATCGACTGGTATTGGAAGATCTCTCCCTTCGCATTACGCGCAAGAAGCTCATGGTAGTTTTCACAGAGCCACTTGGGAAGCCCATGGCAGTATAATTCGGAATAGACGTAAGGGCCAGGACGGCACTGAACGTAAAGCCCGGCATCCCTGCACATCTCGAAAAAAGTTTCCACATCGCGTTCATCTCGGTCTCCGAATAGTATAAGCCCCTCCTCCGGCTCATGCAGGCACCACGGCACATAGGTCGCCACGCAGTTGCCACCGGCCTTCTTGAAAAGCTCAAGGCGGCGTTTCCAGTCCTTGAACGGAACTCTGAAATAATGGAACTCTCCGGACCGCAGGAAATCCCGCTTCCCGTCGATTATGAATGATTTTGCATCCCAAGTCACGGAATTCATAGTCATGTCTCCTGTATTTTTCTTTCTATGCCGGAAACTATTGAAAGATAAATACTATATCATTTCTGTTATTACTTTGCAGCACCAGAATTCACTCGGGACAGCGTTGCAGCCTGCATCCGGACCTGCGCCCTGAACTTGTTCGGCTCCTCGGCAAGCTTCCATTGCACCTTGAGGGTCTGCCCATCCTTCTCGGAACGGTAACGCACCTCGAAAACTGCGGAGAAACCACTCGGGACAGGAGACCAGGCGTTCGAACGGTTGCCGTTCCAGTAGCCATCAGTGACAGCAGGTGCGGAATTGTCTGACAATGATGCGTTGAATTCACAGCGTCCGCCTTCGATCGCCGACACATACACGCGCAAAATCCTCTCTTCACGTCCAGCAGGAACGGTGAATGTAAATCCATTGCCTACGCAATTGCCCCAGAGCCCCATATGGTTGTTCTTATCGGAATCCTTCCCATCTCCACCAGTCCATGACATTCCAATCGGACAACCGCCTGTAAGATCAATGTGTCCCTGCCCGACCTGTTCGACCGCACCAATCAGGTTCGCACCTTTTTTTCTTGGTGAAACTCCCTTGTCCTTCCATGAACCGAATGACACCCAGTCCTCTGTTCCTTCTGCCGAAAGATCGAGAACACCTGGAGCTGGGCGCGATTCGACATACAACTTCCCAGGATAATTGCCGACAGTGAGGCTGCGTGTTGCCCAGTTGTTCATCTTGTCGCGTTCGTCGCTGATGCGGTTGATGTCGTCGGCGTAAGCACGGACCATATGCGTACCTTCCTCGGCAGTCCACTGGTGCCCCTTGGGTCCACCCTTCGCAACGGAAGTTTTTTCCTGTCCGGGCAGGAGCGGTTCCTGACCGCCATCACCGCCCCAGCTTATAACCTTGCCGTCCACGCTGAAAGTTATCGCAACGGAGCTGTTCCACATTCCGACGTTCGCCGGAGTAGGATTCGGGGTCGCGCCATCTCCAATGTTTTTCACCGAACCTTTGAAAGTTACCTTGTCTCCAGGCTTGATAACGGCGCCCTCCGGCAAATCGGGTCCAAAATTGCCTACCACAAGATCGGGCCTTTTGTCAGGGGTGACGATCACTCCTTCGATCTTTTTAGACATTTTTCCGTCGGGAGACAGGGTCTGCGCAGAGTAACGATAACCAAGGCCCGGCCTTATCCAGGCTGACTTGTCTGTAAATGAAACTTCCGCTGCGGCAGGAAGCGCCGCAACCTGCATGTCGTTGCGGAAAAGAAGCACTGTGTCGGCATTATGCGGTTCCGGGAGGGCAACCTTCACATTAACAACGCTTTCGGTCGCTGTTCCCTCCACTTTCAGCGGTGCCAGCGGTGCGGGAGAAGCGTCCGACTTTCCCACCGGACGAAGGCGAAGGATCATGACCGCCGCCGGTACGTTCACTGTCATCCTCCCATCCTTCACCTGTGGCGCCGATTGGAGTTTTGCAAACGCACCTTTCCTTGCATCATCAGGATTGGCATAGACATCTTCGGGTATATCCCCCTGGGCATATGCTTCCATGCATTCGACAGGAGTTCCGGGACCAAAGACAAGATTGACAGGAACCGGTGCATTCTTAACATTCTTTCCGTTCTGGAAGTTCTCAACTTCGTTCCAGATCATCAGAAGCCAGTCGCCATTCTCCTTATGCAATGTAAGCGTATGGACGCTTTCCGGAGCGTTCTCAATCTTGAAGCGCAAAGCGCGCGGCTCGAAGGAACGTCCACCTTCCCACTCGCATTTTTCGCTGTTCCATTTCGCATCCTTTATCAAAGCGACGAAGGACTGGACGGCATACCAGCTCGGACGCCTGGTCTCCTGATCTGATTCCAGCAATCCGTATCCGTCGGCGTTGTGCAGTGCGAAGAGATAGGTACGCCTTATGCCGTGGCGGAAATACTCCGCATAGAGCATGGGGATGTTGTACGCCTGGGCGCGGCGCGAACCGTTGTATCCCTGGTGGTTCGCGATATCCTCTTCGACGTTGTAGCCGCATTCCGTCGGAACGAACGGCTTGATGGTGGTTCCTGCCGGATAGATATTGTTGAAGCGGGTCATGTTCATGAGTAGCGACGAGGAAGGAACCCTCGCCCCCTGATAGGAATGCATGTTCGCGAAATCGAATGCATCGCACGGCCGCGCCAGCATATAGTCACTGAAAATGGAGGTGTAGCAGATGACCGGGATATCCTTCGTGAAAGGATCGGCCTTTAGCACTTCGCGGAGATCCCTCATGTACTGCGATCCGGCAGGTTCATCGGTCAGATCCTTGTATTTCATGTTGAGATCCTGGGGCGGAAACTTGTTGTTAAGCTCATTCTGCCCCTCAAATTCGGCAATGCTGCGTTTTTCGTATTGCTTGAGCAGTTCGAACATCGGACCGAAATCGCCCTTGAAGTTGAACTTATGGAAATCGCCGATCATCAGCATCGGACGTGCACCGGTCTTGATCCACCATTCCTTGACAAGCTCGGGCTGTTTCTTGTTTACGAGGTCGTTCCTGAAGCCTGCACGATAGTACCGGATGCCAAGGTCGAAGAAATATTCCGGAGGATATTTCGTGCCGGCACCTTTCCACCTGCCTTCCGCGATATACCGGTCAAATGGCGATGCGCCAAGACCGAGCGACTCGACAAAATCCTCTGCACGGAAAGAGGGCTGAGCGTACGGCTGGGAACCAGTCTCCGCGGAAAATAACGGTACCGAAAAAAAGATCGCCATCACGATAACACAAAAAATGCCCGCTATCCTTTTCATCTTTAATAGTCCTTTCTGAGTTTATTTTATCTTCTGTGTGTTCTGCCTGTCCCGTGGCTTATTTCGTATTAACCGGTTCCAGGATATACTGCACAGATTCACCGGGACCTAGTTTCTCCTCTATGTCGAGGCCGTTCTTCGCGTCCAGCTTGACCTCGCTCCTGGCATCCTTGAAAATATTAGCCGGACCGAAACGCTCGCCGGCATATTCAGACTTCTGAGGCATATCGACATGAACCTTCAGCGTTGCCGGACTGTTCTCGAAATTGACGAAATTCAGAAGCACCTTCTTTGATGTCGCGCCACTTCCTTCAAGAGGAGTTATCTTCGATGTATCGACAGCACGGAAGTAGAGCATTTTGCTCTGATTGTCCTGCGCATTCAATACCTTGTATGCGAGCGGTGCGCCATGCGTGGCGTAAGCGAGTGCAAGACGGCGGAAGACCTTGAGGCGGCTGTCCTTCCCTTCCCCGTCAGGCGGAGTATTCACCGCTAGATCCTCAAGATTGGCCCAGTTCCCCTTTCGCTCCGCAAGCATACCGTATTCCCCGAAGATCAGCGCATGCTGCATCGTACGGTCCACGACCGCCACATGAGCCCGCATGATCCGGTCAAAAGACTGTATCTTCGGCTGGGTCGAAGGAATGCGCGGTCCGTTCTCCTCGGAATGCCAGTTGTTGGTTCCGGTCTCAGTGTTAAGATAAGGTTTCGCCCAGCCGTCCTGAGTGCCCTGGTAAGTTTCCAGGTTTTCGACAAAGCTTCCTCCCCTGTTGTCGGAATACGAAAATCCATAGGAATGTCCGTTTGTGAGTTCACAGAGCTTCTCGATCTCGCGGCGGTTGTTGACATCAGCATCCCAGTTCAGAGGAAGCCCACCCTTCCCTCCGCCATAGGCCCAGCCGGGAGCCGTCAATTTCATATGCGCAGGCTTAATTTCGTTCAAATACTTTGCGAGTGACAGATATTCCTTGTATCCTCCCCCATCCTTGTTTCCGAACATGCAAGGTTCATTTCCAAGTTCATAAAACTGGATATACTTGCCATATTGCTCAAGAAAACTTTTCATGTCGTCCTTCATCCGCTGCGGCATGTTGCCATCCGGATCATTCCTGAAGTGACCGCCGCTTATGTTGTCGACAACTACGCTCATGTTCATGTCGGCAAGCTTTTTCAGGTACTCCAGGCGTTTCGGCTGGGCGGACTTCACGTCCCACCAGAAATCCGCGCGGATGGTGTTCCCGCTGTATGCAATACCAAGCCAGCGAAGTGCGAAATCCGCAAGGCAAATGGTGTCATCGTTGATATCGAACCCATGCTCACTCATCTTTACAGTTGTCCCTAGATATGCCATTGAACCGTGCCAGGGTTCAGCAACCGGCTTGTCCAAGGCTTCAAGCTTCAGGTAGTCCCACTGCCACCAGAACAAGTGGTCGGAATTAGGCTTGTCGCACCACATCGGTCGGATTGTGGCAAGTCGCAGGACATTCTCCCCCTGCTTCAGCATTTCCGCAGGAATATAGAGGCGATACGTCTTCCTCCAGGAATAGAGGGAATTTGTTCCCGACACACCCCATATTTGGATCAGCCCTGCCATTGTTCCGTTGGAGAACACCGCCATCTGGGCACCGCTCTTCTCCGCGCCAATGATCTTCACGCTGAACAGCACGCCATTCTTTGGCACATTGTCCAAGGGATAAATTATGTCCATGCTAGGATTTGATGTGAGCTTGAGCCCCTTTGAGATCTGGGGACATGATTCCATCATCGCTCCAAGTCCCAGAGAAGCAATCCTTACTTCCTCCGGCCCTTTCTTAAAGTCGCCGAATTCACTGCTCTGGTTGTCCGGAACTCCGATCCTCCAGACAATCTTTCCGGAAGGGATTTCAGATTGGGAATTATTCGCTGTCTGTTCCTGGGCACTGGCTAAAACAGATGTCAGGCAAATCGAAAAGCATAACGTCCACATACTTTTTAAATTCATGTAAGCTCCAGTTTCTATATTTATTATGATTGCATAGCAATCTTTTGGAGTGCGGCGTATAAGCGCCGCTTTGTTATTTCATTCTAAAGCGCTGCTGACACAGCGCACTCCGAAAGACGCTTCGCGTCAAAACCATTCTAATTCAAAGGTTTTCAACCATCCGATCTTCTCTTCACGGCATCATCACCCGATACCATTTTGAAGGCGCTGCCGGATTTTCATAGTCAGGTTTCCAGACGGCATGCTGCTTAAGATATCCTGCATCGTTGTCGTTGATCCTGGCATTTACGAATCCTTCCTTTGCGCCTACAAGCTTTGTCCAGGGGATCTCAATGTAATAGCAGGTATGGCTTCCGGAGCGGCTCATCTTCGCCTTCGGTGATGCACCACCATCGAGTGAAACTGCAATTGCCTTGCCGTCAACTTCACCAATGGCAAAATACAGAGGTTTGGCAAGAGTTCCTCCTGATACAGCTATCTCAAGCGAATCGCTCTTGAACAGATCATCGGCGCCCTTTGCCGGCACGTGCGTGTCGTCCTCAACCTCGACTGCCACCAGCAGGTTCCCCGAATCCTGCCTCAGCCAGACCGTCGCTGAAAGATCGCGTTCGCCTTTCCACCACTTGTTCGTGTCCGGTTCCTTGAAGAAAAGATTCTGGATCGAATCCGCTCCGAGGATGCCTGTAGGTTCCTCCCTCGACATCAGCTTGTCGTTCATCGCCTGGAATCCGCCTGCAAGCGCCGCAACTGGATGGATGAACTTGAGCGCCATCGACTCCTCGGCGATCTTGTCCTTCCTGCTGAAAAGTGAGAACTTCACCTTGTCGGACTTTCCTCCGAGCGCCTTCTGCAGATCTTTCGGACCGCCGGCGACGATGCACCAACCCTGCGAACCTGAAAGCACTTTGATCGCGATCAGGTTCTTCCCCTTCCTGAGTGGAATCTCGATCCTGTGGCTATGCACATAATATCCTGCGCCATTCCCGGCATTGAGGGTGTCATAGACCCGTTTTCCATTCACATACCAGTCCATCCAGTAGTCCGCGGCTCCTCCCACCTTCACCTTCTTGTCCGAATCAGAATCATATTCCGCGAATAGAACTGCCACCGCCTTTTCGCGATAGCCTCCTCCGATCTTCGCAAGATCGATCTTGTTGTTTATGAAGAATGCGCTGGTACCGTTGACGATGCCTTTCTCCCCGGGAAGAGTCTCGGGAACAGATGTGAATGTTGAAAGGTCCACTTCTGGTTTCACAAATGTGAACACGTGCCACTCCTTCGGCCAGTCGTTGTCCTCGGTCCATTTGTCCAGCGACAATGTCGCGGTCTGCTTCCGCTCCTCCCCCGCTCCGAGTGCCGCTGCATCCTGCTTCATCGAGACCGCGACCGGCTGATTGCTCTCCATTTCCCAGCGAATCTCTGGCTGTATTGATGTTGTTCCGGAATTATGCAGGATCATCGTAGTCTCGGCGCTTCCGCCGACAGGAATTTCTATTGCAGGCTCAAGTTCGAGATCCGAATGGCCGCGCATCGCCTTGAAATCCGGTTCTGCACTCGTCCAGGTCACGAACTTCGGGAAATTATCGATTTCCAGCCTTATCCTGCCGTCGGAAAGGACAGAGCCATCCTTGGAGTTGCCGTACATGTCGACTATCTTCGCGTTAGATATCTTTCCAGCCGCAGTTCCGGCCTTGAGGAAAATCCCATATGAGATCTTGCTGTTCACCCAGAACACCGCAGCGCGTCTGCCTGTGCCTGGTTCGCTGAACGCATAGGATTCCGCACCTTCTCTGCCGAAATCAATGGCGTGTGAAAACGCGCATCCCCTCAGTGTCTCAACAAGCGCCCTGTAGGAAAGTATGCATGGACGCGGCTGGCGCCTGTCCTCGAACCTGGTCATATTGTATTCGGCCGGGTGTTCGAAGGCAAGACGGAAGAACATGAAGAGCGGCTCCTTGCGGGACTGTGCATAGGCTATCTTCTGGATCACAGTGGCGGCTTGCGCCTCTTCCTGCTCGTAGGTCCTCGCGTCCATTCCGGATTCGGTTTCAGTGAGTAGTTTGTCGGCATGACCTGTTGCATCGGCAAGCTGGCGGTTGATCGTATAGGCACTGCGCTCGGCGTTCGCACCGGGACCATGCCCGTGATATGCAATGATGTCGATCGAATCATCCGGAATATTCTTCAATATGGTTAGTATGTTGTTTCGGTCATAGGCGAAACCGCCGTTCATCACGACAGTGTTCTTGTTGCCACGCTTGATCGCCTGGTAGAGCTTGACGAAATCCGCAGCGTATTGCTCCTTCGGCCCTTTATAGAAATCAATGTCCGGTTCATTGCCAAGCTCCCAGTATTTCACCTCTGGATATGTCCTTGCAGCATTCTCCACGAAAGCAATCCTCTTGGCGAGAAGCTGGTCATACGGCAGCATCCAGTCATCACTCTTTGGAACTGGCGGATCCACGTTAAGCATGACGCTCAGATTATAATTCTTGTAGACCGGCATACCTTCCTTCAGCATATTCATGAGGTCGCCGCTGTTCTTGTCGCGGTCCTCCCATGTCTCGAATCCTCCACGGATGATGTCAACGCCCATGTATTCGGTCCACAGCATCCTCTTCTTGTCACGGAACGCTGCCTGCAAGCTGGCATCAAGTCCATACAGGAACTCGCCATCCTTCGCCTTCCTGAGACTTGTGGAGCTACAGATCCCGACCGATATCGAAGTGTTACCGATCTCCTTGTTGCTTCCAACATCAACAAAACGGGCAGAGATGTCATATACTCCGAAAGGAAACTTTGCCGCTTCGAGCTCGTAAGGCACCATCACTGCGCTTGCCGGACCAATTTTAATCACGCGTTCTTCGCTCTTGCCTGCATCCTGCCCGTGCCGTCCAAATGAGAATATCGCTTTGACTTCAGAAGGAGATTCGCGGCGGTTGATGAGCTTGAATTCAAAGCCGCCCTTGCTTCCATGCGGGAACATGAAGATCTCGTGCTTTGTCTGGAATCCACGGTACGAGGGCAGTGGATCCTTCGCAGCCTGTTCCGCTGCAGCCACAGCGTCCACAGGCATTATGCTCAGATCATCTACATAGACTGTTCCACCGTTCTGCATTCCATCAAAAAATATTGTGAACCTGGTGATTCCATCCGGCATCTTGAATTTGACCTCCTCTTTTTTCCAGTCGAATGTGCCTTTTTGCCATTCCGAGAAGATCGGACCGTTCGGCGGCTCATGCTTGTCTGGTAGCTGTGTCCACAGGCAGAACCGGAAATTCTTCAGGTCATCCCCCTTGATCCGGAATGAAAAACGGTATTCCTTGCCGTATTCGATAATGCCCGGTTTCGCCTTCCACGACAACGCAAGTTTGCTCTTCGGTGTCACCTTGAGGAAAGTATTTATGCCTTCGAGTTCAAACGAGTTCCCATCGCCCACCTTGCCCCAAGGCGTGAGGACCTTTCCGTCCTCGTCAATGTCCTCGAAATTCCCGTTCGGAATGCATTCGCGTGGTATGTTCGCACCACCCGAGATCTTTGCGAACTCCGCAGGTGCGCCTACGGGACGTATGCTGATCTCGTCAAGCCAGACCGCTTCGCCAGCCGGATGGATTCCACCAAAATCCAGGAAGAGCGTGATCCTGGTGATCCCATCAGGCATCTTGAATTTCACCTCGTCCTTTTTCCAGTCGAAAGTGCCCGAACAGTTCTCACTGAAGATCGGTCCGTTCGGCGGCTCATGCTTGTTTGGCAGCTGCGTCCAGAGGCAAAGCCTGAATCCCTGCACCTTGTTGCCTTTTATATTGAAGGAGAAGGAATATTCCTTGCCGCTCTTGATAGCACCGGCCGGAGGAGTCCACTGGAACACCTGCTTGTTTTTGGGTGTGAGCTTGAGAACATGGTTTGCCCCGTCCAGCTCAAAGGAATTGCCGTCGACAAGTTTTCCGAACGGCGTCAAGGGCTGTCCATTCTCATCCAGTTTTTCGAAATCCCCATTGGTCATAAGCTCACGCGATGCGGCGCCTGCGTTCAGAGACAGCCCCATCATGATTCCGACTGCGGCTATCGCCGAAAGCCTGACTGCAGAAATTCTCATATGTGTCTTCCTTTATATAATAATTGTTTTGAATTCACGGTGTTCCACGGTACCATCCGGGTGCGGAAACGTCCCTTACGGTAAGTTCGACGGGGAGGAACGGCCTTACCATCACATGTCCATCGAAAAATACGCAATTGGGTTTGCTGAGAGGATGCTGGCAGTCCCAGTTCACATGATCATTATAATGCTGGGTATACCGGGATTCAGGATTCCAATGGCTTCCGTGCCAGTTGCCACTGCCATGAACATGCCCGTCGAGGATATAGACCTTGTCCTCGGGCCTCACATCCTTCCCCCAGTCATCAAGGTGATCGCCCCAGCGGAGCCTGGTTGCATTGATCCAGCCAATGCTCGTTGATTCATCGGAGGACTGCCCGATATTCGTAGCATACGAATTGTAGTCACTGGTCCCATAGCATTTTTCAGGGGTCTTGTCGAAGCTGCAATAGAAGATCTCGATTCTCTTCGCAGCAGGAATAGGTTCCGGCAGGTTGAACAGATAGGAATTGAACTTCTTTGCGAAGCTGATCGGAACACGTCCCTCGTAGTCGCCCATATACAAGGCTCCTCCCAACCCCAGCTGTCTAAGGTTGCTTGCACAACTTATCAGTTTCGCCTGGTCCCTGGCGTTCTTCAACGCGGGAAGAAGCATGGCGGCAAGGATCGCGATGATGGCAATGACGACGAGAAGCTCGATTAATGTAAACAGCGATGCTGGATACTGGATGCTGGATACCGGATGTAAGATTTTATTTCTTGACAAATTATTCGAGTATCCTGTCTCCTGCATCCTGCATCCTGCATCTTGCATCGTATATTTCAAATATCGAATTTCAAATATCATTCTATCAATCCCCTCTCCCCTGTTTTGCTTACGGTTCCCCTCGGTACCAGGCCGGTGCTTCCTTGCTTTGGACCGTGAGTTCCACCGGTTTGAAAGCCCTGTCAACATGGCCGTCGAAGAACACAGCACTCGGTTTTGTGTTGGGATGATAGCAGGCCCAGCAAGCCGGATCCGTATAGTGCTGTGTATAATGCGACCAGGTCCAGTTGTCGGCGGTGTTTGTCAGGAAATGCCTGGCGTAGGTGTTGCCTCGCGTATGCCCGTCGAGAACATACATCTTGGTCTCGGGCCTGACTTCCGCGCCCCAGTCGTTATTGCTGTCACCCCATCTAAGCCTGTAGGAGTTGACTGAGCCGGCGGTGTATGTCGCAACCGGCGACTGTCCGAGGTTCACGCAGTATGAATTGTAGTCTGTAGTGTTGAATCTCTCAGCTGTCTTGTCGAATGTGCAGTAGAAGAAGTCGAATCTCTCTGTTGAAGCTTGCGAAACCGTCGGCAGGCTGTAGAGATATGAATTCAGCTTCTGTGCGAAGTTGAGGGGGACTCGTCCGTTGAAGTCGACGGCGTAGGTCATGGCGGCAAGACCGATCTGCTTCACGTTGTTGGTGCACCTTATGAGCTGTGCCTGGTCCCTGGCATTCTTCAGCGCAGGAAGAAGCATCGCCGCGAGGATCGCGATTATGGCGATGACCACGAGTAATTCTATCAACGTAAATACAGACGACCGACGACTGGCGACTGACGACTGCATTGTATTGCTTATTTTCCGTTTCATCTCCGCTCCTCCTTTCATGGTATCACAAGTTTCGGCTCTATCGTGAATGTCTGCGGCCCTATCGGCAGCTGTCCGTTCTTCCTTGCAAGCATCACCTCGAGTATCTTCAATCCTGTCTCATGGTTTTTCTTGTCGATCGTCGCCATCGGCCTGAAATCTATGAGTCTGCTCTCCTGGCAGTCCTTCCACATGTTGTCGAATCCGACAATCATGATGTCCTTTCCGGGCGTCCGTCCGAAAAGCCTGCAGGCTCCAGCGACATAGAATGCTTCCACATCATTTGTAGTCATTATTGCATCGACTTTCGATGGACTGCTGAGAAATTCTACCAGGACACCGACAAATCGACGCGACTGCTCTTCGAACTCCTCAGGAGTTGAAGCACGTTTCACATCATGACTGTGCAGGAATTCCATGCCGTTCCTCATCCCTGCCGTCTTGAGCGCCTTCCTGAATCCCGAAAGCCTCTGATTGATCCAGAACATCCCCTCAATTTTTGGCAGAAGCTGCAATATGCGCCTGCACCCAAGCCCGAGAAGGTGCTTAACGAGCTCGGATGCTCCTGCTTCCTGGTCGGCCAGTACCCTGTCATACCCGGACAAAGCGTCGCTGTAGTTGCTGACCACTACAGGGACATCGCCTTTGGCGGCAATGTCGATCTCTTTTAAGATGATATCATTGATCTTAAGTTCGTCGGTGACGGCAACTCCTGCCGGATGCGATCTTATCAGGCTCTTGCCGCCGAAATGCTCGAAGTTGGACTGGGGTAGGATCATGAACGGGAGCTTGGCCTCATTGGCGCCGTGGATGATTCCCGAATCAATGGCATGTATCATACCGTCATATATGGAAGGACCGATGATCTCGGAACTTGAAGTTATCAGGACCACCGAACCTGTAAAGATTCCGGGCGCAACCTTAAGCTTGTCTGCGACGAAACGTCCTTTCCTGCCGAGTCCTTCTATGAGCCCTTCGTCCTCGAGTATCTCCAGCGCAGATCTTGCAGTCATTCTCGACACACCGAGTTTCTTTGCGAGATGCTCCTCGCCGAGGATCCTTTCACCCGGACGCCAGGAACCATCGTCGATGAGCTTTCTCATGGTCCTGTAAGAACGCCACTTCGGGAGCTCGGACTTCATCTGTTTGTCATCTTGGATAAGCTTCATGATTTATACAAACTCTGTATTTTGTTCTATTTTATACAAACATTATACATTAAGAATCCCAACAGTCAAGCTTCGATCAAAAGAAAATGTGATATTTTTTCTGAAACCTTCGCTTTCTATTTTGATAATATTTTTTACAGTCAATTACCTAGGCCGCCTTCACACTCCAAATACAAAACGCCTAAGAAGAAATCAGTATAAAATTAAATATATGCCTAACTCCCCTGCCCGTAATCACCTAATCCTGATCCGGAACTCGGAGAAGAAGATCTTCTTGTTGAAGCTGACGATGGACGTGACTATTGCTATGTATATGATTGTCTCAATGCATTTCGCTGACTGACCCATCAGCAGAAACCCCTGCATTCAAAACTCCAAAACTCCTTCATGCAATGGCAAAAACATGCTTATGTGCTAATTTACAAGCCCTTTGGAACCATATTAAAAGCAAAGAGAGAGATTTATGCACAAGTACAGATCACATACCTGCGGACAGCTCAGGAAGGAGCATGTCGGACAGCAGGCCCGCATTTCCGGCTGGATACACAGCGTTCGCGACCACGGCGGAATCATATTTATCGACCTTCGCGACCACTACGGCATCACGCAGGTCGTTGTTGATCCAAAACGCGACTTCTACCAGTCGCTCGAAAAATGGCGCGTCGAAACCGTTGTCTGCTTCACGGGTACGATCGTCGCAAGGACCGAGTCCACCATCAACTCCAAGATCCCGACAGGCGAGATCGAAATGGTTGCGGAACAGATGGAAGTGCTCGGAGAAGCCGAACAGATTCCATTCCAGATCAACCAGGATGAGCAGACCCCCGAAAACATGCGCCTCAAATACAGGTTCCTCGATCTACGCAGGGAGAAGATACATAAGAACATCATGCTCAGGTCGAAGGTCATCTCCGAGATGCGCAGAAAGATGACGGATCTCGGATTCCTCGAGTACCAGACGCCTATCCTCACGAGCAGTTCTCCGGAAGGTGCTCGCGACTATCTTGTTCCGAGCCGAATTCATCCCGGAAAATTCTATGCTCTTCCCCAGGCACCACAGCAGTTCAAGCAGCTTCTCATGGTCGCTGGATTCGACAGGTATTTCCAGATCGCGCCGTGCTTCCGTGACGAGGACGCCAGGGCCGACCGTTCACCGGGCGAATTCTACCAGCTCGATATGGAAATGAGCTTCGCAACCCAGGAAGACGTCTTCGCAGTGATCGAAGATCTCTTCAAGACCATATTCTCCAAGTTCAGCACAAAGACTATTGAGATGCCTCCCTACAAAAGGATCCCATACAGGGAAGCCATGCTCAAATACGGTTCGGACAAACCCGACCTCAGGAACCCGCTTGAAATTAAAGATGTCTCTGAAATTTTCAAAACCAGCGGATTCAACGCATTCGCCGGAGTCGTCAAGAACGGTGGAGTCGTGAGATCCATTGCAGTCCGCGGGATCGCCGGACAACCCCGCAAGTTCTACGACGACATGATCGTCTTTGCGCAGTCCGTCGGAGCCAAGGGACTCGCATACATTGTCTGGGAGAACGGTCAGGAGAAGAGCCCGATCGTGAAATTCCTCAAGCGCGAGGAACTCGACGCGCTCAAGAAGACCTGGGACATCAAGGATGGAGACGCAATGTTCTTCATCGCTGACAAGGAGAAGAAGGCATGCGAGATCGGCGGAGCGGTCAGGACAGAACTCGCCAACAGGCTCAACCTGATCAACAAGGATGTGTTCACGTTCTGCTGGATCGTCGATTTCCCGATGTATGAACTCGACGAGGAGACCAACAAGGTCGGATTCAGCCACAACCCGTTCTCGATGCCACAGGGCGGAATGGACGACCTGCTGAAGAAGAACCCCCTTGACATTCTTGCGTACCAGTATGACATCGTCTGCAATGGCGTAGAACTATCCAGCGGTGCCATAAGGAACCACAGCCCTGAGATAATGTATAAGGCATTCGAGATCGCCGGCTACGGCAAGGAAGCAGTCGATACAAGATTCGGTGGAATGATCAATGCGTTCCGTCTCGGAGCACCGCCGCACGGCGGCATAGCTCCCGGAGTCGACAGGATTGTCATGCTTCTGGCGGACGAGCCGAACATCCGCGAAGTGATCGCGTTCCCGTTCAACCAGCAGGCGCAGGATCTGATGATGAACGCGCCTTCCGAGGTTGAGATGAAGCAGCTCCGCGAACTGCACATCCAGATCGTGATGCCGAAGAAGCCTGAGCCAAAGCCAGAGGAAAAGGCGAACCCGCAGGAACCGGCAAAGTGAATTATAGGAATGTGGCATAGGCGTCTCGCCTGTGATTAGGAATTTATGTAAGAAAAGAATTACAGGCGAGACGCCTGTACCACATTCTTTAATGCCGGCGAGACGCCGGCGCTCCGATTAAATTCGAAGTTGGACGTTCGACTGTGTCTGGCATAGCCCAGGTCGCCTATGGCGCCGCCCTCGGCGGGTAAACTTCTCAGCGACGACGGAAGTTCAATGTTCGAAGTTCGAAATTCAATATTCTTCTTACAGCGTGGTCCTGATGACAGTCGTCTCCCTGCCTTCTGCGACGATTATGCTGTAGTCGCCGAATGATGCGGGAATCATGCAGGTGGATCCCATCTCGACCTTCACAGAAAGATCATACCTGCTGATAGTGATAGTGTTGTTTATGGCCGTTATCAGATGGAAGCTGTTGCCATCGGTACTGTCAGGCCATCTTTCTACGAGCCTGAGGTCGTCCACCCGGAAGAAAGGGCACCTGTTTATTATGGGGAACTTGCGGTTGTGGTCGGACGTCCCGGAGACACCGGTTATGCGGGGAGATGTCCGGTCCGTGAAGTTGATGCATTCGAGAGCCTTTTCGACATGAAGTTCACGGGGTTTGCCGTCGGAACCGAGACGTCCCCAGTCGCTTATCCTGTATGTGGTATTGCTGTTCTGCTGAATCTCGAGGAGCAAGTTGCCTCCGCCGATCGCATGCACCCTTCCCGCGCTGATGAAGAAGGCGTCACCTGGGACCGAGTTGAAGTTCTGCAGGCAGTTCTCGATTTCGTTGGAGCTCATGCTATCTATGAACTTCCTCTGCGTGCAGTTCGACTTGAGTCCGGCGAATATCTTGGAGCCTGGCTTTGCCGAGATAACATACCACATCTCGGTCTTGGGTTCTGCTCCTTCGTCCTTCATCCTTGCGCAGGCATATTCGTCGGGATGGACCTGCAGTGAGAGCCGTTTTCCGGCATCGATGATCTTGATGAGGAGAGGAAATCTTCCGCCTGCAAATGAATTCCCGACAAGCGCCTTGTCATAGTGTCCTATAAGATCCCTAAGGTTTATCCCCTTCATCGGACCGTTTGAGACGACGCTTATTGTCTTGTCACGGTCGACGATGTCCCATGCTTCGCCGATCGGCTGTTTTTTTTCAGGCAGCTGCCTCTTGAGATGATCATTCAGGAGCGACCCTCCCCAGACCACGTCAACATAGATCGGCTCAAAAAGGAGCGGATAAAGTTCGTCTCTTTCTACAAATCTCATAGTCACATCCCCTGGTTGCTGAAAAACGCAAGTTGAATGAATGAACAGACGATCTGCCTGTCGCGTACCACTATGTCCGCTGGAACCTTGAGCCGCTTCTGGGTATAATTCAAAATCCCCTTGATGCATCCTGCGGCTATAAGTTTTTCGGCGACTTCCTGTGCAGCCGAAGGAGGAACGCATAGCGTCACCATGGATATCTTCTTCCTTTGGAGACTTTTTTCAAGGTTCCGGACGTCCTCGACAGTCACGCCGCCTATTTTCTTTCCTATAATTGACCTTTGATTGTCAAAAATGCCAGCAAGTTTCATGCTGTATGTCGAGAATGGGACGTGTTCTGCAATTGCAGAACCAAGTTTTCCGCATCCGATTATCGCGAGATTCGCAGTACAGCCCATGCCAAGCCTGCTGCGGATGGCATTGGCGAGAGTTCTGATATTGTATCCATGCCGTATCCTGCCGGTGTTCTCGAGCTGGAAAAGATCCTGCCTCACCTGGCTCGGTGTATTTCCGTAGACATCGGAGAGTTCATTGCTTGAAATGGTCTCCTTGCTGTCTGCAAGCAGCTGCTCAAGGATCAGGAGATACTCTGAGAGCCGTTCTGCGGTCGGACGCGAAATCTTAGCTGTCTTGGTTTTTTTCATCAACCCCCACGCGATCTTTTAATCATGTTATTATTTATTTTTTAACAATACTACACTCTATACGGAAAACATCAAATGCCTATTCTCCGGATTTTACCCAACTTTCCATCACGGCCCGTCCACCAAAGTTTGAATATTCCATGAAACCGTGTTAGTTTTTATTTTTACTGAATATCAAATAATGGAGTTCATGATGCAGCATATAAACATACCCCCGAAGGAACATGTGAAGGTCCTTGATGGACAAGGCTGGGTCGGTCTGATAGACAAGATGGGCACCGAAACGACCATAGTGAACGCCGCGCGCGTCTCGTTCGGCAGGCTCAAGGAGTCCATGGATGAGAGGGACATCGTCCTTCTCAAATACCTGCTTGAGAACAAGCACAGCTCCACCATGGAGCACATCGTATTCACCTTCAGCATCCACT
>Ga0302238_1001398_pt1 | contig 19603 bp, 13 predicted proteins | sample AAG_UR_Asn_MG_FD_193527 | JGI IMG/M metagenome (GOLD analysis project Ga0302238, IMG submission 193527) | Enriched activated sludge microbial communities from anaerobic digester in WTTP, New Holstein, Wisconsin, United States - AAG_UR_Asn | ecosystem: Engineered > Bioreactor > Anaerobic >...
CGAGCCTGCAGCGTGGCCTCATCCCCCGTGGCCCGACTCAACCTGTGGGCCATCTCAGCAACGTGCAGCATCCGCTTCTTCTCTGATACCCCCAAGAGTGACGTGAAGAGAACCGGTGTGGGTGCCCTCACCGAATCGCTGAGCTCCTGCAAACGGGCAGCGTGCCTCCGCATCTTTCGCAGCGAACGGCTGAAGGACTCCCGCCCCCCATCACTGCCAAGGCTCTCCCGTCCAAGGGTGTTTGTTCGATTCAAATCCGCCAGGAGACGCCCCGACATGTGGAACAGGTGCTCCCGCAGCAACTTGTCACAAAGCCCGTCCAACACCCACACATGATCCTGAATCTCCCCCACCAGCCCATCCAGCGCCATCCGCCGCTGGTAGCTGTTGCGCTCGTTGGCCAGTTCATTCAACCGGATGTCCAGTGAGACTGCCAACCCCGAGACTCTCCTAATATCCTCACCCTTCAACTCGCCAGAGTGCTCCATCTGCTGGGCAACGGCCAGCAGCGCACCGCTGTACCTCGCCACTCGGTCCAGAAGCGCAACCAGGGCCTCCGACGACTCCTCCTTGGCCGGAAGCGCCTCCAACATCTCAGCCAATATGTCCAATGCCTCGTCCCTTCCTTCCCCAATTCGAAGGATCATCTCCTCCATGCCCAACACCCTGGGCGACAACCGTATCCGGTGCCTGGCCGTCGTGCACAACGATGGTGCGGATTCGTTGGTGTCCGAAACCTCAACATACAGCAGAACCACGTCCCCTGCCTCCGCACCCAGCGCCATCACAGGAACATCACGCCGCACAGAGACCTCACGCTCCCCACGAGGGCTCGAAAGCTCCATCCTCAGAGGGGCGCTGTCTATCCCCTCAACCATGTAGCGCAGGAAGACTGAGTGAAGGCCAAAGTCATCCTCGGCTCTGGTCGAAACCCTCAGAGAATCCCCCGAATCAACCTCAATATCCCCGTCGGGACTCAGCAGTGTGCAGGTGGGGGGACGATCGGGTACCACTACGACATGAACCCGGCCAGGCTGCACCGTACCATCCACGCCCGCCAGGGAGACCACCGTCTCCCTCTCCAGCCCCAGCCGCCACCGAAGAGAAGTGCCTCCCTCGCCCTCCACCGTGGGCGCTTCAACCTGCACCCCTGCCCCCCCAGCCGCCCCCCCAGCGGCCATAAGCAGTGGCCTGGCGCCAGGCTCGGTTAGCTGACAACGTATGGACAAAGTTGAACCATCTACAACCCGAGTGCTAAGGCCCCATGGCATGTCGAATGGACGTAACCCCGTGTAGGTCGGAGGTACTACCGAGACCTCCACGCTCCTGCATGGCAAGGCCGGCCTCGGCCCTTCGCCCAGAGACTCCACAGGAAGAGAGCCCTGGGAAATCGGGCTCCTGCCACCAGCAGGAAGCAGCGGCTTGGCTACCAGCGAGTCAAGTCTCCGCTGAACCTCCGTCCACTGCTGAGTCATCACACCGAGGGTCAAAGCAGTGGTAATGGCAAAAATAGGAAAGACCCACTGAGCTCGGCGAACCGGAGGCCACTTCAGCCATGGAACCGATCGGAAATCCTCCAGCGCACGCTCAATGACCACATCGCCAAGGGCAGGAGTGCCCCCATGCTCCCCTCTTCGTGCTCGTCCGTCAGCTATGCTGATTGCCAACTCAGCGTGGCTCTCGCGCCCAAGAGCACGCTCCAACTCCCCCGTCACCGCCTCCTTCGAGACCCAGTGCACCAAGGGAACCGCAATGCCGAAGAACGACACCAGTCCGCACCACGTCATCACCGCCGCAGGAACTATGCTGGCCATCACCAGCCTCGTCCCCAACCATGGCTCCCACCAAAGCGCAAGATGAACGATTATCTGTATCCCCGTGGCCATGAGCATCAGCCCAAAGGCAATAACCGCCACTCCGAGCACCAACCTCGTCCAGCCGTAACGAGCCAGAAGCGCCCTCTTGCGATCTCCGTCGCCCATTGACCTTCCTTCGATGATGCCACGAAAGCTACGGAGAGCCTGACAAGCTGAGCGCCCCCGTGCTGACAACCTACTGAACTCAGTATTCCTCGCCCTCGCTACCCACCGGGGCCTCTGCCCCCTCTTCTCCCTCAGCAGGCAGCTCCGACTCACCCGACCCCTCACCCTCCACCGGCTCCTCAGCCAAGGCCTCCCCGTTCTCTGCCCCCTCATCATCCAGTGGCTGCTCCAACTCGCCCTCTGGCAGCTCCTCTGCCCCCTCATCCAGCGGCTCCCCATCTTCAGGCAGCTTCTCCAGCTCGCCATCAACGGGTGCTCCAGGGTCCGGCCCAGCAAACTGAGGCTTCACTGGGACCGTCGGAACCCCTGAGTTCAACCCCTGGGGCCTGTCCAATGCTGCTGGCCCGGCTCCCCCAATCCTACGATCATCCCCCCTTCCATCGTCCACCTCGGCCTCGCTTCCCCCTGAACGCTCCTTGGCGGCCTCCCGCCTGCGGTCATAAATGGAGCCCCCCCCAGCGGACCCCCCGGTACCACCCCTCGAGTTCTCCACCTCAGGCCTCGTTGGCCTCGTCGCTGGCTTGGCCTCAGGTGTGTTCATCCTTCTTCTCAGCCTGTCCGCCTCACGCTTGGCATCCTTCTTACTCTTCTCGTCAGGGGGCAGCTCCCGCTTACACCGTGGTTGCCCAAGACTACCCTGGCAGTGCATCCAGTAGTACCCATCAACATCCTGAGCCTCCTGCCACAAGGGGTCAAACTCAAGCCCCTTCCCCAACTCCTGGTTCCTGGTCATTACCTCGCCGTCCTCAACCTTCTTCTCATCAAAATAGCTCGGGCTGAAGGCCAGCTTGGTCCACAACTCCATCTTTCCATCGACCATCTTCCCGGAGCTGGGCAGAAGCACATAAGAGTTTTCTCGGATGTAATAGTCCAAGCTGTTGCCCTTGCATTCTCCCTTCTCAAAAAGAATTGCAGTAGTTATCTTTGTGGCCTGTTTATCTTTGTCTTTGCTTTTATCTTTTACCCTATTAAGCTCGTCAATGTTGTCTTTGTTGTCGATACGGACATTAAATATGCACTTGCCCAGATACATGTCGGTCAGCGGCACCTCCGTGGGCGGCATGTTTCGAACCCGGCTGACCAACAGGGGAGAGTTCGCAACGATCCCCGAAAACTCAAGCTCCACCCGCCCCGAACTGTACGGAAGCCCCTCCTCCTCTTCGGGTTCCACAACGATGGACCCCCTGTCCAGCGTCCCCTCCACACGCTCGGTTCTCACCGTAGGAAGCAGAGCCGAGAAGAGTACCCCGAAAACTTCCGCTTCCCCCAATTCCACCCCTGTTATCTCGGGCAGTCTTATAGCCGTACGGGTCTGCTCTCCAACCCGCTTCACCTCGATCTCTCCCCCCTCAACAACCCCATCAAGTAGCTCCATATACAGGCCGATGGTAAATTCTTTATATGTAATTAGATCGAAAACATCATACGAAACCCGGATATAGTCAATGGGAATAAAGGAGAACTCATCGGACGATAAAATGGTGATAATTTCCTTCGTCTCCTCATCGGCCTCCTCATCGGCCTCCTCATCGACCTCCTCGTCATTACCCTCATCCTCGTCATCGCTCTTGGAATCCCCCTTGCCACTCTTCAGCGCTGCCTTTGCACTCTTCGACCTCTTCCCCGGAATGCCCTCCAACTCCAGGCTTCCCTCCTCCTTGATGTCGTCAGCCTTCGGGGCCATTGCCCCCGGTGCCTTGGCCGGCCCTTTCTTGGCCGCAGCTTCCGATCCCGGGCGCTTCAGCATCTTCCGGTGTATACCCACCCTGACTCCGGTAAACACCAGGGCTCCCATTCCCTCCCGATCAATTTCCTCAATCTCCAGACGATACTTCTCTGACTGACTTGAAGTGACAACAATGTAGTCCTTCAATCGCTCAAGAGGGAACGTCCAGTATGTGAATAGCAATAGAGTGAAAAGGTATAAAACGATATAACCTAAGGCGCCAAGTATCTTGCTAAACATTGCCAGCTCCCTTGAGAATCATGAGGCTACTCTTCTTCCTCTTCCTCAGTCTCTTGAGGCATATATACAAAGGTAGATATATTCATCTTGCCAAAAACGATGTATCCGGTGTCGCTTGTCTTGGTTATTTCGACTTTAGATATATACATCAGCCTTTGTGGATTCTCGATCTGTTCCCAGAACTTCACCAAGTCAACGAATCTCACCCTGCTGAAGTCTACGGGCTGTGAAATCTCCAGATAGTCGGTGGCGCCCTCTTTCTTGGCGCTGGCGCCCTTCTTGTTAGGCCGCTGACCCAGCACCACGGGGTGTCTGCCAACTCCGGCATCGTACTTCAGCACCTTGTCGAATGTTCCAACGGGCTGCTTTGGTTCAGCCTCGGACGCTGCCTCGACCTTTCTGGCGATGGCGTCAATGGCCGTTTGGATTTTTGGGTCGTTTGCCTTAATTGCCCGTTCCAGCAACTCCTTCTTCTTCTGTGAATCGATGAACTCCTTGGAGCGGTCTCTGATAGTGGAGATTGCATCGGCACCCAGGGAGATTCGCTCCTCCAGCGCCTCGGTCTCCGTCTCCAGATAGATGAATCCAATGAGACCGGCACCGGTGAAGAGTACCACCAGAGCAGCCAGTATCAGGGTTCGTTCTCTTGTGCTCAGATCCTGAAACAGTCCGGACCTTGCCATGACTACTCACCTCGTCCCTTGAGTTTGTTCCCCACCGACGGGGGCCCCTGGGGGACCTTACGCACTCCATCCCGTACGAAGGGGGCGTTGGTCTTCAGGGGAGTAGCAGCTCGGCCAGCCGCCTCTGGAAGTGAAGGTCGGCCCAGGGCCGCCTTTGCAGGTAGCGCAGACCTTACGGGCGCAGCGGTGTTCCTGGTTCGAGCCTCGGCTTTGGCCAGTGAACTCTCCTGCTCGTCGCCAGACCCCTCCACTGCCGATGATGCCCCAGGGCCTCCCGGTGGCAGAAGGTCCTTACGGGGCGTACGAACGGGCACGTCGTTGGAATCCTCCTTGGCCTTCCGTTCTGACTCCTCTTCAGCATCCGAAGGCGAGGCTTTGCCTGCCTTGGACCCGCCCTTGGCCGCTCCTCCCAACTCTCCAGCCTCACCCATTCCGCTGCTTGGGCTCTTGGTTCCGGTCTCTTCCTTACTTGCCCCTGACCCCTTTCCCGAACCATCTCCCTTGGAGCTGCCGCTTCCTTTTGCGCCAGCCTCACCCTTGCCAAGAGCTTCCCCCTTCTCCTCTTCCGCCTTGCTCTCGGCCTTGGCAGGACAAGAGACGACTATCTCCAGGGTGAAACTCGACCAGCCCAACCGATCCGAACTCTGCAGTTGGTCCTGTCGGGTGCGCTGAATCGACTTGAAGCAGCGATGCTGCCCCAGTCTCGCGATGAACAACTCCATAGTGGCCACCGAGCTGGCGTATCCCTTGAAGGAGATGCTGCCAGACCCACTTCCCGTTCGACCCGAACTGACGATGGTCATGGAGTAGAGCTCCAACTTGTGCGTTGGAATCTCGGGCTCCGCAGGCTCGGCCTCCACAACCTCGCCATCCCCCGGAAGGGCCCCCAGCCCGTCCAAGGTAGGTAGCATCCCCGCACCACCTAACGGGTCGTCGGCCTTGCCCACCTCAGCCTCTTCTATGGGCTCCTCTGCCGGCTCACCCGTGGGGGTTCCGTCGATCTGAGTAATTATGTCCCAAATCGCCCAGTAGACCTCCGGTGCCGTCATCTCGGGGAAGACAGTCCAGACATCAGGAGGCGGTACCTCCGTGAGCCGAGACAGAATCTCGTCAGGATCCTCAATGGACTCACCCAGAACCTGCTCAGATACGTCTGCCAACGCCAAAGCAAGCTGCGCCTCTCGTTCTACCAGATCCTTATGCTTCAAATAGGAGGGGACCAGCGACAACATCAGAAGTGTCGGTACCATCATCCCCAAATAGACCATCCGACCCCGGAGGAAGCGCAGATCGCCCACATATGCAAAGTGCCCCTGACGGAAATTGATGCTCTTGTGAGAACTGGCCCTGAATGCAGAGTAGGCACATGCAATGCACGAAGTGTATTGGAGCGAATTCAGGCTCTCGGGAACAGCTACCCGAAGATGAGAAGGGTAGAGCAGCACCGCCGGAAGACCCAGACGGGACGAGACAAACGTCTCGATGCCACCAAGCCTCGCCCCACCTCCAAAAATGTAGACCTTCTCTGGTTCGCCCAACGCCTTGAAAGTCTGATGAAGATCTCGCACCAGGGGCACCAACTGGCTCAGCAAGGCGTCAGCTATCTGCTGAACACGCCCCACAGCAACAGCATCCCCCGCAGGAAATAGATGGGCCTGGTGCTTCTCACGCTCGGCCTCATCCATCTCCACGCCCAGCTCCTCGCTCAATGCCCTCGTCAGATCGTAGCCCCCCGCAAGTATCGTGCGGCTACCCACAAACCGATTGTTCCGCACCACAGTAACCACTGTCTTTCGGTGACCAATGTCCACGAAGGCCGCAGTCTCCCCCTTCGTGCCCATCATCTCCCCCAGAAACCCCAACGCTACACCCTGGTGAGGAACCACCCGCGGGTCTATGTTCAGCCCCGTCCACGCCTCCCGAAACTCTTCCATCTCCTTGAGCGCCACAACCCCCGCAAAGATCTTCGCAGAGCTCTTCCTGCGCTCCAGCATCAGATAGTCGAATACCAATTCGTCCGAAGCCATAGGAACATGGTTCTCAAGCTCAAACGCCAAGACCTGATCTATCTTGCTCCTGTCCGTAAAAGGCATCTCTATCGTTCGGTTCAACACCTTGTCGGCAGGAAACACCAGCGATACGCTGTCTGCCGTCAGTCGCTTGGCAGGCAAAGCCTCACGGGCCTGTCGAAGCTGCTCCGAGCGCCGCGTCTTGGCCTCCAATGCCGATGGGCATACGGCCTCCGTGACCCCGGCTAACCCCATCCCCGTGAGAGGAAACCTCACAGCAAGCACCTTGCTTGAGTAGCCGCCGAGATCCATAACCATCATCTTCTGAGCCATATGTTTACTCCCTCCAGTACACAATCTTACCTGTGGAGGTATCCAATACTGCCGATATCGTCTTGGTCACGTTGCCCGACGTACCCGTCGCCGACACCCTCCAGATCTTCCCGTGAACCCCAACTCTCTTCACCAGGCTGGCTGTGTCGATTGGCATCGAACCCACCGTCAACTGCGAAAACGACTGAATCTTCCCAAAGAAATTGACAAAACTCTGAGGACTCGAAAACGGGGGCATAAAGAGCTTGTTTCTAACCTCGCGGCAAATCTCAAAATACTGCCCCACAATGTCGATAGGAGTCAGCGCCCCCTGGGCCCGCATCTGCGGATTACAGAAGAACTGCCCCTTGTCCAGCATGTGGGCGCAAACCAGACCCTTCACCGTCTCCAAATCCGCAGAGTTAACGTTAAGCTTCTCTGTATTGTATACAGTAACTCTGTCCCTCAGGAGACAGAATATTCCATCATCAACCCCATCAACAAATCTCAGCTCTTCAATAGTATCGTATTTGGCGTTCTTTACGTCATAGTCGAACTTGGAGTATTTGCCCGTTCCACCCTCACCGCCACCCCCAATGGCCTCCTTCACAACCCCGTTTTCAGCCTGGGTCTTGTTGTCGTCCGAATCCGCCCAGTCGATGATGGCCCCTACTACCTCGTCAACCCTCCGCTCATTCTCGTTGAAAAGGTCGCTGGAGAAGTACCTCATGAAGAGCCCCCGAAGCTGAGTGTACAGGCTCTGCTTGTCCGCAAGAGTCGCCACGCTGTTCAGGTTGATCTTTCCATCCTCAAGCTCCAGATCGCACGTGAATCCCTGCCCCGTTGGCATCCCCAAACCCGCCAGCCCCTCCATGTCCATCAAATCCATGCCGTACAAGTTGAACTTGGAACTACTTAAAGCGTCACAAAGCGGTTTGACCGCTCGCCATATCTCTATGTTCTTCGTATTTGCACCGCCGAGAAAAGCGGCATATTGCCCCACTATCTGGTCCACGACCTCTTTGGCTTCCAGTACGAAAATCGCCACCTGAATTCCCGAGCGGGCAGCGAAGTAGGCCTGAGTCTCCTTCTGAACATGCGTGGTCATGGCAAGATTGACTCGCGTCGAGTAGGCAAACTCGGTCACAGCAGCAGCCAGAATGACAATAACGGTAAGCACCAGCAGCAGCGCTACCCCTCGTTGTCCTCCCCAGTCTTTGCCCACCGAGCCGTCAGCCCCGGAAGCACCCCCACCCGCTCCCCCGGAGCCACCAACGCCACATGCCCCAAAACCTCCAAGCCCCGGCTCGCCACCACCACTGCCCGATGAAGAGCCGTAGTCGGGGGCAATCTGGGAGAGCTCTTCACGGATCCCCATCCAGAGCCCCGCTCCACCCTGCCCGCTTCTTTTGGCTCTCTTCCTGCTCTCCAAAAGCATCCCTCTCCTACCAGGCAAAAGCCTGGGTCAACGGTATCTCAACTTCGGTGTTGAATGGGTACTCACGGTCTTCAGTGTCAACCAGCACCAGACTCACCTTCACTCGGGTCGGAAGCACAAAGGTATCCTCAACGGTCTCAAGCCCCGAGAGTTTGCCCATGGTCCTCTTGGCCTTCTCCAAGTCGACGTTGTCCGTGACAATGTCCTCCTTGTTTAGCTCTGCCCGCCACTCATCGGTCCAGTCTTCGGCCTCCTTATCCCAGTACTGAAACTCCAACTTCTTCACATTGGTTGCCAGCACATCCTCCACGCCACCTTTATCAGGACTGTCGTCGATAATTATCTTCTCACGCCGCACCAGCTCCCGCACCCCGTCCCGACTGCGCAGGAAGTAGTTCACAACACCCTGGTCCGACTCGGGCGTCTCTGTTGCAAGCCACCGGAAATGGCCCAGGTACGTGAAAGTAACGCTATCTTCCTCGCCCACAAAGAGCGTCTCCCGGTTGAAATCCATCTGATTCACATGGCGGGACAAAAACGCACAGGTGAGATCCCTGCCAATCTTCGAGACCGCTACCCTACCAGCGTGGAACCGCTCCTGGCCCATCTGCACTTCCCGCTGTGAACGCATGGTAACCGACATGGCCCCATACAAGATGGCCGTCGTCATCCCCAGAATCGCCAGGGAAACCATGACCTCCAGCAGGGTAAAGCCCCGCTGGCGTTCTGAATGGGTCGGCAGGCCGCACCTCATCGTCCACCACCTCCCCCGCCCTCTCGACCACCCCCCGTGGCCGGTGTCGACCCGTCGGTGCCCCCGGTGGCGCCTCCTACACCCAGAACATCCATCAACTCCTGCTGGTCCCGCAACTGCTGCAGCTCCGCCTCAGGCCTGGAAGTTATGAACGTCGTCACTACATAGTCCCGGCTTCCGAAAGGACCATCGCTCCACGTGAGGGTTACAGTCAGCTTCCTGGTCCTGGTCGAGACGTTCTCCAGCACGGTGGGAATGAAGGCCTGAACACCCATGAATCCCATGAGCAAGATGTTCAGGTTAACGTCGCATAGACTCATGAGAACCTGCCCGTCGGGCCCGAGAAACGGGGCGAGGAACGCCAGACCGGACATATCCATTCCGCCCAGTCCTCCGCTTCCCCCTTGCAGCATATTGTTCAACTCGCCGCCTATGGCCGACGAATCTCCACCCTGCATCAACGCCTCGATTCCGCCACCCTGCATCATCCCGCCGAAACTCTGACTGACAAGCTCCGACATCTGGCTGGCATCCAGGTCCAGCCGCTCAAGATTGTAACGGCACTCGAACCAGCGCTCGTACTCCTCGGGAACCTCGCAGGTGCGGTCCGACAAGCTGTTCTCCGGGAAGCCCTCCCGCTTGTACTCCTCTTCGATTGCCAGAATTATTGGACGCATGGCCAACCCGGCCGCCTGCCCACGCTGCACCAGCAAGGAACCGTTAAGGCTGGCTTGCTGAGCCCCCATAATGGCGATGAGCGCCACCGACAACACGGCTATGGCAACCATCATCTCCATCAGGGTGAACCCCTTGTGCCCGCTCCCGGTTCTCATCTCTTCCCAAACTCCCGCTCCTCAAGGTTGACCTTGTGTACAAGTCCGGTCCCCTGAAGCGCCTTAACCTCAATCGTCCAAATCTCCTGCCCGTCCGACACCCACAAGAAAGCCTTCTCCGCCGTGCCATCAGGGAAGAAGTGGACGTACTCGACCCCCTCGGTCACGATCTCGCCCAAACGGTTCGTCAGCAGCCCGTCAAACTTAATCCCATTGGGCAGCTTCTCCTTCTTCACCGACATGTCCACCACCGCCTTCCCAGTCCCAGGGGCCTCACTACCCTCCTCCTTCGGCTTCTCCTTCTTGGCGTCGGGATCAGCCTGGGTGTCCGGCACCAACCCACACTCTTTGGGGAAATCCACCTCCTCCAGCCAGTATGTCCCCTCGTCATGGTCAATAGCCAATCGGTGAATCTTCCCCAGGAGCGTGGCCTGGTCGTATCCGTACCTGCACACCGAAGAGATCTGCCCCGTGGCCTGGCTCAGCCTTGCCCCGAAGATGTCGTATAGCGCCACGGACAAGACCGCCAGCAGTAGCCCCGCTACCATGAGGACCACCATGGTCTCCATCAGCGTCATGCCCCACTGAGTGCTCCTCCGCTTCTTCACAACGCCTCCTCGAGACCACCGCTGCTGTCAACCCGGGCCCGTTGGAACCTCCGCCCACTGGGCCGGTCAACCTTCATCACTCTTCGGATGACTCCCCGAAACACTGGTCGTCGTCGGTCCCCTCACGCTTGTCCGGGCCAGCCGAGCAGAGCTTGAAAGTATCGCCACTAACCGAGTAGATCAGCTTCGTCTTCCAGGGATCCTTCAGGTTGCTCTGCTCAAGATATCCGGCCTGGCCCTTCTTGCCTTTCTTCGTAAGGTCTTCAAGACTGCTGGGGTACTCATCCTCCAACAATTGGTACTGGGTCAGCACCGTGGCCACTTTCTCCAACTGTATCGTGGCAGACTTCTCCTTGGCATCCGAAAAGAACTTGGTGACACCGAAGCCCACCGCACTGGCGACCATGCCTATGATGGCGATGACCACCATGATCTCGATGAGAGTCATGCCTCGCTGACTTCTGACCGTTGACTTCCAAAGCCTGATTCTGTTCTCCATGACAATCTCCTCTCAGCCCTTCAACAGCTGATTCATCTGTAGCATTGGGGTTAGAATTGCAAATACTATTAATCCAACCACAACGCCCATGCCGACAATCATCACCGGTTCAAGTAGTGATGTCAGCATTCCTAGTTTATTGTTGACCTGCTCTTCATATGACCGACTGATGTTCAGCAGCATCTCCTCAAGGCTGCCCGACTGCTCGCCAACCGCAATCATGTGGCAGACCATGGGAGGGAAGTGACCGCTCCGTTCCAAAGGCTTGGCAAGACTGTCGCCCTCTTTCACTGCCTCTTTGGCAGTGTCTACAACCTTGGCCAGCACCATGTTGCTGACCACATGCTTCGTAATCTCCAGGGCCGATACGATAGGGACACCGCTGTTCAGCAGCGTACCAAGGGTTGAGGTAAAACGAGCCACAGAAACCATGCGAACAATGGGGCCGAAGACCGGGGCCCTCAAGACCATGGAGTCCCAGGCGTTGCGACCCGATCCCTTCCGAAAACGGTTCAGCGACCAGGCCATGAAAACCACGGCCACCAAGGTCACATGCCACCAACTGTCCAGAAAACCGGAAATGGCAATGAGGCCACGGGTCAACAAAGGCAGCTTGCCTCCCATCTCCTCGAACATCTGAGTCATCTTCGGAACCACGAAGACCATGAGCAGTGACACGATACCCGTACCCACAATCATCATGATGAATGGGTACATCATGGCGCTCATGACCTTGCTCTTGAGCCGGGCCTGGCCCTCGGTGAAGTCGGCAAGTCGGTCAAAAACCACGTCCAGCGTTCCAGACTGCTCCCCCGCCTTAACCATATTAACATAGAGGTCTGTGAAGACCGAGGGGTGGTCTGCCATGCTTGCACCAAGCCCCTTGCCCTCGGCCACTGACCTCCGAACTTCGTTCATCACCAGCTGGAAGCTGGGGTTGACCATCTGCTTGGCTACTGCCCCCAGCGCGTCCACAATAGGAATCGAGGCTCGCAGCAGTGTCGCCATCTGCCTGGTAACCTCGGCCAGCTCCTGAACCTTAACACCCCGCCGGAATCGGGCCAGACCCGACGGCGCCGAGGCCTTGGAGGTACTGCTGGCGGCCCTCTCACCACGCGTCTCCCGAACGTCCGAGGCGAATATCCCCTTGGTCCTAAGCGACTCCCGAAGGCTCTTGGGGCTGTCGGCGTCCTGTACCCCCTTGACAGCCTTGCCATTGGCGTTTACGCCTTTGTACTCAAATACCGGCATTGTTACCGACCTGTTTGCTAACTGTCATCCTGCGTCACCCTCAGCACCTCTTCCATCGAAGTGAGGCCGCTAAGGACCTTCTCTGCACCGTCCATCCGCAGGGTCCTCATACCCTCCTTCAGCGCCAGCCGACGGATCTCCGACGCATTGGCCTTGGACATGACAAGATTTCGAATGTCGTCAGAGACCACCAGCAACTCGAAGATGCCCTTTCGCCCCCGATACCCGGTGCCCCCGCAGTCCGGGCAGCCCTTGGGCCCGTAGCCCACTCTGCTGCCGGCATCGGTTATTCCAAGCTGGCGCAACTGTAACAGACTGGCTTCATAGGCCTGCTTGCAGCTGGGACAAAGTATTCGCACCAAGCGCTGAGCCTGAATTGCCAACACCGAAGAGGCTATAAGAAATGGCTCCACCCCCATGTCCACCAGTCGAGTGAATGTACTTGGAGCATCGTTCGTGTGAACCGTGGAGAAGACCATGTGGCCCGTCAATGAAGCCTGAATGGCCGTCTCAACAGTCTCCTTGTCTCGGATTTCGCCCACCAGAATCACGTCGGGATCCTGGCGCAAAAAGGCCCTGAGCGCCGAGGCGAAGGTCACGTCAATCTTCGGGTTGACCTGCATCTGGTTGATGCCGGACATCTGATACTCCACCGGATCCTCGATAGTCAGGATCTTCTTGTCCGGAGAGTTGATGGTCGAGAGGGCCGCATACAGCGTCGTGGTCTTCCCGGAACCCGTGGGGCCAGTCACCAACAGAATCCCGTGGGGGCGCCGAATCAGCTTGTCGAACCGCCGCTGATCCTCGCCCCCCAAGCCCAGGTCGGACAGATTCAGAATGGTCGAGGTCCGGTCCAGAAGTCGAAGCACCAAACCCTCACCGTGGGCCACAGGTATGGTCGAAAGACGAACATCCACATCTCTGCCCGCAATTCGGACCCTGATGCGCCCGTCCTGCGGTCTCCGCTTCTCAGCAATGTTCAGCGTCCCCATAATCTTGATTCGAGAGGTAATGCTTGCCTGCAAACGCTTGGGAACCTCCAGCACCTCGTGCAAAACGCCATCCTTTCTGAAGCGAACCATCAGCGTCTTCTCGAAAGGCTCTATGTGAATATCCGAGGCCTTCTCTTTGATTGCCTGCGCAAGAATCGAGTTCACAAGCCTGATGATGGGAGCCTCGTCATCCTCCTCAAGAAGATCCCGGCTGGTCTCCTCAAGGTCGTGCGCAAGTCGGTCCAGATCCTCCGACTCCTGAATGTCACCCATCACCTGCTGCGCACCCGAGCGCCTGTCGTACTGAAGATTCAGATACTCAAACACCGCCTCCGATGTGCCAACAACCGGGTCCACCCCTAGCCCGTACAGAGCTACCAAATCGTTGAGAACCTCCACCCTCGTCGGGTCCGATACCATCACCACAACCCGACCGCGCCGCCTGTAGAGCGGGCAGAAACCGTGCTGCTTCGCATACGCCAAAGGGAATGGCTCCACCAGAAGAGGCTCAAGTCGCTCCTTGGGCACCTCGGTCACAAGCTCCATCCCATACTGCCTGCTCAATGCCTGGGCAACATCCCTGGAACTCACCTGGCCCTGAGAAACCAACACCTCCCCTAAACGCCCCCCCTTCTCCAACTGCGCCCTCAACGCTGCCTGAATCTCAGCCTCGGTCAGCAGACCACCGTCCTTCAAAATCTGACCAATGGGTCTCTTGTCGAAAACAACCTCGCCCATGGTTTCGCCTTGCATCATCGCCCCCTAATTGCCCGTCTCGCCTTCGGGCTTCCTGGGTGCCGTCGGGTCGTAATCCAGGTCGTGTGACTCGGGCGGGCCTACCAGATCCACCGCAGTCCCCTCAAACTCCTGCCTCTCCTTGGCCTCACGCTCGCTCCTGGCCCGATCAACCGCCCGGCGCATGTGCTCCAATGCCCCGCTCTTCTTGCTGTAATCCACTATCCCCTTCTTCTCCATCTCGCGGGCATCCAAATACTGTGCAAATCTACGAATCTCCTCCATTCGTTCACGATGGATTCGCTCAAGATCACTGGGGTCATCAATGATATGTGGTATTATAATCATCAGCAAATTCTTCTTCTCAGTCTTAGTGACCGTCTTTCTGAAGAATATACCAACAAGCGGGATGTCTCCAAGGAACGGAACCTTATCCACACCCTCGGACTCAGTGTCACGAATCAGACCACCGATAACAACCGGTTGCTGGTCTCGAACCACCACCACGTTCTTAACCTTACGTTTTGATGTGGTTGGGCCAAGCTCCCGATCAATACTCTCTACGTCTTCGATAGATTGATCGATTTGTAGCCGTACATAATTCGATTCGTTTACATGTGGAGTAATTTTAAGGGTTAGGTCCACGTCGATTCGCTGAACCATACCGCCCAAACCACCAAGACCGCCCAGCATGCTCGTCATTCCAAGTCCGCCAAGCCCCGATAACGCACTGCTGGCACCACCACCCGTGAGCCCCGAGAGGCCGGCCAATCCGCTCAGTCCGCCAAGCCCCCACAACGAACTCGCCTGATATGGAATCTGCTTGCCAACCTGGATCTCAGCCTCCTCGTTGTCCGTGGTCAGAATGTGCGGCGTCGAAAGAATGTTGACGTCGCTGTTGGAGGCTATTGCCTGCAGCAAGAAACCAAATGTCGGAATGCTCAAATCCCCAGACAAACCCGTCGAACCGCTCCCCGTCGAGACATCAACCAGCGGCCCCTGCATGCCCGCAGCAAGACCACCCTTCATCAACTGCGACATGTCCAGCCCGCTTACACCAAGACCGCCAAGCCCCATCAACAACGGCACCGTCTCCCCGTTGGCATTAATCGTCGTGCCAGCGCTTCCCGACATCCCAAACTTCCTGTCCTTGTTCGATGAGAGCTCCATAATAATCGCTTCAACATAAACCTGCTTGCGTCGGATATCAAGCTTCTCAATGACTTTCTTGAGGCTGTTGAAGTCCTTCAGTGATGCTTCAATAATAAGGGAATTCGTCTGCTTGTGAGAGGTGATCTTGACCTCCCCGGAGAAGAGCCCCGCCACAGAGCCACCCCCAGAAGCGCCACCCGCAGCAGGAGCACCGCCCTTGGCTCCCCCCGTTCGCCTCGCCGCAGAACCAGACGTCAGCCCAGAAAGAGTGGAGGCCAACTCGTCCGCATCCGCATTCTCAAGATAGTAGATGTGAATCTGACCCTCGCCGGGAATCGGAACGTCTACCCGACGCAGGAGTTTGTCAACTTGCATATATGTAGTAGAGTTGCAAAGCAATAGAAGCTGATTTGTTCTCTCGTCACTGATAATCTTTGTTACCTTGATCGTCTCGCCACCCTCCTTGTCCACAGAGCCGCCTGTCGTCTGAGCTTGCTGAGGCTGCGTCCTGCCACGCGGCGTGGGGCGGGTGGGTCTCGTGGGGGCCGCTCTTGTACCGCCCTTGGCATCCTCGGCAAAGACACCGTTGATGATCTCGACAAGGTCGCCCACTGCAGCGTATTGAACTTGACGTACCCAGATCTTTTCCTTGTCCGTCGGTAAGTCCAACTCCTTGATGAAGCTGAGAAGCTTGCGCACCATCGTGCCCGTATCAGTGATGATGAGCGTGTCCTCACCGTAGGCCAGAATCTCCCCCGACTTCCCCTTGAAGCTGCCCAATACCTGCGTCAACTCCGAGGCGGGAACATACTTCAGCTTCACAAGCTTCGTGACCATCTGATCATCGTCCGGCACACCTCCGGAGGCCTTAATCAGTGGGATGGGCTCCGTCTTGCCCTCGCCCTCGGCCACTATCTTCAGAAACCGGCCCGCCGGCGCAATGGTCAGCCCATGAGCCCTCAAGGCGCTCAAGAAAGCCTTGTAGGCCTCCGCAACGGTCACAGGCTGCGGTGACATAAGCGTGATAGTCTTGCCCTGGAATCCCTGCGTCAGCAGAAAGTTCTTCTCGGTCCAGCAGGAGACCAACCTCAACATGTCGTCCAGAGGAATATCCCTGAAGTCCAGGCGCACCAGGTCGTTCAAAGCCAGCTTCTTGCATGGAATCTTGCCTACGCCAGTCGGCTCAACCTTAATTTCGTCCGCAGGAGGCGATTGCACTTCAACCGTGTTCTCCGGCGCAGTGCCAGGACCCGGCACCGCCCCCGGTGGAAGAACCGCAGGCTGAACAGCGGTACCGCCCGGCAGAGTGCCCGGCGCTGCCACAGGCACACCACCAGGTGTGGCCCCAGGTGCTGTCCCAGGTGCCCCAGCCGGGACGCCGCCCGGCGTCGCTGCCGTCGCTCCCGTTGGCGAGGTAGCCGTGGACCCCGTGGCGCTGCCCGCAGCCCCCGGCACCACAGCCCCCTTCTTCGGGTCGAACTTCTTCTTTGGAGCCGCTCCTCCCCGGTCAATAACACCACTGCCCGCAGTCGCAGGCTGCTCCTGGCCCAAAGCCTGTCCCGAAAGAAGCAGCGCCACTACCGCCGGAGTCAGGATGCTACCGAATCTGCTGAACGAAAAAACAGAGCGCATGCAGACCTCTACTCAATTTTGTAAACCAGACTGTGCTTCTGGCCGTTTCGCATAATATCGATTGTTATATTGCTGCTGTTCTGGAGCTGGTTGAAAAGCTCCAGTGCCTTCCCCGTTGTCGATAACTCCTGCCCATTTACCTGCATCAGAACGTCACCCGACCTGATGCCAATGGACCTGTATAAACTGTTTGGCTTAACTCCAATCAGCTTGAAGCCCTGGTAGGTCCCCGACTCCCGATCGTAATTGGGCATCACCCGGGCGTCCCTTCCAAGCTTGCCAAGATCCTGCAACTCCTCGTTCAGCCTCGCCCTGTCTATCTGGTACTCCCACTCGCTCACCTGGCGGATGCCCTCCGGCTTCGCCGCCGGCTCATTGCTCACCGGCCGCTGAGGGTTCGGGGGCGTTGGTCGCAGCTTCTCTATGTCCTTGGGCTGAGGCTGCCCTCGCCTCGGTGGCATCCCCGCCGAAGCGTCCGCCAGCACCGGGGCAGGTTCGCTCTTCTTCCATAACAATTCGGTAATATCATTGCCGACTGAAATAAAGTAATTGGTAATCTTAATAACTTTGAATCCAGGCTTGATCTCATCGCCTATTGCCACCCATCGAGTCTCGGCTCCATCAATCTTAACCAGAGCCATGTTCTTTGAGTCGTCAACCGCCGTTATCGCCGCCATAAACTCGATGCTTAGAGAAGGCGCAGGAGCCTCGGGTTCCACCTCGCCCTCTGCCTCCATCCCCTCTCCACTCTCCGAAGGGATCTCGCCGTCAAGCGGACCCTCGGCCAACACCGGCGCCTCAACCTTCGGCGCCATAGCCTTCTCCAACTCCGCAGAACGGTTGCTTCCAGGACGACCCAGGAAAGCACCCTCCTCGGACTCGCCCTGCTCAACCCCGCCCTGCGCAGAGAGAACCATGGGAACCCCAAGAACCTCGTACGCCACAAAAGAAGAGAAGGCCCGGGCCGAGGCATAGCCCGCCCCGACCAGCACCAGAACATTCAGGGCCCAGAAGTATTTCTTCAGCAGCACTTCCACGGCCTATCCCTCCAAACCAGATAAAAACCAAAGGCCCCCAAACTTGGGCCGCCTTACTACTGCAATTTTCATGCCCCGACAGGATGAGGGCGTAACCTTCTGAAAAGACAGCAATATCACCGGAGAGCCCGCCATCGCTTCAGGTCCCCCGTTGCCAAATTGGCAATACTGCCCTCGCGCACGGCGCGCGCAACGTCGTTTTGGCAATAGAATCGCATCCCGGGGCTACTCTTCAGCCTCGCCCTGCCTGTCCAGGATGCGGTAGACCGTCCGCAACGAGATACCAAGGAGGTGCGCCGCCAGCTTCTTGTTCCCCTTGGTCGCATTGAGGGTGTGCTCCAGTACACGCTGCTCTATCTCCGCCATGGGAAGCCCCGTTGGAATCACCAACTGCTCGCCCCCGTTGCCCCCCGTGCCCGCAAATTGCCCCGGAAGGTCATCCAGTTCAATGTGGTCTCCCCTGGCCAGAACCACCGCACGCTCGATAGTATTCTCCAATTCTCGCACGTTCCCCGGCCAGTGGTGACCCGCCATGGCCTCCAGCACTCCCCTGCTTATCCCAGAGAGAGTCTTGCGATTCTTCTGCGTATAACGGTTCAGAAAGAAATCGGCCAGCAGAGGGATGTCCTCCTTCCGCTCCCGCAACGGCGGAAGATCAACGCATATCACGTTCAATCGATAGTAAAGATCGTCCCTGAAACGCCCCTCCTCCACCAGATCCTTCAAGTTCGCCTTGCTCGCCGCCACAAGCCTCACGTCAACCCGCACCGACCGGCTCCCGCCTATGGGACGCACCTCCCCCTCCTGGAGCGTTCGAAGCAGCTTGCCCTGCAATGCCAGGTCTATCTCCCCAATCTCGTCCAGAAACAACGTCCCCCCGTCAGCCTCCCGGAACAACCCCCGACGCTCCTTGTGCGCCCCCGTAAATGCCCCCTTCTCGTGACCAAAAAGCTCCGCCTCCGCAAGATCACGCGGCAATGCAGCACAGTTGAACGGCACAAATACCTTGTCGGCTCGCTCGCTCCATCGGTGGAGTTGCCTCGCCACCAACTCCTTCCCTGTCCCGCTCTCCCCCGTTATCAAAACGTTAGCCTCCGAAGCCGCCACCTGCTGAACCATATCCAGCAGTCGTCGCATGGCCACCGAGTTGCCAATAATAAGCCCCGAACTGTCCCCCTTTCGTAACAAATTACGCAGATTACGGTTCTCTATAAGTAGTACCTGCTTCTCCATTGCACGACGAACACCTTTAACTATCTGTATTCGCTTGAAAGGCTTTGTGACAAAATCGTACGCACCTTCTTTCATAGCCTCGACTGCATTTGGTACAGAACCATATGCGGTCATTAATATGACCTCCGTCTCCGGCGAAACGGCCTTCACCGACCGCAGAAGGTCCAGGCCGTCCATGTCCGGCATCATGAGGTCCGACAGCACAACATCCACATGCTGCGACCTCACTCGGGCAAGCCCCTCCTTGCCGCCCCTTGCCAGCAGTATCTGGTACCCCTCCCGCGCAAACACACCTTCCAGACCCTCCAGGTTCGACTCGTCGTCGTCCACGATGAGAAGCACCGGTTGTGGTGTCCCCTCGCTGCCTACCCAGTTCAGATTGCTGTCGCCGTTCCCCACTTGTCACCTCCGCCCAAGCACAATAGCA
>Ga0302238_1001404_pt1 | contig 19595 bp, 14 predicted proteins | sample AAG_UR_Asn_MG_FD_193527 | JGI IMG/M metagenome (GOLD analysis project Ga0302238, IMG submission 193527) | Enriched activated sludge microbial communities from anaerobic digester in WTTP, New Holstein, Wisconsin, United States - AAG_UR_Asn | ecosystem: Engineered > Bioreactor > Anaerobic >...
TGTTTCCCATGCTTGTGGGCTCGTTGCTCAAGCTGCATAGTGGAGACGAGCCGGAGATTCGATTTCCAACCATGTGCCAGATGGGGAGCCCATGCGACATTGGGCTATCGGGGACCATGAGCAGGGCCTTTGTTGGTGGTGAGTCGGGGAAGAGCGTCGTGACCATGAGCGCCCACGGTGAGGTGGTGTGTCAGGAAGCAGGCCCCTACTGGGAATCGGGCGGTGAGCGGTCCAGAGTGCTCTTCCAGTGCCGGCCGCCCGAGGCAGAGATTCCCGGCGTTCAGTGGGAGCTCAGAGCAACGGGCAGCGGAGGTGGGGAGACCGGAGGTCCTGCTATGGCCCGCAGGTATCAGGTGGCTCCCGCTGCGTTGTTTGCAGCGCTCTTGCTTCTTGTCGGCGAGATGCTCCTGGTGGCAGGGCGCCATTTGAGGCTTGATTGAAGAGATTGACCCCCGTACCGGCAGAGGAGCGGACCGGCAGAAGGAGCTTATATGAACAGGGCTGAGTTTTCGGAGATCTGGGGGGACTGGCTGAAGGGGGTGGCCGTTGCGGCGGCCCTGGTGGTTCTTGCGGCGCTCTACTTTCTGGACCTGGTGACGGGTCGCTCCTTCGCCATGGTTCTGGCTGTGGCAACGGGGATCATGGTTTTCGGAGTCTCCGTCGACAATTGCATGTGCAGGCTTCTGGGCCCGAAGACCAGGCTGCTCTCCTTCGCTCTGATCATTACGGCGGGTGGGTTGCTCACGCTATCGGTGTACAACGAGTTGACGCCCGGGTTTATGGTATTGGAGGGAGAGTTGTCGCCCTCGGAGCCGGTGCTCGACGGCTACGTCCCCACTGCAGGCGAGTTGGTGATGGATGTACAGGCCCGCCCGGGGATAAGGGCCGACGGAGCTGACGCCAAGGTGACGGCCAGGATCAGCGCAGCTTACAGAGGATACGCTGAAGGAGTTTTCCATGAGATCGGCGAATCGAGGAAGTGGGCCTTTCTGAATACCGTGCCTGGTGGTGGTAAGTCGAAGAACAAGAGTTCGCCTGTGACGTCGGCCAAAGAACACTTCGAGGGTGCCGTTGAGGGGCCGTTCCATCTGGTGCTGGAGGAGATGAAGCCCGAAATGGCAACTCCCCTCAAGGTGCGGGTCTATCTTCCTTGGGTCCACCCCACATGGATTCGAATGGCTGCAATTCTGCTTGGTGTGCTTTCGCTGCTGCTGGCCCCGTTTTTCGCCCGAGCCGGGGTCTTCCCCTCGCACGCTCCGGCCACCATAGTACTGGCCGCCGCAGCTTTCGCTGTGACAACGGGACTACCCCAAGGCCATCCAGAGCCACGGCTCTTTGGTATCGTGCTGGCATCAGCCTTTGGGGGAGCTTTGGTGGGGTACCTGGCCTGTCGGGCCATCATGGTTATCTTCCCGGCGCCCAAGAGTTTCGCTCAGGGAACTGGACGCGCTCGTTTGCCCCGGGGCGACCAGGCCGGCGGGGACTCTCCGGAACCGGATGCGCTTGGGGTCCAGGCCCCCGCTGATCCAGCCGCGCAGCCGAAGCGAGGGAAGAGGGGGGCCCGGTGATACTAGGCCTTGTGAGCCACTTTCTTGGTAAGGATGCGGCTCGGGTGCTGGGACTGGCGGGCTTCTTCTTCCTGGTAATCGCCTGCTACTGGCTGTTGAAGCCATTGCGCTCCACCCTCACGGTGGGGCAGTTGGGAGCAGACTCCATTGCCGGTCTTCGTGTAATAACGGCAGTTGTATCAGCCTTGGTTGTGGTTGCTTATTCGAAGGCCGTGGGAAAGATGGGACGACGGCGGCTGGCTGCTCTGGTATTGGGTTCCTTCTTCTGGCTATTCATGTTGGCGTCGTTGCTGCTACTGGTTGAGCGGCCCCCAAAGGAGACATACTATGCGTTCTATGTTGCAGTTGACCTCTTTATAACCGTAAACGTTGCACTTTTCTGGGGCTTGGTGGCGGACGTTACCAGCGGGCAGTCGGCTCCGGTGCAGTACGGATGGATAGGAGCTGGTGGCGTGGTTGGGGGGCTGGTGGGGTCTCTGGTTTGCCACAAGCTGGTGAGCGCTTCGGCCCCGGCAGTCACGACATTGCTGGTGGCCGTGGTAAGCCTTGCCCTGGTACCGATGGCGCTTTGGTTGCTTCGCCCAGTCCCCCTAACCGAAGCTGGCGCCAACCCAGAGGATAGCTTGGGGAAATCGGAGCCAGGCAGTGACGATAAGGGGCAGGGCAGGCCTGCGGGGGAATCCATCTCGGCGCCCCGGTGGGCGGCCGTCGCTACGGGCAGCGGGGGTGGGGCGGAGTTGTGGCGCTACCTTGGTTGGCTTGCACTGTTGGTGGCGGGATACGAGTTTGCATCAGCCTTCTCAGACTTCACATTCCACAAGTCGGTTGAGTTGCTCAAAGAGCACTCGTCGCTGCCATCCGTGGGAGGTGTGTTGTATTCACTGCTACAGTGGGCCACGGGTCCTGCTGAGGCGACGGAGGTCGTCACTGCGCTGGGACTGACCCTGACCCACAGCTCACTGGGGTCATTTTTCGGGGAGTTCTTCCTGGCGCTGAACCTTGCTGCGGTGGCTTTGCAGCTTCTGGTAACGCCCTTAGTTTTGAAGCGCTGGGGCCCCGCTGCGGGGATCCTTGTTCTACCAGCGCTCTTCGCATTGGGGGGAACCTGGTTTCTGCTTGTGCCGGCCCTTGCCACCTCGGCGATTTTGTTTGTTTCGGACAACAGCTTGAACTATTCGCTCAACCAGACATCGAGGCAGATGCTCTTCAAACCGGTGCCGGGCGTGGCGAGGTACAAGGCCCTGGCATTCACGGACATACTGGTCCAGCGCAGCGCCAAGGCGTTGGCAGGGTTCGCACTGCTTGGGTTTTCTGCCAGCGGCCTTCCCCTCTCGTGGGCTATGGCGCTGCTTATGCCCGTTGTGTTAGTGTGGCTTGGTGCTGCCTTGGTTGCTGGGGTCAAGTCCCGCAGGATGTTGCGGGATGACTTCTTGGACAGGTGACCAAGGCCCAACCATCAGGAAGACAGGACTAGACAGCTATGGGAGCACAATCAGCCCGTTACGCAGCCACGCTACTGGCAGCCTCTCTTGTTGTTCTGACCGGCTTGAGTGAAGCAAGTGCCATCCCGGAACAGGCCAAGAGTGAAGGTTCCATGCGGGTCTCTCTGGTTACGATGGTGCCGGGAGATGCCCTCTTCACGGGGTTCGGCCACATCGCCCTTCGGTTCACGGACGAGGGCAGCGGCATGGATCAGGTTTACGATTATGGGACCTACGACGCTCAAGATCCGGCCATAGTGGTGAACTTTCTCACGGGGAAGCTGCAGTACTACTGTTCGAGCACCACATGGCAGGAGATGCTGGACTGGTACTCAGAGGATTTCGGGGCCATAGAGGTGCGTGAGTTGCGGCTTGCGCCCCAGCAGGTGCGCTGGTTGCTGGCCAGGGTCACCCACGACTGCCTGCCCGAGAATGCGGCCTACGCTTATCACCATTTCTACAACAACTGTTCCACTAAGATCCGGGACATTCTGGACGAACTGCTGGCGGGGAGGTTGCGAGAGCAGTTGCTGGGAAGCCCAGCTGTCCGCTCGCTGCGCGATCTTATCGACGCCTCTATGCACCGCCCGCAGTTCGCCCCCAGCCGCTGGATTGTTTACGGGCTGCTCAACGGCACCATCGACTCAACCGCTGATCGCTGGGATCAGTCTTTCCTGCCGTACTACCTCACCAGAGAGTTGGAACTCTTGCCACTAAGTGAAGAGGGTGGTCCGCTGGCCTCGGCGGCCGTTCTGGCGTCTGGGGTACCGCAGGGTGAGCCCCCGGACCCATCGCCCGTGCCTGGCATGATCTTCCTGGTGGCACTATTCCTGTTGAGCGCAGTGCCCTTGGTAGCCCAGAGGCTGGGCCATCCCCTACTTGCCCGACGCTACGCCGGAACGTGGCTGCCGCTCTTCTCGGTGCTTTCGGGGCTGTACGGGATCCTTCTGGTCTTCTCGTGGGCTGTCTCCCCCTACCCTGAAACCAAGAGCAACTGGACGGTTGTGGCCCTACACCCGCTGCACCTGGTTCTGACGGTTTCGGCCCTGGGGCTTTGGTTGAAGGCCCGATGGCCGGAGGTTGTCACGCGGTGGTACCTGCTCTTCTGGATCGCCGTTTCGCTGTTGCTGCTGCTTGCCAACGTGACCGGGATGGTCCAGCAGCGGGTGTGGCACTACAGCTTGGCGGGAATAGTCTTTGCTCTACCCCCATTTTTATGGCTTGCGCTCAAGGATGGCCGGGTCAGGTTCGCCTGGTGGCCCCTGGGAGGGCCCGAAAGGAGATAGCTTGATGCTGGATTGGGGCTTTAACATTAAGAGAGTGCGAATCGGTTCATGCGCTGCAGCCCTGGCTCTGCTGGGCATGGGCTTGGGCAGTTGCAGCAAAGAGGGCAGTTCAACGCTCAGCACGGAACAGGTCAAGCAGGGGCAAGCAGCTTCCCCGGAGGCCCCTCCCGCTGAGGAGCTTAGCCCGGAAGATGCGACCGGTTGTCGCTTCTCCTCGCTGGAGATCGTGGATGTCTCCAGCCCTGCGGTAGTGGGCGGAGATTCGGTGCGTTCCGTCCTTCAACCGCTGCTGGAGAAGCGTTTTGGTCCCTTTGAAGCATCGCCCCAAGGTGGCACCGTTAGACTTGAGTATCTGGTCTACCGGCGGGAGGGAGGCGAGGATGTGCTCTTTCTGGGTTCACGAGCGATGGTGAGAACGGAGTGGGGTGAGGTGGGACTTGCGTGGGAAGTACTTGGTTCGGCCGAGGCAGCGACGCCGGAGAGCTGTGCGAAGGGGCTGGAGGCTCCCGGCTGCGTGCGGTTCATCGAGGAGAGTCTGATGCCGCGGGCATTTGGCGTAGTGGTGCAGAGAGTGGATCTGCTCTGCAAGCTTGAGCGGGAGCCTGCCGACAAGATAGCCCTTGCCCTGGCGGATGAGGATTCATGGGTTCGGCTTCAGGCGGTGAAGGTGGCAGGAGAGCGGGGCTTGAAGCAGCTATCGGGCAAATTGGTAGCTGCGCTGCAAGACAGCGACGACATGGTTGTGGTGGCTGCGATAGCGGCCCTGGGGCGTCTGGGCGACGCTTCGGCAGTGGAAGCCCTGGTGGCTCGGGCAACCAAGGCCTCCATGCCGGTGATCATTGCCGTCACCAACTCACTTGCAGACATCGGAACAACTCAAGCACGAGCGTATCTCGAGGAGTGGTCCAGGAATCACCCTTCGGAAGAGATCAGAGAACGCTGTTCTGCCCTCCTGAGCGGTGCTCCGTAGCGCGACTATGCCGTTGTGCTCGAAGCAGCCGATCCGTATCATCTTTGGCTTGCATTCCGAACGGTCGTGTGGTAGTCAAGCGCTCCTGGGTGATAACCTTTGCTCAAGAGAGGGATGATGATGAAGAAATTTTGGATGATCGCAGTACTGTTCCTGTTCGTGGCGGCCGTAGGCTGCAAAGAGAAGTCCCCGGAAGAAGCTTCCAAGGACGCTCTCAAGGAAGTCAAAGTGCCTGATAAGGCCGATGCAGTGGTCGTTGAGGCTGTTAAGCTTGCCAAGGCCGGCGAGTTCTACAAGCTGATGGCGTTCCTGCCTGACTCCTACCAGAAAGAGATCCTCGACATCTTCGCCGAAATGGCCAAGATCGACCCCGAACTGTACAACAAGGGCGCTGCCATCCTTGTCAAGGCCATTGACCTTGGTATCAAGGAGAAGGACAAGCTGGCCGAGATGGGCAAAGAGATCCTCGACATCTTCGCCGAAATGGCCAAGATCGACCCCGAACTGTACAACAAGGGCGCTGCCATCCTTGTCAAGGCCATTGACCTTGGCATCAAGGAGAAGGACAAGCTGGCCGAGTTGGGCAAAGATCTCGGTATCCCAGCCGAGATGATCGTGGAGGCCCTGAACGTCGTCAAGGAAGCCGTTGAGAAGGGCGGCCTGAAGGATCACGAGGCTTTCAAGAAGTTCTCCGTCGTCATCTTCGCGAAAGACTACGGCAAAAAACTCTTTGACATCGCCAGCAAGCACGAGAAAGTGAAGGCCGGGCTGGCAGAGGTCGACGTCGAGAAGCTTGGCATCAAGCTTGAGAAAGAAGAAGGCGACAAGGCCACCGTGCTCATCGATGGCGACTCCACCAAGTTCGTCAAGGTTGAGGGCAAGTGGATTCCCGAGGACTTCAAGAAGGAAGAACTGACCAAGGCCAAGGAAGCCATCAAGAAGGCCGTCGAAGAAGCCAACAAGAACAAGGCCGAGATCCTCAAGGCCATGGAGAAGGCCCTTGCTAACATCGATGCCCTCATGGGCATGGCTGGCGGCATGCTGCCCATGGGCAGGAAGCACCACATGGAAGAGCCTCCCCCCGCAGTGGAAGAGGCCCCCGCTCCTGCTCCCGAAGCGGCCCCCGCCGAGTAATCTCGGAAGCCACTCTTTCAGACTCCTCCCAAGATAATCTCTGATTTCTAGTCGCCTGGAGCGATACAGGTCTGGTCTGCTCGCATCAGGAGGCAACCATGACTCGAAGCTCTGTGACCCTTTCAATCTTCCTCGCCATGGTCACGGCACCTCCGGCGGCGGCCGGCCTGGCGCAGCCGTCGGAGCCACTGGCCGTGCTCCAGGCCGCGGCCAGCCCCTCAGCCAACGTTGCCTTTACGCTCCTCTTTCCGGGAGAATCAGGCCGTGGCCCCACCCTTCGTATTGCCGTTCGGACTCCAACCTCTCCATCGCCGGAGACCATCACCCAACCAGACTCGAACGCCTTCAGCCCTGACTGGCTCAACAACAAGACTCTCCTCTTCCTCTCCGATCGCACCGGTGCGACCCAACTCTATTCCAGCCGTATTGGAGCCCAGGGGGACCCTCTGCGGCTCTCTGACAGCCGGAACGGGGTCCGGGCCTTCCTTCCGTCTCCCTCGGGACGCCGCGTTGCCCTGGTCGAGGATGCTTTGTCGCTGAGAGGAGCGGAGAAGGCTAACCGGGCTTGGCAGCAGGTGGGGCCATCGTCAACGCAGGAGGGGCTTGCGGTCAGCGTCCTGACCTTGGGCCATGCCGGCGCCCCGACGGGAAGGGGCCGCACCGTCGTAACCCAGGCCGGAGAGTGGCGCCTCCCGGTCTCACCGCTGGCCAGGAGTCGCCCGCCGCTCGCCTGGAGCACCTTCCAGAAGAGGGAGATTCTTCTTGGCTTCCACGTGGGAGAATCGGGAACAACCGTGGTGAAGTGCCTCTACCCCCCCTCCGTTGCTGCCAAATTGGACCCCGTTGAGCTTGACTTCGCTGCAACAGCGATGGAGCCCTTCAAGGGTAGCGTAGTGGTGGTGGGCTTTTCGAAGGAGGGGACCCGACGAGCCGCTCTGCTTGAGTGGAAGTCACAGTGGGTGCTGCGAGAGTCCCACAACGGTGAAGCTCAGGGCATCGAAGCCGGCTTTCCGGAAGAACCTGACGCTTACCCGACGCTCTTCTCAAACAGATACAGCATTTGGCATCTTCCAGGTAGCATCAGAGTTGTGAAGAAGGGCCGCTCAGGCAGTTTGGACCTTCCGCAAAGCCCCTTTCGCATCTGGGATGCCTGGCCCTCGGCAACGGGGCAGGCCGCAACAGCAACGCTCTTTCTGCCCGACGGCTCATCCGCTGCAATTCAATTGGGAATGGGTCAACAAGCTAAGCCTGCTACTATCATCCGGATACCCGGCCAATCCGGGGACACCTCCAAGAAGAGTCTCGGTCAATCCCCTTCCCGATGGCTCCTGGTGGGCCACTGCTGTTCCTCCTCGGCCGCAGTGCTGCTGCTGCTTCAGAGTCTGAGTTCGGCTGAAACCAGCGTCACCGTGGCCGCCTGCGGGCATCGTGCGCTTCGTGAGGCGATGGGCCCACTTGCCGGGCGGGGCCCAAGCCACACCATCTGGCTTGGGCCTGCCACCAGCCAGGCAGTGGAGCAACTCTTCACCAGTTCAATGCCACCCCAGAGTCCCATAGCCTGGATTCGCTGGCTTCCGGATCTACGAGACGCTTCCACAACTTTACAGTGCCCCACTTCAGCAAAGTGCCTGGTTGGACCCGCTGGAGATTTGGGGATACCCGATCCTGAACTGCTTCAGGAGTTGCGCTCGCTGCTGATGGCCCCGCACCAACTCAGCCCTTCTTCAGTCCGTGCCCAGTGAAGGCCGTAACAATCTGGCCCCCGATAGCACCGCCTTGAAGCAGGCGCCTTGCAGCGGCCAGTCCAACGGCAGCGGTGGGCTCGATGTAGAAGCCACCCCTGGCCGCCTCGCTCAGAGCCCGTCGAACCTCCTGGTCGTCAACAGCCGTCACGAATCCACCAGACTCTCTCACGGCCTGGAGTATCTGCGGCCCTCGGGCGGGGTTCGCTATGGCAATGCCCTCGGCAATGGTGCCGCAGTGCGGCGACGATGTTGCAGCGCCAGCCCCTCCTTCCCATTTTCGCACCAGGGGTGAGCATCCCGTTGCCTGCACAGCGACGAGGCGAGGCATCTTGTCCACAAAGCCAGCCTTGAGCAACTGCGTGAACCCGATGTAGCACCCCAGCAGCAGTGTTCCGTTTCCCACGGGCAGCACCAGCCAATCGGGAGACTTCCAGCTCAACTGTTCAGCAATTTCGTAGGCGAAGGTTTTCACGCCTTCAATAAACCATGGATTATACACATGACTGGCATAATAGACCGATTTCGCATCCTCTATTACAGCCGCCGCAACATCCTCCCTACTACCTTCAATGGCCTTAACCGTGGCGCCATAGGCCGCCACCTGCTGCAGCTTAGCCTTGGATGCCGAGGCAGGCACAAACACGGTGCACGCTATGCCAGCCCTGGCGCAATAGGCCGCCACTGCACAGGCAGCATTGCCCGACGAATCCTCCACGACGTTTCTGATACCGAAGCGCCTGGCGACGGAAATCATAAGAGCAGCACCTCGGTCTTTATATGAGCCTGTAGGAAACAGCTGCTCCTGCTTCACCAGCAACTGGTGCTCACCGGCATCGAGGGCTACCAGTGGTGTCACTGGCTCTCCCAGTGAGACTGCTTCATGGAGCTCAACAGGCAGCGCTTTGTTGTACCGCCACATGGAGAAGGGAGCACCCGAGAGCTGAGCCGGGTCGAATTCCATTCGGCAGCGGGCATCGAGGAGACCGCCGCAGGGACAGATCCAGGCCTTGCCGTCGGGGGAAAAGGTCGAACCGCACAGGCTGCAAATCAGTTCCACTGCTGCACCTCCACCATGTTGGGCTTTGGAGAGAGCAGCACCCAAGCCTCCCCTGGCTAAGCCCGCAATGGGAGCGGTTTGGGCACCCTCATGGGGCACTGTATGGCACACAGGCGCCGGAGTGGCAACAGGCAGTTGCCTGGCTGGTGGTAGCGATACAATCGCCTTCGAATCGAAAGGGCTTTGAAAATTGGGGGCTCAGCAGCATATTGGTCATGTCCGGCCGCTCAGATATCCCGATCAGCCTGGCCGTCGCGCACCATGCGTAAGGCGCCAGCCAAGTAAAGGGGCAGGGTCGGGAATGTGGACCACTGGTTTGGGCGCCCACGGCTTGCCTTGTCCAAGGGATGAGTAACATGTGCAAGTGACCGCCACTACGGAGAGATAGGAGAACATCTTGGTAATTCCATCCTGTTGCCCCACCGATGGCAACGGCGACTTCGGGGATGAAGTCGTCATTGCTACTACCGACAACAAGGCAGAGTGTGTAACCCTGTCGTCATGGTTGGACTCAGAGAGGATCCCCCATCGGTGGCGTTCTGAGATCTTTCGTAATGTGCAATACAAGCTGGTGGTAAAGGAGCGATGGGCCAAGGAGGCGCAGGAGGCGGTGGATGCCATCCGACAATCCGAGGCTGACCCGGAGGATTTGGAACGGCAGGCCATGGAGAGCCTCAGCGAGTACGAAGCAGAGGAGGCAGAACCTGCGGCAGAGGAGCTACCCGAGGAAGAGTCTCGATTTGGACCTGCCAATTTCCGGGCCGGCGATGAGATCCCAGGCCTGCGTCTCGATACGGCGGGTGTTGTGATGAGTTCGCAGGTTGGCGGCCCCCACCACGTTGGTGCTGGGCCCACGGTCCCCGTGGCAATTGTTGGAGCCTTGTTTCTTACATTCGGTACGGGGCATCGATATGCGGGGGCCCGATTCCGGGCTGGCGTGCTGGCGGTAGTAGAGCTCACTGCCATAATACTGGCGTTCTACTACCAGAGTTGGGAGCCGCTGATTCCAGCAGGGCTGGCAATTCTCTTCGATGCAGTGGGAGGTTCGGTGCAGATTCTGGCTAACCGCAAATCAACACGGGGCGCTCGTCCTGGTCTATGAGGTGAGCTGCCACACTGCCCACCACGAAATCGAACACTGACCGGGCGTGAGCACCTGCAACAACCAACTCGTACTTCTGCAGTCTCTCAGTCGAGAGTTCGTCGATAATGGACTCCCTGCTCCAGTTCGTCGAGACCTTGTTGATTCCGTGGGCCCTGAGGTAGTCGGCAGCTCGGGCCAACAGGGGCTCGGCTTCTTCCTGGGAGGAGTCTGCCATTAGCAACGTGACGTATGCCTCCTGAATCCAGGGCAGCATGGGCAGCTTCTGCAGTGCTCTTGCCGAGGGCCTGCTTGCGTTGAAGGCGACGAGCACCCGGTCTGGGCGCTTCTGGGGCATGTGAGCAGGCAAAATGAGCACCGGGCAGATGCCGTTGTCCAGCACGGCCCTAACGTACCGCCTGCTTGGGTCCGACTCGCCGTTGAAATCGAAGTCCGACTGCTGTCCCATTACCACCAGATCGTGAAACATCGCGGCGGCCACGATAGATTCTGCCGGGTCCCCCACAACCCTCTCCACGGAAGCAGTGACTCCCACGGCCCCGGCCTGAGCAAGGAAACGCTCGCATAGCCCATCGAGCCCCTTCTCCATGTCACGCACGCGCCCCTCTCGAAGTTCGGCGACGAAGGCTCCGCCCCCTGGTGGAATCGGCCCGGCCCCTCGGGCGATAGATGGCATGTCCACCACGGCAAGTCCCGTGACCGAGGCCCGCTGCTCCCTGGCGATGCGAAGGCCGATCTCCTGCGCCACACTTCCATGAGTTGAAGGCTCAATGGGAATAAGAACTCTCTTAAGCATATTCTACCTCCGAATATACAACATCACGAGCTGCAAAATCAACAACAACCACGAGCACTTACAAACGCTTCATTTCAAGTCCAAGCGTCATCAGCGCGTCCATCAAGAAGCCTCGAGCAAGACCCGGTTCGCCAGCTATCGAGAATCGGCCGCTCAAGGGGCAAGAGTGCTCCCAAACTCCGATTCGCGCAAGTGGGTGTTGACATCCCCCTCAACTGGACTGACAATCGGCACCAAGTCAGTATGCTCAGTGGACCCTCGGCTTTGGAGGGAGTTATGTTTCAGGTTCGTCTTACCGTTCTGCTTGTACTCGTTGTCGTCATCATGGTTCTTGGGGGCTGGACCCTTAGAAACCATGGCCAGAGCGAACAACTGGAAACCGATGTCAAGCCTGCCCTCAAGGTCAGCCTTGAGAGTTTCAGGCTTCTACACACCGAGAGGATGAGTCGTGCAGAGCGCTTTCTGGGGTCGGTATCCCAGAGTAAGCTCCCTTCGCTGCTGACCCTTGTTGCCAGCTACAAGCGTCAGTTCCAGGACCTTCGGACCCGCGTTCGAGCCAAGTACGGCAGCTTGGCGGGTCAAGACCCTCGAGCATCGCAGTGGGTTCCGGAGATGGTTCGGCTTAACCCCGACATTTTCAGGAAGGTCAAGGGCGACCTGGCTGCGCTTCTCGATGGAGAGCCTGAGAAAGATGTTCTGACTAACAGATTGGCACATGTTTTCTCTAGCTGCGGTTTTAACGATAATTCATATGACGAATGCTTCTTTAAGTTTTTCTGGGCCGAATTCTTCACAAGATATCTCGCTGATGAAGATAATAGAAAACACCTCCCGGAGCTCATGGTGATTCTTGATTCGGATGATAAGACAGCCCGGATCATTTATGAGAACCTCCCTCAGTTCACCGAGCGCTTCTTCGCTGAGAAGCTTGAGAAGGCCGAGCGGGAGCAGATGGAGGTAAGCGCATACAGCCGTTACGCCGACCAGGTACAGTTTGGGTTCAACGCACGCTGCCCGGCCATCGATGTTGTTGCCAGGGGCGAGGCTCAGCAGGCGACCAGCTATCTTGAACTGGGCGACTCGGTGTACGCCGTTGTGGTGCGCAGGCTTGGGGCTCCCGGTGGGGCAGGACCAATTGCTCTTGCGGGCTACCAGCTTGACAACCGTCGCGCCACGGAAGACGCGGCCAGAGTGGTGGGAATGCGCCCAGGCCTCCTGGCCTGCCTTGATGAGGCCAACAGCGGAGATCTCTCAGAGACCAGATGCGACTATGAGAGAAGCCTTCAGACCAAGGGCATCTCCTTCTTCTTCCGCGGCTCATCTGCAACCACCTACACGAGGGTGGGCACCTCCCTTGGCGAAAGGGCCGGTGAAGACCTTGTCTCCGCCTGCCGCATTGATTCCGATTCATGCCCCCCCACAGAGGGGTGCTTCCTTCAGTCGGGCGACCTTGTGGCCGTATCGGGCACGGTCCCCCTGGAGGTTCAGCCCGGGGCCGCAACTATCCGCGCCGTGGTCTCCACCTCCCTCTCGGCAGAGCTGGGTGCCCACGACACTATGTTCCTCTACATCGCCGTGTTCGGGCTGGTGGCCCTCATCGTCGGGGTCATAATGATGCTGGTGCTTGCCCGACACCTGAACAAGCCCTTCGAGGAGATGGAGCGGGTTGCCAACTCGGTCATCGGAGGCAGCTTCGATGTCGATTTCCCCTACCACTTCGATGAGCCTGTGCCTCGGGCAATGGGGCAGACGCTTACGATAATGAAGGCGGTGCTCCTGGGGCAACCTATCCCCGAGGAGTCAGAGCGTGACCAGAGCTGGGGCGATGCCATGGGGCTCAAGGGTATGGACTCCCTGGAGGATGACGAGGAGCGCAGTTCCGACGGCCCTGAGCGGCTGGAAGAACTCGAATATGCCGACGCTCCGGACAACCCAACCGAGTACTACAACCGCCTCTTCAAAGAATATGTTGAGGCCAGGCGCTCCCTGGGGATCTCCGTGGATGGCATTACTTACGTCAAGTTCGTGGAGAAGGCCGCCAGAGTTGAGAAGAGCCTCAGGGAGAGGCTTGGCCTCAAGCGGGTCGTTCTCAAGGTCAGTATCAGAGGGGACCAGGTTGTGCTGGTGCCCTACCGTGTCCGAGAGGAAGCCTGAGCAACGGAACCAGTCGCCCCTTGTGACTGCCCCATGGGCGCCCTCCCCTTTGGTGGTGCCAACGGTTATTGGGACTGCAATTCCACCCAGGTAACCCCATCACCGCCCTCTTCCCGTTTCCCGGGTCTGAAAGTAATTGGGTACGAGCACTCCTCAAGCAGCTTTCTCACCGCCGATTTCAGCTTGCCCGTGCCGTGGCCGTGCACGATGGTTATGGGCCCGGGGTAGTTGATCACAGCCCGGTCAAGATGAGTTCGAACTGCCTCCACTGCCTCCTCTGAGCTCATTCCACGGAGGTCCAGGCGTCGGTCCAAAGCCACCGCTGCCGCAGGGGCCGCCATGGCCCGCTGGGGGCCGCCTGCCCCCTTGGACTCTGGGCTGCTGCTAAGCGGCGTCAACTCGGCCAGCGGAAGCCGCAACCGCATCAGCCCCATTGCCAACTGGGCCATTTGCTCCTTGGCATCCACCCTGACCAGCACCGCCTTGCGACGAAACTTCTTGATCCAGACCTCGGCCCCCTCCTGAAAGTCTGCTGCCACCTGCCCCGCTATCTTGAACTCGTCCTCCTTGCTGGCCAACTCCTCACGCTTCTCCTCCACCCGACGGGCCAGCTGAGAGACCACTTTTCTGGTCGTTGAAAGGGACTGGGCATCCTGAGCCGCCTTCCTGGCCTCTTGAAGTAATTTGCTAATCTCCGCCATTACCTCCTCAACCTCCCTGCCGGCATCCTCAATGCGCTTGCGAACAATGCGATCGGCCTGCTTGTTCAGGTTGTCCAGGGCAAGCTCCCGACGACGCTTCACACTATCGGCCTCGGCCAGCTTCAGGCGAAGCTGCGACTCCAACAGCCCCACTGCCTCCTCCTGCTTCCGCAGCCTCGATATGGCCTCCTCCAGATGTCCCGAGGAGTCTCCCTTCAACAGGCCCTGGGCCCTATCGATGATTGCGGCCGGGGTTCCCGCCCGCCTGGCTATGTCCATGGTGCGGCTGGAGCCGGGGGCACCTACCTGCATTCGGTAGGTCTGGGCCATCTTGACCCAGTCCATGCCCATGGCACCGTTCTCCATCCGTGGATCAGTGAGGGCTACCGCCTTGAGCTTCTCGTAGTGCGTCGCTACGACACCAACGCACCCCGAATCGGCAAGGGCCAGCAGGTAGGCACACCCCAACGCAGCGCCCTGCTCGGGCTCGGTGCCTACGGTTATCTCGTCAACCAGCACCAGATGCCCCGGCCCGCACTCCGCCACTACCCTGTTGAGCGCCTCCAGGTGCCCGGTGAAAGTGCTGAGCCGATTCTCCACATCCTCCATGTCTCCAGGCAGCGCATGCACCGCTTGGAACATGGGCACCAGGCTGTCCCGGCCAACAGGTGGCAACAAACCGTGCATCACCATGAGCACCACCTGCCCCGCCAAACTCAGCAGCACCGACTTGCCGCCAGCGTTTGGCCCCGACAGTACCAACAGGGTCCTACCGTTCCTGCCCAACACCAGATCGTTGGCAACCACGTCCTGCCGCTGCAGCAAAAGGATGGGGCTGCGAGCGCCTCTCAACTCCAATGCGCCGCTCTCAACGACCCTCACCAGCTGAGAATCCATGGCCACGGCCAGCAGCGCCTTGGCGGTCAGCAAGTCCAGCTTCCCAACCGCATCCAAGGAAAAGAGCACCCGCTCGGCTTCACGACCAACCAGCTCCGACAGCTCCCTCAGAAGACGCTGCTCTTCTCTGTGCACCGCCTCCTGGGCCCACTTCAAGCCGTTGTTGATGGGTATCAGAAAATCCGGCTCCACAAACACCGTAGCACCAGAGTTGCTCACGTCGTGAACAATACCCGTGATGCTCGAACGGCGCTCGGAACGCACCGGAACAACGTAACGCTCCTCGCGAAACGTATAGAACTCCTCCTGCAACAGCTCCTTGGCCTGCGGCTGATGCAGGTACTCTTCCAGCCTGGTTCGCACCGCCTGGTGCAACGAATGGGCCTTCTGCCTCAACCCGTACAGCTCGGGGCTGGCGTCATCACGTATCGTCCCGTCACGATCCACCACAGCCATGATCTGCGAGGCAGCAACACGAAAATCGTGCACCTTCTCGCTCAGCCCCGCCAGCCGCCCACTCTGCTCTGCATAGCGCCGCAGAAACGATGCCACCCGGGAAATGCCACTCATCGTGTCCGCAACCTGCAACAACTCCACCGGAAGCAGCACCCCATCCTTCGTCGCCCTGTCCAGATATGTGCCCACATCCACTATTCCACTCAGCTCCGGAGCCTCTGAGTTGTCGATGATGCCCCGCAGCTCCCACACCGCCTGCAGCTCCGACTCTACCTCCTCCACGCTTCGCAGCATGGCAAGGCGTTGGGCAAGCAGAGAGCCCATAGGAGTTGCCGTCAGGCTCGCAACCGCAGCATGAATACGTCCCCACTTCAAATAATCAAGAGTCTTATTTGTTGCCTTCATGTTTCAACTTTATGGAAGAGAAATAGTGTAGTTACTCAAAGAGTCCTTGATGCCAAGAGCCTTAAGAGGCTTGGAGAGCGGCACCAGCAACAACCGGTCCTGAGGAAAGTTCTCGGGAGCAGGTACGGTCATCTCCCTGATCACAGCAACCAGCACCCGACCCTTGCGGCCCAACATCAGGTGCCTGAAAGAGAACGAAGTCACGTCCCTCTCCACCCCCTCCATGGGCCCTGTGACAACCTCGGTGTAGCTGAGCTGCACCGGCTTTTCGCCGGGTTTGGATAGCTTCAGTACGGGCTTTCCTTTTTCGGATGTCACGGCCAGCACCAGCCTGGTCCCCCCAGACTCCACCACAAGGCTGCGCACCCCCGGTGGATTATTGGTCCACTGTGCCTCAGGGACCGCAAAACCCTGCTTCACCAACCCTTTCTCAATCTTCCGACGCTGCCGGTCCCGCTCGTCGAGGTAATACTCGAACAGCCCCGTCTCAATGGCATCTTTGCGCACGGCCTGGGCCAGAGGGGTACTCTTCACAACCTTGAGGGCCTTGGTGTTCAACTCCACGACCAGGAACTCGTCGAAGCCCGCCACCAGGTCCGGCTTTTGTTGAAGGACCACAAGACGGCTCTTTCCCGGCGACTCCATCCATACGTCGACGAAATCTGCAAGGGCAGAACCGGCGCCGCCAAGGGCGCACCAGGCAGCGACGACAACTCCCAGCAGCGGGGGGCCTGCCACAACATCGCATGGCCCCAGGGGAAGCGAGTTCCTGCCCCCTGTGAACCAATGCCATAACGCTGACGCAAATCGTTTCGTCATCTCGTGCTCTTAGGGGGCCAGCCACTGGCCGCCCATTCGTGGGCCCATTATAGGCCCAATGGCCCGGCTTTCAATGAGCCTCTTCCACGGCGCCGACGCCACAGCAGTGGGCTCTCCTGGAGGTAGGGGAGAGAACTGGCCGTTTCGCCCTCGCACATCCCCGTTCTTGCCACGGAGAGAGCCAGTTGAAAAGGGATCGCCCAGACAGTACCATGGGCCGTTGTCATTGACGGAGACTGCCCATGAAGAGAGTCCTCTTGTTGGCTTCCTGCTGCCTTGTCCTTTCCTGCGGCACCCGCGACCCTCGTTTCGATGAGGCGTCAGACCCTAAGGGGCCTTACGCCGTGGGGGCAACGCTGGTTTTCGCCGACGCACCACAAGAGGCCCTTGTGGTTGTAGACCCCTTCTCCAACAGCGACTCCCCTTCGGCCTTCCGAATGGACCTCGAGCCGGGAAGCAGGGTCGTGGCCGAACTGCCCGACAGAAAGGCCATAGTGCTGCAACAGCCAGCTGGCTCTCTTTCCGTCTACTACCCGGAAGAGAAGCTGAGGCACGACTTCCCCCTCACCGCACCGTTCAACCGCTTCGTCTACGCCCAGGAACAGGGCATCCTCGCCTGCTTCTTCAGCGGAGAGTTCTCTGCCGTTGGAGGCCAGCTTGTCAACAAAGGCCAGGTTGCCTTCGTCGACCTAACCAAACCCGGGGCAGTGGTTGAGAGGGTGCTGCCTACCTACGGCGGCGAGCCCGTGGGCATCGAAGTGGCACCCAAGTTTGCTGGCGGCGGGCGGACCATGGCCTTCGTCCGCTGGGTCTCGTTTATCTCCCTTGTGGATGCCCGAGATGCTTCCTTCGCCCCAATCGCCATTCCGACCAAGGCCCCCGACAGCGAAGATGACATGATCCCGGGGCCGATTCAGTTCCAGATCAGCGGCCAGAACCTGCGTTCGTGGTTCATGGACTCGGCCAGGGGAGACCTCTACGAACTGACCATCGACCAGACGAAGCTTGGACCTGGCGGCGCCGGCGTGGGAATCAACATCTTCCCCGCTACCCGAGGCGCTGGCATCTTCGCCCCCTTCACGACGGCAGACGGCTCCACGGCGCTAATTGCCATCAGCGGCTACGACCGCAAAGTCGCCGTCATCTATCCCGACACCTCCAAGGTTGACCTCTTTGAGCTGGACATCGCCCCCGTTGGTCTGCAGACCTTCCCGAGCTCTCAGGCCGAAGGAGTTACGGGCGCCTGGGCCCTCATCTCAGGCAGCACTAACAGCGCTCAGGCCTATTACGTGGCCAACCTGGGCCGCCTTGCAGAGCTCAAGAGCAAGGCCTTCAAGAAATACGCCCTGCCGGCACCCGCAACGAAGATCCTCGCTGTGGAGGGCGGCACCCGCTTCCTGGCTATGCACCCCAAAGGCTCCGCAGGCGTCCTCTCCATGATCAACACCATGGATGGCTCGGCCGTCACCCTGGGCAGCTATGCCGAGTACCTCTCTGATTGGCTCTATATGGAGGAGCAGGGCCTCTTCTTCGGACTGCTGACGCAGGGCTACTCCGACCTCTCACTGCTTCGAATAGATACCATCTCCATGCTGCAGAACTCGTTGCCACTGGACGGCCTCTCCGTGGGAGGATTCGCTACAAGGGCCCCTTCGCCCTGGCTGCTGCTCAATCAGAGCTACTCCACGGACATCCTCATGGTCCCCACGGACTTCGAGAATGCCGACGACGCCATCATCCTGGTCGCCCCCGAGTTCATCGGGCTTACGGACTGAGGGTAAATAAATGAATTACTGCCATAGTATCCGATACCGGAGGCAAGAAATGATAAGCAAAACACTCTCCATGATGGCGGCCTTGGGCCTCCTTTTCGGGGCTTCCGGCGCCAGCGCCGAGGAGGAGGTGGGCGACAACAAGAACCACGAGTTCAACGTCTCGCTTGGTGTCTTCAACCAACGAATTGCCCACAGCGGCTACGATGCATTCTCAGCCAGCGATTGGATGCCCATGTTCTCCATTGGGCTTGAATTTGAACCTTTTGACGACTTCTTTGTCGCCGCTTCGTACCTGCGTGGATACTCCTCGGCCTCCATATTTCTTGACGCCGACGGAACCCTCTCCCACGAGGGTTGGGAGCTGAGGGTCAAGAAGGGCTTCCAACTGCTCTCCTGGCTACGCCCATACGCTGCCCTCTCAGGAAGTTACTCCTGGTACGGAGTGGAGGTAGTCCGCAGCTCGGGAAGCACGCTGACCCTGGAGGATGCCTTCTTGTCGGGTCACTTCGGCGGCCGTGGCGGCCTTGGGGCCGAGTTCATGGTGCCAAGGAAGGTGCTGGCCGACTCTGGTATCGGTTCGGTAATCCCCGGCTTCACCTTCGGGGTTGCCGTGGAGGCTGGCTATGCGCTCAGGCAACTCTTTGACATGGGGGCCGTGGAGGGCAGCGCAGGTTACGGTGGGGTAGAGGGGATTCGGCCCTCCAGGGTAGACCTGGGAGAGGTTGACCTCTCGGGCTGGTACTGGAGTCTCGACTTCAGAGCCCTCTTTTAGTCGGTTGGCCCAGGGGCATTGAACCAAGCAACGCGGCCGGAGGTTCGGCCGGGAGGAACCATATGAAAACCCAGGAGTTGACCCTTTTGGCAGCAACCCTCTTCTTTGCAGCCTGCGGCGCCGACATGGCCATGGATGGCGCCGGCAAATGGGACCCGGGGGAGGAGAACTATAAGGATACCGTCTCGGCTCCCGATGAATTCCAGGGGGTTGAGGAGGAGCTGGAGTTGGACCTGCAAGGGCCCCAGGCCAGCCTCAACTACGTTTACGTCGTGGCCACGGCCCGAGACAGCGTGGTTCGCATCGACGCCTCCAACCTGGCCATTCGAATCATCCCCGTTGGGGGGCAACCAACAACCCTGGCTACCCTACCCGAGTCAGACGCTGCCGTGGTCATCAACAGCGGCACCAGGGACCTCTCCATAATTCGCTCTGAACCCAACGAAGACAGGGTCACTACCCTGGACATCCTGCCCT
>Ga0302238_1001406_pt1 | contig 19576 bp, 12 predicted proteins | sample AAG_UR_Asn_MG_FD_193527 | JGI IMG/M metagenome (GOLD analysis project Ga0302238, IMG submission 193527) | Enriched activated sludge microbial communities from anaerobic digester in WTTP, New Holstein, Wisconsin, United States - AAG_UR_Asn | ecosystem: Engineered > Bioreactor > Anaerobic >...
GGGCCTGGGCTTCGTGGCCGAGTCATCATCGGACGAGGTGTCCGACTTCCTCACGCCGGGAGGTGGCTTCAGCTTTCCTGTGCCGCCAGTACCCGCTGTTCCCGTGCTCTCCCCCCCAGTGCTGCCGGTGCTGCCACCGCTGCCGCCCAAAGCCTTGGGAGGAGTGGGAGGAGGCAAGCGACCATCTCGAGCCGCCTCTTCTGAATCACTTGTTGCCTGTGAGAATTGTGAATCTTGAGCCGTGCGGCCCTTCTCGGACGCTTCAGCCGACGTGGCGCCCAGGTAGAGAGCCATTACCATCAGAGCGGGCAGATAACGTAGTCTCATTTCGTCCTCCTTGAAACTTCGGCAAGCCGCGCCAATACTACACACAAGTGGTCTTGTCGTCCACCCCCCGTTCGCTGTAACTTGAAAGCTTCGGATCAGCGTGATAAAAGGCAGCGGCTTTGCAACCAGGGAGCAGACATGAACTCCTCTATCGTTATTCAGATTTCCTTTCCCGACGGCTCCTCCAGGGAGTTTCCTCAGGGTACCACCCCCATGGCCATTGCGGAGTCCATCTCCCGCGGCCTTGCTAGAAATGCTCTGGCAGCGGTGGTCAACGGTACCCAGGCGGACCTCCTGGCGCCAATCACTCAGGACGCTTCTCTGGAGATCCTGACGTTCAACGACCCGAGAGGTGTGGAGGTATTCCGCCACACAAGCTCGCACCTGCTGGCTCAGGCGGTCACACAGCTCTTCCCCCAGGCCAGACCAACCATCGGGCCCCCCGTTGAGGAGGGCTTCTACTACGACTTCGACCACCCCCCCTTCTCCGCCGAAGAGCTGGCAAAAATTGAGAAGAGGATGGAGGAACTGGCCAAAGAGGACCAGGCCATAGAGAGGCTGGAGCTGACCAAGGCTGAGGCAAGGGAACTCTTTGCCGCCAACCCCTACAAGCTGGAACTCATCGACGACATCGAAGGCGACATGGTCTCGGCCTACAAGCAGGGAACCTTCGTGGACCTCTGCAGGGGCCCCCATCTGCCGCGCACTGGGCTGGTGAAGGCCATCAAGGTCCTTAAGGTAGGGGGAAGCTACTGGCGCGCCGATGCTTCGAAACAGGCGCTGCAGCGCATCTATGCGATCTCTTTCCCCGACAAGAAGCTGCTCACCGAGCACATCGAGATGCTGGAGCAGGCCAAGCTGCGGGACCATCGCAAGATTGGCAAAGAGCTGGAACTCTTCGCCTTCCATGAGGAGGGCCCGGGCTTCCCCTTCTGGCTGCCTAACGGCATGGTGCTCAAAGAGCAGATCGTTGATTATTGGCGACAGGTGCACAAGCGCAGCGGGTACGTCGAGATCTCGACCCCCATGATGCTCGATGAATCGCTCTGGCACCGCTCGGGTCACTGGGACCACTACGCCCAGAACATGTACTTCACCAAGATCGATGAGCGCCCCTTTGCTGTCAAGCCCATGAACTGCCCCGGAGGACTGCTGGTCTTCACCTCCAAGAGGCGCAGCTACAGGGACCTGCCCATGAGAATCGCCGAGTTGGGGCTCGTCCACCGCCACGAACTCTCCGGCGTGCTCCATGGCCTCTTCAGGGTCCGATGCTTCACCCAGGACGATGCCCACATCTACTGCACCGAAGAGAGCCTCACCGATGAGATCATCGGAGTAGTCAAGCTGGTGCTGGAGATCTACCGCACCTTCGGATTTGACCAGGTCCATGTGGAGCTCAGCACACGCCCGGAAAGCAGACTGGGCGATGATGAGATCTGGGATCGCGCCGAGGGCGCCCTGATCAGAGCTCTGGAATCCCTGGAGATCAAGTACCAGCTCAACCCCGGTGATGGTGCCTTCTATGGCCCCAAAATAGACTTTCATGTGCGAGACTGTATGAAGCGATCCTGGCAGTGCGGCACCATCCAGGTCGACTTCTCTCTTCCTTCTGAGCAGCGATTCAACGCCACCTACGAAGGCGCCGATGGAAAGCGGCACCAAGTCGTCATGGTCCACCGCGCCATTCTAGGAAGCCTCGAGAGATTCATCGGCATCCTCCTCGAAAACACCGCAGGAAAGCTGCCCTTGTGGCTCTCTCCCCGCCAGGTGAGGGTCATGCCCATAAGCCTCGACCACCTTGACTACGCTCAGCAGGTCGTGGACCAACTCAAAGCCGGCGGCCTTAGAGTGGAACTCGACGAGAGAAACGAAACCGTCTCCAAGAAGGTCCGAGAGGCACAGCTCGACAGGGTCAACTACCAACTCGTCGTAGGGCAGAGAGAGGCAGACGCTGGCGCCGTCTCAGTGAGAACCAGGGGCAACAGGCAATTGGGCACTATGCCCGTTGAAGAGTTCTTGAACCTGGCCAAAACCGAGATTGAACAGCGCTCCATTACCGGAGAGTAGCATGCAGAAAGCATCAAGTCTCAAGGTCATCGAGACCGGACTCGTTGAACGGGCCATGCAGCAACTGCTGCCCAAACTCAACAACCGCATGGGTAACGTCCTCTTCGTTGGCGCAGACCTTCCCGAAGTAGCAATCAGGCTCGTGGAGCAGGGGCTGTTCGTCACCGTGGTGGAACACTCCACCGAGCGCCTGGAAGCCTTCATGGCCCCGATTCGTGAGGCGAAGCTTGACCGCAACGTCTCCGTGGACGCCCGCAGCTACCAGGGCATCGAGTACCAAGCCAGCTCCTACAACCTGGTCTTCTGCTGGGGCGGCATCCCCCAGGGCATGGAGCCGGCGCTCTTCTTCAAGAAGGTCCGACGTGAGCTCAAAGCCGGTTCTACCGTCTACCTCAAGCTGCCTCTCAAGACCCCAACGCCCGTCCCGCCTCAAGCCATGGAGCAGCTGGCGCGGCTGGCTGGGAAGCTTCCTCCCGCCGTTGGGGAGCGCGTGGGCAGTTCGTGGCTGGCCCTTGCCATGGCTCTCTCTTTGCCCGAAGCCAAGAGCCTGAGCGATTATGTCGATGCCTCCGCCAATTTCCTCAAGTACGAGGAGATGGTGCCCCTCTCCCTCTTGGCAGAGCGCATCCTATTGCTGCCCTCAGGCCACAAGCTCGTTACAAAGCTGCCCGCACCGGCACTTGCCTGGCTGCTGAACATGGACGGCAAGATGCTGGCCTGGAAACGAGCCGGAGAGTTCGCCTCCTCAGCCCTGGTCTCATTCTCCAAGAGCCTGGAGTTCGGGAAAGTATTTAGAGTCTAGACCTGCTTCTTAAAGACTAAATAAGCACCGAATCAGCCAAATGCCCATGGACTAGGATTTCCGTTCCTTATGTAGCTTATTTCACCACTTCAATGTGCGCATTCAATGTCGTATAGCCAAGATACCTGTAGAACTGATCCACCACAAACTTCCAAATAATATTTGGAGGCAGCATTGGTGAGAGGCTGGAAATGTTTATCGTAGGCAGAGCAAAGGAGGCCAGGGAGTTGTTGGCAAACTCACCCAGGAGTGAGGGCAGAAGGAAGCCCTGAATGAGCATGGTCATGATGCCCTCGGCACCGGCAAGGTTGTCCGAGATGTATGTTATTTGGGCTATCATTGGGTCAATATCGCCTAGAGCCAATGATATTTCTGGACCTAAAGGCCCATTCGTAATTTGAATATCCGCCTCCGCTGCCATTGAAGCAAACATACCTACTGTGACCGGTTGCCCCAACATCTTCATGTTGAGCTCTACGTAAATGTCGCCTATCTGCATCTCGAAAGCTTCGAACTCGGTGCACGACGTGACCATGGGCGGGAGGAAGAAGTCGGTTCTCGCGACCAGATCCGAGATACCCAGCTCTTCCAAACTTCCAATTCCCAGCCCCTCCAGGGACTCGGGGGTAAGGAACTGGTCGGCGGGGATTGTCATGTTGAGCAGGCCGGAGTTCCACGCTGAGAAGAGCAACTGATTCACGAAGTCGTCCAGCAGGGCCACCTCGGCGATGGCCTGGGTGTTGGGCTCGAAGACCTCGGGGCTGAAGGCCAGGCAGTAAGCCCTCCCAATTGAACCCAGGGTGTTGTGGTTGACGTTCTTCTCCGCCACCACTGCCGGGTCCAACTTCACAAGGATGCCGTGGGTCTGAACATCGATCTCGCCAATGTAGGCGTCGAGGCTGATGGTCGCAGGAGGCGCCGTTGGGTCCAGCGGGTTGGGGATGCTCAGCTGCTGGTCAAGTGCCAGGGTGTCGAAGATGCCCGCCGTCAACGATGTGACCTGATCGGCGATGGCCTCCATGACCGTCTGCTCCAGAGTGTCGGTGAAGCCACTGACGATCCAGTCCACAAGCCAACCCAGAAGGAAGCCAAGGATGCCGTCGATGTCCACGTGGACCCCGTGTATGGAGACCTCATTCTGCACCAGATCCAACACGGGCTTGCCGTTCTGGGCGTACACGTTGAACGCCTCGACCATCTCTACCACGTCCACAGAGACGGTGCCCGAGACGTCGGGGCAGAAGTCGATGAAGAGCACCTTGCACTCACCCTTGGCCTTCACACCCACCGATAGACCGGATATCCACCCCTCCAGCTTCAGCTTCTCGTCCTGGATACCGAAGTTGATCTTCGGAGGGTTGTAAGAGTAGGGACCCAGGTAGATTTTGTAGGGCCCCGTTGAGGCCACAGGGTTGGGCACGAAGGAACCTATGTTGAGCGTCGCAAGCACCATCTCGGCAATGGTGGAGAGGTCGTTGGGGTTGCTCTTGTCGTGGTCCTTGTCGTCAAGCAGCTTCCCGCTCAGGAAGAAGAGCAGCCCATCCTTGGTTCTGGAGCCTGGAATGTCCGCAGGGTCGGCCTTGAACCAGACCGGCGAGTAGTAATAGGACTGCACGTGAAGTGACTTGAACCCGTGCACATCCTCGGCCACAGCCACAAGGAGGTTCATGCCCTGCGCCGACGAAATCACATAGGTGAAGTCGCCCGTGGGGCTAAGGGGCACGTACTGCCCGTTGATCATGAAGCTCTCCACCCCTCCCACCGGGTCAACGACGTTGCCGATGACCGTCACGGCTGGCTTGCCGTTCAAGGTGGCGCCACGCTCGGGGTACTTGATGGTGATTACCGGCCCAAAGCCGTCAACGATAATTGTCTGGGTTCCACACACTGCCGAATTGTTCTTGAGGCAGGCGCTCATGAGGAAAGTGCCCTCAACCTCGAACTTATATTTCCACTGAGAAATCTGTATTACTGCCGGATTGTAGGGTTGAACGGCCATTGGATGGAACTCTACTCCATCAACAAGGTTATTGTAGGTATCCAGTGCAGAGGCCTTGAAGGTCAGCGTCTCAAACATCCGGTAGGCAGGTTTTGGAGGCTGGACCTCCAGATGGACCTTCACAGGGTCGCCAGCGGTGATTCTGAGGGCCTTAGGCGTCAGGGCAAAGAGGTCCCAGTTCTCGAACTGCGGGACGCAGACCACCTGATACATTCCAGCCTTGGTTCCGGTGACGCTGAAGCCGTCAATATTGAGCCCGTTGGAGAGAAAGACAGCGATGGGAAAATCGGGAATCGGGTTGTCATAGGCGTCGCGCGCTGTGCAGGTTACACCAGCAGTGCCCCCAGCCACGATGGTATCCGTCGTGAGGTCCGTTGTGATCCTCCTGGGCATGCCCCATCTCACCGTGAGGGTCTCAGGGGAGAGGTCCGAAATCTGCCCCACGGGGTCGAAGCAGGTCACCTGATAATTGCCGCTCTTCACGCCGATGATGTTCAGGCCCGAAATGTCCAGACCGGCTGAGGGATTGGCTATGACCTTCGGCGTATTGGAGACCTCGTTGCCAAATTGGTCCAGGAAGGTGCAGGTGGCAACAACGCTCTCGCCGGCGACGATGTCGTTGTCCGAGAGCTTCGTTTGAACACTGGCCGTGGGGCCCGGGTCAACCCTCACCGACACTGGCGTCGGATCCTTGAGCTCCCCTTCGGCCCACTTCACTGCACATCCTATCTTATATACACCAATCTTGGTAAAAGTCACATTTAGATTTTCTACAGTCACATTAGCAGGGCCGGAAAGAAATAGATAAGTAGCATAGCTGCCCTCAGGAAGCCCTTTTACTATGCAGGTAACCGGGAGGGGAAATCCAGCCTGAACGGTGTCGGCGTCGGCGTAGGTTCCAACCGTGATGCCAGGATAGACAGGCAGGTCGTCAACAAGATCGCTGCCATCGCCACCAGCATCACCGGGCTCCACAGAATCATCAGGTGGCAGTGAATCGGGATCGCTGACATCTCCCTGAGTGCCGTCACCTTGACCAGTGCCATCTCCAGATGGGTCGACGATCTCCCCCTGAGCGTCAATCTGGGAGCCATCCTGGGTTGCACCATCCTGGCCATCCTCGGTGTTCTCCACCGCCCCGCCCTGGCTGCAGGCTGCCAGAGTGAGCAGGCTAAGTGCGAACAACAGTCCTATTCTCTGCTTCATGGGATACCTCCAAATCGACGCGGGAGCGAGTCTACACGCCCGGGGGCACGAGCGCAACGGGATACGGGTTCGCGTGCGCAAGGAGATGGGCCTGTTGAGCGCTTCGTCGCCGATCGTCGGTGCACCGTCAGTGAATCGGCAGCTCATTCCCTTTGCGGGTGGGGGAACGCAGCTCGGGCAGTTCGCCCATGCAGGCCGTCCGTGAGAGGTCCGGGTTGCGGCAGGCGCAGACAGATATGCTCAGCCCCAGCTCCTTGCCCAGAGCCACCAATCTTCGGTACTTCGTCAGACGGTACTCTCTTGCGGTCAGCGGTCGCCTAACACCCTCGTGGTTCTTGAACCACTGGTTCAGAAGGGCCCAGCGCTGCTCGTCGATCCTCTGGGCAACCCTCCTGGAGACCTCGCTGCTCCAGGTCAGGTACGAAACGGCAACGCTGGTCACCCCCGCCCTGGCGAACTCCAGCAGAACCGAGCGCACCGACTCGTCGTCGTCGGTCTCCATGGGGACAAGCGGGTCTATGCGGCCACGTACCGGGATGGTGCGCTGCTGCAAAGCGTAGAGCATGGCCCGACGCCCACTCAGCGATGGAACACGCGGTTCAAAAGCGTCAGTGTACTCTCTGGATACGGAGGGAACGTTGAAAACCACCTTGGCAGAATCGCCCATGGACTGGAGGATATCCAGGCACGACTCGGGAATTATTCCCCTGGTCTGAACCACAACGGCCACACCGTGATACGCAAGCACCTCCAGACACCTCGTGGCCACCATCTCCACCCTCCGATCGCCGCAAAAGGCATCGGTGTCGCTGTTCATGAGCACAGCCCTGATAGGGTGGTTCCTCTTCCTCAGAAGAATTATCTCATCCAGTAGTTGTGAATGCAGATTCTGGTATATTTCATAGTATTCATCCCTCAAATGCGATACCGCTCGATATTTACAGTAGGCGCACTCAAAAGGACATCCGTGCAAGACATTCAGCGTGTAGAGACCTGGCTCGCTCCAGCACTTCAATCCGGAGGAGACTCCAAGGGCTCGGGATTTCCCACTCACCAAGCGGTACTCTGCCATGTTCCCTCGCATAGCGGATGGAATAGAGCATACAGCTAATCGAAGCTTCGGTCAAAAAGGGGATTGTCCCTGTACCTCACGCCCCCAATACCAGAGGAGCGCAGGTGACCAGGCCCGCAGTGGGCCCTTCTCACGGGCTTCGGTCTGCCTCGCGAAAAATGGGAAAAAAGCGCTTCCATACGCGCCGGATGGGGTGATATATTCCGCCGGTGCGACTGCATGTAAACAAAGCGTCGCGTCAAGGGGGCGATAGATGGTTCTCGGCCGCCGGATAACGTGGTCGCTGACTCTCACCGGGCTTGCGCTGCTGGTTGGCTGTGCAGACCCTTGTTTTGAGCTCAGGCGGGTAGCGTGTGACGAACAGCAGCTCGATGCGCCGGAGTGCAAGCGCGACCCGGCGGAGGTATCAAAGGGTAAGGCAGGGCCGCGACAGTCGTTGTGCGAGCGTTCTCTGATTCTTTATCGCAGCGGAGTGAAACAATAGGGCCTCTTCGGAACGGAAATGAAGCCACTAAGGGTTCTTGGAAAATATGAGCTTCTCGAGAAGATAGGCAGCGGCGGCATGGCCGAGGTCTATATGGCCAGGCTTACGGGCGTGGAGGGGTTTGAGAAGATCGTTGTGGTGAAGAAGATACTTCCTGGCTATGCCAGGAACCTCTCCTTCATTCAGATGTTGATCCAGGAAGCCAAGCTTACCTCCGTTTTACAGCATCCGAATATTGTACAGATTTTTGAGCTCGATAACGTCGATGGTCAATATTATATTGCCATGGAGTTAGTCGACGGTAAGGACCTCCTCAAGATTCTGACACGCTGTGCCGACAGGCGCCAACTGCTCCCCGCAGAGGTGGTTTGCTTCATCGCTTCAGAGGTGTGTAAGGGGCTACACTATGCACACCGTGCTAAGGATATCTATGGAAACTCGCTAAATATTATACATAGAGATGTTTCCCCATCTAATATTATTATGTCCTGGGATGGCCACGTCAAGGTTATGGACTTCGGCGTCGCCAAGGCCCGGACCGAAGAGACCCAGGGCGGCAAGTTCGTTCTCCGCGGCAAGCTGGGGTATATGTCCCCAGAGCAGGTGCGCAACGAAGAACTCGATGCCCGTTCCGATGTCTTCTCCCTCGGCGTCGTTCTCTTTGAATCCCTGACCCTCAAGCGACTCTTCCTGGGAAAGACAGATCTCGACACCCTTATCAATATCCGTGACGTCAATATCGACAAGAAACTTAGCAAGTATCCATACATTGACGATGGTTTGAAGTCGGTGCTCAGAAAGGCCCTCGCCAGAGACCGCGACGAGCGCTTCTCCAGCGCACAAGAGTTCCAGGTGGCGCTGGCCGACTACCTGTTCCAGAAGGGTTCCAGGTCAGACTCGGTTAGCCTGTCGGTTTTCCTCGAGAAGCTCTTCCACGGCGAGGTGGCCCAGGCCGGCGAGCGCCTGCCGGGAGCCCCGGTCTCTCGTGCCATCATTGCCGGTTCTTCAGCGGTACCAGCCCCTCAATCCGGTTGGAGCCCTGGCGCTGGCGAGAACGACGAGGGCACTGACCCAAGCGTAGAGTTGGATGCCTCCGTGGAAGGCGAAGAGCCAAGCAAAGGTGACGGCGCTCCCCCCGAAGGACTGAGCGACCGCCGCTCACCGATCACCGGCTTATCCGTGGAGGCCTCCACGGTCTCCGCAATGGCCCGCCCCCTGACCGACAGCCAACCAGTGGATGGCACGGGTGGCTTCGCTGTACCGGACCAACCCGTCTCCTCCAGACCAATAATAACGCCGGACGGCGTCAGATATGAGCGGGTAGGCGAGGCAGCAAACGCCTCTCAACGACCTGCCTACGCTGCCCCCGATGGCAGACAATCTGCCCCCAGAACCTGGGCCCCGCCAGGGGCCGGTGGCATCGCCGAATATGGAACCGGCGCAGACTCCAGAAGCAGGGCCGGCACCGAGTCGGTTCACTCCTCCGCCGGACACCAGCCCCTCACCGAATCCCCCTGGATGCAGCGTGGAGCCGGTGCCGAGAAGGGCGCTCAACTCTCTGGGTCCCAGGAAGCCGGTTTCTCCGACGGACCAAACTACAGGCTCAAAAACACCGCCGGATTCGTCTTCGGCCCCGTTGACTACCAGAACCTCGTCAGCCTCGTGCAGACCGGGGCCGTCTCCGAAGATGAATACGTCTCTATCGACGGCGCCGACTGGCGGCGCGTGCGCGACGTCACCGCAGTGCGAACCCTCTCCCCCAACGACGCTATTCGGGCCCGAGGCATCTCCCCAATCTACAGCGGGACGGTCTCAAAACCCGGCGTGGTCAGGGTCTTCTTCCAGATCGCAAGCCGACAGTTGAGCGGTAAGCTGAGGTTCGTCAGGGGATCGGCTCAGAAAGAGTTCTACTTCCATAAGGGCAGACCCAAACACGTCGCATCCAATCTCAAGCAGGAACTCCTTGGACCATTCCTCCTTCAGCGAGGCATTGTCTCCGAACAGCAGATGAAAGAGGCCCTGGCCAAGTGCGGAGAGTTCTCAGGACGTCTGGGAGATTCCCTCGTCTCTCTGGGCTTCGTCAAGCCCCACGAACTTTACTGGCTGCTGGACCTCCAGTTCCGAGAGAAGTTCGTTCAGATCTTCGCCTGGGATAAGGGAACCTATGAGTTTTACGAGAACGTGGCATGTCCAGTAGAGATGGCACCATCAGACTTCAACGTCTATAGATACCTTCTTGAAGGGGTAAGAAAATACACCAGCGTCGAGGAGCTGGAGCCCTTCTTCAGGCCCCATGCGGCGTCGCTCATACGAGAGAAAAAGAACGCTTTCATTTCTATTGAGAAGTTGCCGCTGAGCTCAAGAGAGCTGCGCATCTGGGGAGCCATACAGCGCCTCGAGTCCTTTGGCCGGGTGCTCCGTGAGGCCGCCACAACCGATGACGGGAAGCTGAGCCTCTACCAGTTGCTGCTGGTTCTCTACCAGTTGGAGCTGATTCAGTTCCAGCCCACGAAATAAAGGGGCCTACCCCGTGGTTCTGCTCAGCCGTGCCGCCCTTTGCCCGGCCATGGATACCGCATGCGCCAAAAATGGGCAGCGCTCCGCGTTTGTTTGCTTTTCGGGACTTTGGTGAGGGTCATGCCGGAACTTGAATCAAAATGGTACTGTACTTTGTGCAAACAAGAATTCGGGGTTGAACCCCAGAGCAACCCCGGAGAGATCCGCTGCCCCCTCTGCATGAAGAAGACTGGTCTGGTCGCAGGGGGAGCCTCTCGAATTCCAGGGAAGCCCGGGGGAGCCCATACCAAAAAGCAACTCGCCGGAGCCGCTTCGGGACGCTCATGGCTCGTGGCCGTTGTTGGTGCCGTCATCGTTGTTGGAGGCGCTGCCGCGGCCCTGGTCTGGACCCTGCTGGAACCGCAGGAGGGGTCCCGGGGGCTCCCCGAACTCTTGCAGCGGCCGGTGGTCGCTGAAGCTGTGGGGTTGCCGTCTGACAAGGCTCTGCTCTCCACCTGCAATTCGCTGGAGGGCTTTCAGCAGCTCCTTGAGGGGTTCGAGCCACCCCCAACTGGGGAAGATTCGCTACAGTCCGAGGTCAAGGGTGTCTCGGCTCTTCTGGAACAGAGGGGGCCCGCGCTGCCTGTTGAGATTCTGGCCCTGGGCTTGGCCTGCCTCAACGAGGGCGGTAGTTTCGCCGCACCGTGCAGGCGCAAGAGTGTCGGGCTGACCGAGGATCTGAATATGGTCCCTGCCGGTTTGTGCACGGCCGAGGGAGATGCCGTAGGAGATGCAGCGATCTGGCCCCCCGAGAGTGGGTTAGAGCCCGGGGACCTGGTTATCATGGGTTACCCTGAGGCGGTCGCCTGGCTGCTCGCCTCAAAAGGGGCAACGGCGGCCCAGCCGGCCAAGGCCTACGAACTCTTTGCGGAGGCCATGGAGCTGGCCGCTCTGCCGCAGTTCCGCTTTCAACTTGGCGAGGCCAAATACCGATTCAAGCTGCCTGATTTCGCTGCGGAGGATATGGCAAAGGCCCTCAGCGCCGGGTTCGATGCTGCCGGTGCAACAAGGCTTGCCGAACTGCTCTCACGCCTTGGCCGCTGGTCTGAGGCCCTTGAGATCTACAACCGCATCGTGCGGGAGTCAGGCAGCACTCCGGAGGTAACGTTGGGCCAGGCAAGAGCCTATCTGTCCATGGGGCGGCTGGCCGAGGCAGAGCCTTTGCTGAATCAATTGGCCAAGAGCTCTCCTGGACTGCCGGGCCTGAACCAGGTTCTTGCTGCCTGGCACCTCTCATCCAAGAGGTACGACGAGGGTCTGGCGGCACTGAAAGCAGAGTACGACCTGCGGCCCTCGAAAGAATCGGCATTGGGCTGGCTGAGGGCGTTGGAAGCAACCAAAGGGAGCGAAGCGGCCTTGGAGACGCTGAAGCAGATTGACATTGGTGGAATGGAGATCAGCCTGGAGCGGTTGCGCCTGCACCTGGTCAGGGATGAGAAGCAGGAAGCCGTGGCGCTGGCAAGGGAGTTGTCCGGCTCTTACCCCGAAGAGGTGCTGGTTCGCCGAGCATCTGGCATGGCTTTCATGCACGCCGGGGAGTTCCCCGAGGCCGAAGAGGCTTTCGCCGCTGCCGAGCGCCTGGAGGGTAACACCGGGTACGAGACCCTTACCTATCTCACCATCGCCAGGTTCCAGATGGAGGCCAAAGGGCTGAAGCCCAAGGAGTCCGCCATGGCAACCCTGGCGAAGCTTGAGGAACGAAACGGTGAGGCCAGACTTGATGTGGGGTTGAGCCTGGAGGGGCTTGGTCTCTGGACCCAGGCAAGGGACCTCTTTGAGGAGGGCCTGCGGGGAAACAAGGGGCGCAACGATATGGCCATAGCACTCTACGGCCTCTACCTGAGGAACGGTGATCCTGAGAAGGCGGCCAAACTGCGAAACGAGACCTTGGCAGCGGTGAAGGAGGCCGAGCGTGTGGGCCTGGAGGCGGGGTTCCAGCACGAATACGAGGCGGTGCAGAAGCCGGATCAGACGCCCACGTCGGCATCGACGCCCGAGCCGGTTCGGGCCCACTGAGCAGAGTGGACCAGCGGGTCCAGCGACGTTTGCTAAACCCTGTTGTGGCGGCCATTGCTGGTAAGACAACCACGTTTTGTGCTAGCCTCCCATGCGTTGAGGGCCGGCTTGGTGAGGGATGCTGTGCCTGCTGCTGCTGACTAGGCCAGTGACCTTCATTCTCGCCCCTACCCCTCGACTCGTCCTTCGGCCGGCTCCCATCGAAGGGCCTGCCTTCGGCTCTGAGGCTGCTGGTGGGAGCGAGATATGTGAGCGGCCGTGTAGAACCGTGTGATCAATTTTTGAGGAGTTTCTGTTGAACCGTCTAAGGGTTGTTATTCTGGCGCTGCTGTTGTGTTGTTCGTTCTCTGTTTCGCCATCATTTGGTCAAGAGGGCGATCCGCCCAAAGTCATTCCTCCCGTCCCCGAAGAGGAGGACCCCGGTTTGACGCCTGGGCCGGGTGGCCCGGTTCCTGGCGATGGTAGCGCCCAATCGGGGAAGTCTGAGGGAAAGGGCGACGTTGAGGCAGGCAAGGAGCCTCCCGATGGTCACGAGCAGAAGGAGGAGGCCAAGCCCCTGCCTGAGTTGCCCATAGAGGAAGGCGAGGAAGGGGGAGAAGAGGAGGTGGCGGTTGAGGCTGAAGCGAAGCCCGATCGTTGTGCCTGCTACCCTGCTCCGGAACAAGAGACCTCCCTGGTAAAGAAGCTCAGCAAGGTAATATCTACCAGCAAGCTCAAGTCGGATGAAATAGGTATGGTTGCCGTGACCTACCCCGAGGGCGATGTTCTCTTCGCTCACAATGCTGCCCAATTGTATAATCCTGCTTCAGTAACAAAGATATTTACATCTGTCGCAGTTTTGAAGGCTTTGGGAACAGGGCGAAGATATACAACCAAGGTCTTTCAGGAGGCTGGTGAGTGTGGGGCTCTGGTACTGCAAGGTGCGGGGGACCCAGGCCTGAGCGCCTCGGCGGTTGGGAAACTGGCCAGGCAGGTGGTCCAGACTGGAACGAAGTGTGCGGCCGAACTGAAATACGACATCTCGTTGTTCGACTCGAAGAATCTCCCACCGGCCTACGAGCAGAAGCAGGGCAACGCGGGGTATCGAGCCAAGACGGGGGCTCTGGGTATGGAGTACGGGGCGGTGTGGGTCAACGCCTACCCCACCCGGCCCGGGGAACCTGGGCGGCTTGAGACTGACCCGCCCACGGGGTGCATTTCGTTGGTTAACAAGACGACAACGGCTGAGCCCGGGGAGAAGATTCCTGCTGATGAGAGGCTGTCGGCCACGATCGCCGAGAAGGGCGGCGGGCTTCAGGTGGTTGCCCGTGGTCGAATTCCCGTGAAGCGTACCAACGGGGTATCGGTTTCGTTGGCCCTTCCGGACCCGGACATGTTCACGGTGTGCTACTTTGCCGAGCAGTTGAAGATGGGCGGCGTTGTGCTTCGGAAGGGCACCTTCTCGGCCGGTCGGGCCTCCTCCTCGGCAGCGGTGGTTGGTCAGGTGCCGGGGAACTCGTCGGCTTCGGATGTAGTGGAAATGAGCCGCAATAGCCGGAACTACATGGCCGAGCAGATGGTGAAGCTGCTGAGTGAGGGGCGCTGCAAGCAATACTCGTTCAAATGCGGGCTCAAGGTGGTTGCGAAGGTTGCCAGTGAGTTTGGGGTTGAGCAGGGGTGCCTGAAGCTGAAGAACGGCTCGGGACTGTACGACGCCAATCGGGTCTCGCCGGGGGCCACGGTGAAGTTCTTGTTGAGCGTGCTCACCAACGATGAGGTCCAGCGCACCTTTGTGAAGAGCCTTGCGGTGAACGGCAAATCTGGGACGCTGCACGACAGGTTGCGCAAATCTCCGTTGCCGGTGTTGGCCAAGACCGGGACCCTGGACGATGTCTCTGCGTTGGCCGGTTACATCGACCGAAAGGGGGGGCAGTATGTCGCCTTCGCCATATATGTTAATGTAGATGGCGGCGCCGTTCGCCACCGGAAGCTAATCGACGACCTGGTGATGGTTTTGGCAGACGCTGTCAAGCCCGTGAAGAAAAAGGGCAAGGTCTCCAGCGGCAAAGATGGTCGCTCCAAGGAGAAGAAGAGCGGCAAGAAATCAGGCAGCAGCCGCAAGAAGAGTGGCACCAAGGCACCGAAGAAGGGGCGTTAGGGCGACGTTGGCCTATGCAAGAAACGCGCTTGAATTCCTGCGGACACTCGGTACAATCTCGAAGGCTTTGGCAATCAGGGGGGTTATCCTCTCAGGGAGGTTTACATGCGACTTGGATGGCTTGTGCTCGTTTTGACGGTCGGTTTGATTAATTGGGGCTGCGACTCGGAAACTTCTGGCGGAACGAAATGTGGTGACCACACGGAATGCGAGTTGGGCAACGTCTGTGTTGACGGCTCTTGCGCCCAGGTCGAGTGTACGAAGCATTCTGAGTGTCCCACAGAGTTCTGCGCTCCTGCGGGCGTCAATCCAGCGGAACCAGATAAGAAGTACTGCTCCCCGGTCTTCTGCAAGAAAGACACAGACTGCGACACGGAAGCTGGTGAGATCTGCAACCAGTTCAAGCAGTGTGAAGCGGGCGGAACCGTGGACACGGACGTCACCACGGACCCGGGGGATGTCGTAGAGGATGACACTACGGTAAATCCTGGCGACAAGATCACCAGCTGCATTCCCTGCACGAAGGATTCTGACTGCGCCAACAGCAGCTGCAAGCCTCTTGGCGGCGGCACCTTCTGCTTCGAAGAGTGCACGACGAACGATGACTGCCCCACGGGCTGGATGTGCTATGCACTCTCCACCACGGGCAAGCAGTGCATCCCCACCAAGTTCAACTGCGAGGCCACCTGCCTTAACACCCCGTGCGCTGAGGGCCAGGCCTGCAACCAGGACACCGGCGAGTGCATCGAGGCCAAGACCGAGTGCGGCGCCTGCCAGCAGGATTGGGAGTGTGCCGATGGCTATCGCTGCAACCAGATAGGCAAGTATTGCGCCCCGATTTGTGGCGCAGGCGGCATCTGCCCGGCTAGCTCCACCTGCCAGGAGGTCAACTCCGTTAAGGTGAGCGTTTGCGTCTCGGCCAGCGCCCAGTGCTGCTACGGCGAGACCTGCGAGGGCTCCCAGTGCCCCGCCGACAAGCCCTACTCCAACGGCCAGGGCGTCTGCGTCCAGTGCCTCAACGACACCCACTGCACCACCGGCACCTGCAACAGCGAGGGCGTCTGCTCTGGCAGCACGACGTGCCCGCCGGAGAAGCCCCACGACAAGAACGGCGTCTGTGTCCAGTGTCTCGAAGATGGCCACTGCCAGGGCGGCTTCACCTGCCAGAGCAACGTCTGCAAGGACGGCACTGCTCCCCCAGAGTGCTCCTACTGCGTTGACCCCTACCCCGCATGCGTGCAGATCAACGGCATATGGTCCTGCGTGCAGTGCAAGGACGACTCCGGCTGCCCTGCCGGCGTCACCTGCGATACGTCGCTCTTTTCCTGTCAAGACACAGGTCCGGTGGGTTCCTGCGGGACATGCACGAGCGATTCCCAGTGCACCTCGTCCCAGGGTCTCACGCTCAAGTGCGACACTGCCTCGGGCTGCTGCTACGACTCTGTGAACGGCTCATGCGACAGTGTTGAGGTCATGTGCAAGGGCGGCTTGGCCTGCAAGGGCCTGCTGGACATCCTTATGCCTGGCGGCGGCGGAATGCCCGGCATGCCGTTGCCCACGGAAGGCATGGGCGGCACCTGCGAGTGCACCGAGCCCGTCAGTGACATGATGGCCCTTCTGCCCTGTCTCATGGGCGGCTGCCCCACCTCTGCCGAGTGCGTCAAGGGCGTCTGCCTCGATCCCAGCCTGCTGACCTCCCTCCTGGGCGGCGGCACCGGCGTGCCCTCCGCCACGGGCCTCTGCCTCGATCCCACCTCCCTTCTTGGCGGCATCTTCTAAACAGGGTCATCTCGACCAGCGATCATCCCCGTATGCGGCGTCAGGCGTCGAATGCCGTGCTCGGCGTACCCCCCTGGTCACCAGGGCGGTGCCAGATGCAAGGCACGACCGAGCCGGCGAATGCTGTTGAACGTAACGTCCCTGGTCACCAGGGCGGTGCCAGATAGAGCCGGGCGAATGCTGTTGAACGTAACGTCCCTGGTCACCAGGGCGGTGCCAGATGCAAGGCGCTACAGAGCCGGGCGAATGCTGTTGAACGTAACGTCCCTGGTCACCAGGGCGGTGCCAGATGCAAGGCGCGACCGAGCCGGCTACGGAGCAACGCAGCAGGTGGCCTACTTCATTGATGTTGACTTGCTGAGCAGAATGGGGCGGGGGTGGTACTGTGGGGCGGGCTACTGCTGACCTTTCTCTTCTTCTATTACTTCCTGAAGTCTGGCCATGTAGGTCGGGTGGACCTCATCGCCTGGGGAGAGGCCTCGGTGGTAATCGAGGTCGGGATCGCCGTTGTTGAACTGCTCTTTGGTCATGAGGTAGCCCATCCAGTCTTGGGCAACGCCCAGGGTCACGGGGTTGGTGATGCCGTTCTCCAGGAGCAGAGTCTTGGCGGATTCTGAGAAGCTTGGGAAGGACTCACCGGGGGTGGTGAGGAAGTTCAGCTCCCCGAGGGTAATCCACGAGAACTCCGAGTCCATCTTGTCTTCCGGGTCTTTCAGGTTGATGTCAGGCAGCGGGATGGGGCCCAGCTTGCCGAAGGCCATGAGGATGGCGTTGGTCGGGTGGAACTTGAATATGGCGTGGCGAGCTTTGATCCCTGCATCGGAGAGGGTGGTGCCGTTGGCCAGAGCAGCTATGGCCACGTCGGCGAGGTTGAAGCCAACGCAGGCGGCCTTGGAGTCCATGCCGGGATTGTCTTCAATCTCCGGGTCCTGGAATCCATCGGGGAAAGCATCGGGCATTTCACAGCCCTCTGGTTTGGATGTGTAGACAGATCCGATAGGACCGTTGAGGAAAACCGCCGTGCCGCCAAGCTCCTGCTCCATCTTGAGACGGAAGGTACCCAGGTAGTCTGAGGAGATGGCGTGGTTGTCGGAACCATAAGCGGTGGGGTGGCCGCTCCATCTGGTGAGGGTGAACACCGTCTCCTCGGTACCGGGCTTGACGCCCTGGATAACAAAGAGGTCTTCGTCATCGGAGTCTTTATCGTCCTGGACGTTGGGGGCAGTTCCCTGGCCCCAGCTCATCTCCACATCCTGAAGATCCTCGTAGGCCGCCAAGGCCGCCTCTACGACCCGCTCCCGTACGAAGATGATGTAGTCCTCTTCATCACGGAGTTCTTTGTCCATGGCGCCCCAGATGCCGCAGGTGTCGGGGCCGGCGTGGCTGTGGCTGAAGGCTGCTACCAGCCGGGAGCCCTCAAACTTGATCCCCTTCTCGTGTAGGGCCTTCTGGATCTGCTCATGGATTATGCGGATGTCGTAGAGGAACATGCCCACGGTATCCACTCCGACGAAGATCACTACTTCGCCACTAGAAGTGTCGGCAATGGCCACGGCGGTTGCGTATATGTCGTCGTGCACGCCTGTGGACATTCGGCACGCCTCGTACTTGCCAGGGCATGCGCCGAAGCCGCCCATGGAGATGGAACGGTCGGGGTTGATGACGGTGCGGCCAACGCCTGCTGCGTACTTCGTAGTAAACGTCTTGTCCTGGGGCAGGCGGGGCAGGCTGTCCCACATGTCGGGCTGCTCGAGGTCCAGGGGCTCTGTATCCCCGGCTACGTCGGCAACGTCGGCTCCGGGCAGATCCGCAGGCAGGTCTGTCTGAACCTGATCTCCCACGGTCTCGGGATTGGTTGTGGCATCGATGTCTGATGGAGCAGTATCCTGCGTCGTATCGGCGACGTCCTTCTTGGAACCATCGTCGGACGAACTGCAGGCCCCAAACACCAGGGCACCTGCGATAACCAGAAAGCTTCTGAACGAAAACCAGCGTTTCATATTGGACCTCCAAGCCGGCCCCGGAGAGGCCCTCCGAGGCGAACTGTAATAAGATCCCCTTAACGAGCCCCGTGTCAAGACCCACGAAGAACAAAGCCGCATCTCCCTGGGAGAGCGCTCCTCCGGGCCGGCGGCTGAAGCGGAAATGTAAACCGCTTGACAGGGGCACTGGTTTGGCATCAACCTTTGTTTGTCTTGAGAACCTGAGAGGGAGGAGAAGATGATTCCTGCGCTCATTAGTCTTGGTGTACTTCTCGTTATTGTTATTATTTTTGCTTCCATGTACAATAAGCTTGTTGCCCTGCGCAATAACTACAAGAACGCTTTCGCTCAGATTGACGTTCAACTGAAACGGCGATACGACCTTATCCCCAACCTTGTAGAAACTGCCAAGGCCTACATGAGCCACGAGCGTGAGACCCTGGAGGCTGTCATTGCCGCCAGAAACAGCGCCATGGCTGCGGCCAAGGTAGCGGCGGCCAACCCCGGCGAGGCGGGGGCGATGCAGGCTCTGATGGGGGCTGAGATGGCCTTGGGTGGTGCCATGGGTAAGATCTTTGCGTTGGCTGAGGCCTATCCCGACCTGAAGGCGAACACGAACATGATGCAGTTGACCGAGGAGTTGACCTCCACGGAGAACCGCATTGCGTTCAGCCGGCAGGCGTACAACGACTCGGTCACGTCGTACAACAATCAGCGTGAGAGTTTCCCCAGCGTGATGGTAGCTGGGATGTTCGGGTTCTCCTCTGCGGAGTTGCTTCAGTCTACCGAGTCTCCCGAGGAGCGGAAGGCTCCCAAGGTTTCATTCAAATAGCGCTGCTGTTCCTGGCTCCGCTTGTGGTTTGCTGGGGCGCCAGATTTTCGACGCTGAACTGCATGTTTGGGGTGGGCGATGAATTTCTTTGAGCATCAGGAGAAGGCGAGGAAGAAGAGCGGGAATCTGCTGCTGCTGCTGGGCGTCGCCGTCCTCTCCATGATTGTTGTTCTGTATTTGGCTGTGAGGTTCTCGTTTATAGTCGCAGCGCAGAAAGAGAGTGGGATTCACCCCGGTTGGTGGAACCTGGAGACCTTCGCACTGGTATCAATACTTGTTCTCGCCATCGTAATAGCAGGTTCGCTATATAAGATTGC